>Ga0123354_10012715_pt1 | contig 13040 bp, 7 predicted proteins | sample TergutLab28metaG_2_FD_97872 | JGI IMG/M metagenome (GOLD analysis project Ga0123354, IMG submission 97872) | Labiotermes labralis P4 segment gut microbial communities from Petit-Saut dam, French Guiana - Lab288 P4 | ecosystem: Host-associated > Arthropoda: Insects > Digestive system > Gut ...
AGCGGGGATATCGAGACGCGGTGCTGGGGCTTTTTTGAAGACCCATAAAATTGATTTTATTTTTTTTTTTGGGGGGGGGGGTCTGTTTAAAGCTGCAAATTCAAAACTTGTAAATAAAAAACGCATATATTTAGTTCGTAGTATTTTTAACTTATATGGGATCAGACGGGAGGATAACATTAAAATGGATCTTTCAGGGGTAGCGCGTGAAATTGTGAATTGATACTGCTGGGTCAGAGCAAGGTTAACTACTTTCGAGTACCAAACAAGGACGAGAATTTTTGACCAGATAAGTGACTATCAGCTTCTCAGGAAGCACTGCGTTTCACACAGTTAAATGTTACTGCTTAAATAATATTCTAATCGAAATTCAGCTGAAAATATTTATGTGAAAATAAAATTGTTGTTAGTCTTGGGTTAAGAGTTAAGGACATGCGATTTGTACACATTCAGATATTCTTTAAGTTTCACGTACTACGGAAATCAACGTTTTTATGTGTCAGACCCATTTTCCTAACAGAAAGTGGAAAGGTTCTTGTGAGGCCACTTCACAACTAGCGAGATATCAGAACTTTGAAGTGTGTGGAAACTCTTGGAAGTCTCCGAGTATTTACATTTACATTTACATTCCCTGCACGCAATCTTTCAGGTAAAATCTCATCCTTTAATTACACACAATAACATCCGGTTGACTGGATTAAAGCCTAAACATGTTACATAATTACAAGCGTAATTTCAGTCAAAATATTTGAACTACATTTGATAGTATTAAGGTACTATATGATGTGATGTGATCTCAATGCACTTATGACTTCCTTCAATAATCTGTTGAAGAAATTATATTGAATAACATTACACGCTACGTACGTATACTCTAGTTAGAAATATTCCAGATTTACTCTAGCCATGCTCTGCACGGGATGACTGTGTACGGAAGGATGCCCACTTCAGCAACATTCTTTGCTTACTCGTCCGTTTCGAAACGACACTTGAGCCGTTACGACCAATTCCCAAGCTAATGACTGCGTACTTCCTCATCGACCAAGATGGTCAAGCCGTAATTATTCCAGTTTGAATTAACGATGTGAAAATCCGTGTGAACTACTTACCACACGCTACCTCTACGTGCCTTGACGCACTGTAATGTCGTCAACTAACGTTTTCGTCTTCCAAATGCGTGGGGATATTTGCACTTCTAATTCTGCCTCTCATTGTTACTCAGTGTATTTTCATCACTTCCATATGTAAGGCCCAGTCTGTATAATAGCCCTGTATTGTGCAGTCACTATTGTGTATCCTTCAGCATACGGTCACGGCACCTTCTAATGCAACAACTGCACTGACTGCTAACTATACTCTCCTCCACATCTTCACGCATTCCGTACACTGACAAGCTGCTTACAAAATATTTACATCTTGACACTTGCTATTTTACGTCCTTAATGTACCACCACCACTACTACTACTACTATTACCAATACTACTACTAACACCACCAGCACTACTACTAATACTACTACAACTACCACCACCACTACTACCAATACTACTACTACTACCACCACCATAACCACCACTACTACTACTACTACCACCACCACCACTACTACTACTACTACTACTACTACTACTACTACTACCAATACTACTACTAACACCACCAGCACTACTACTAATACTACTACAACTACCACCACCACTACTACCAATACTACTACTACCACCACCACCATAACCACCACTACTACTACTACTACTACTACCAATACTACTACTAACACCACCAGCACTACTACTAATACTACTACTACCACCACCACCACTACTACCAATACCACTACTACTACTACTACTACTACTAACACCACCAGCACTACTACTAATACTACTACAACTACTACCAATACTACTACTACTACCACCACCATAACCACCACTACTACTAATACTACTACTACCACCACCACCACTACTACCAATACCACTACTACTACTACTACTACTACTACTACTACTACTGCTGCTGCTGCTGCTGCTGCTGCTGCTGCTGCTGCTGCTGCTGCTGCTGCTACTACTACACCACCACCACCACCACCACCACTACTACTACTACTACTACTACTACTAATACTACTACTAACACCACCAGCACTACTACTAATACTACTACTACTAACACCACCAGCACTACTACTAATACTACTACAACTACTACCAATACTACTACTACTACCACCACCATAACCACCACTACTACTACTACTACTACTGCTGCTGCTACTAATACACCACCACCACCACCACCACCACCACCACCACTTACGTGTTTTCTTATCTGTTATTGTAATTAATCTTGTTTTCATTGTAGCTAAATTCGGATTCTCTCTTGTTAATACGTAATTTAATTTCGTCACATTCATCTCTCTAACATACACATTATTTGTTACACTAACTGGTCATGAGGAGTCAAAATAATCTGAAGGGAGCGATCCTAATTTCATCTGGTCTTTCCTCACTTGTAACACGTTATTTACACACGTACATCGACCAAAATATAATTGCGGACGATTCACAGTCATCTCTAATTAGTTGAAAAACTCAGTCTGCAATTCAGATTATGTAGGGTGCAACTGTATCGTGACTTGTGACTCCTAAACTGGAAAGGATAGGGAAGGAAGCGATCGTAGCCTAATGTGAGATATTATACCAGAATTATAATGGACAAGCTAACGAATAGTACTAAAACTCCATTCAGGACAGTGAATGTCCCGGCTTAGGTTCGAAGTGGGCGTTTCCTAAATACAAGTCAGAAGCGTTGCCGCTTAAACCAGTTTGCTCATTCTGCACACAATCCCTCCACTTCTTCGAGAGTTTCTTCAATGTAAATATCACAGCCACACATTACGCTCCTTTACCGTAAATACATTATGTCTCAACTACAATGTCTTCGGTCACCAGTGTCATTTTCTGTTTTTCAGATTGGTCGTGTGAAGTGTATACAAATGGTTGTAGGAGTGGTACTGCTTGGCGGCTATCGCCCATATCCTTATCACATTTTATATTATCCATTCCGTGCACTGATAAACAATATTTTTAACAACCAACTAAATACACAATATGTTTATAATTATTATTTATATTAACATAACAGACTACAACAAGTTTCGATTCCTACGGGATCATCATCAGGGACTAGGTCATATATATATAAATTGTTTATAAAACAACATCTAAAACTGCTGTAAACAAATGTATCTTGATATCCTGTGCACCATGTTTTAGATGTGAGATATCAACTTATCGTACGTTCATCAAGTCACTTTATGTGTTTTACAAAGCTCCATACACCACTCAACACCTGACGGAGCCCTATTTTCATCTTCAAAATACCGTATTTCCACATCTTACTTACTACATTAATTTCTGTGTACATTATGTAGTGTGCGTGGTCCTTCATCGTCATTTCTGGATCCAGTATTGTTATTACAGTAAACACATTTCACATGTCATTGTCTCTCGCTCGCTTTCTGTGCGAACTGACGCAGAACACTGTATTATCTACAATACTCGCTGGTCAGTTTCCGTCCCTTAAATTAAGATACTTGGACTAGCAATGCACAATGTGTTCGTTGCATGTAACGCGTGTCTGCGAGCTAAGGAACTCATTTCCAGCGGCGTCTTTACACACAGTGAGTAATACATAGCATAATATACTGAACTACAAAACGGGCTGTCCCCGACTGACGGCAAATGGGAAGAGGGGCGAGATATGCACTGTCTCTCATCACGAATAACGGTGTGAGACTAGTAGTGATGCCATGTGCCTGCTAAAATAAAGTCCCTGTACAGCTGTTTATTCTCCTGTCATGCACGTATCTTCACTGGTTCCTGAGTTTGGTAATCTAAATGAAAATTACATCGTCCTGTTATCCTTTGTCAAGTACAACAAACAAAGTTTCTTCCTTAACACCAAAAATAATATTAATCACCCTGGAAATACAAAAGCAACACGTTGTACTTTTTTTTTAATTTTAATTTTTAAGTGAAGGGTTAATTAAAGAAGTTTCAGAGTAGAACTGAACAACAAGAAAGAGAACAGACGTTGATGGCGTAAGTAAATTAAGTTTTCTGACGGTCATCTGATGTGTCTGATTTTAAACATAAGAAAATTAAATTATTCTTTTATCAAAATACATGTGAAAACTTCTCGCTTTGTAGAAAAGTTCTGGTCACGTCATAACAAGATCACTCTTCATCTGTCCGTTAGAATTAGGTGGGCGGGGGTCAGACTGTCTCACTCTAAAAAAAATTAGACATTGGCCTGGAGACATTAGCAATTCTTTCACAAGATTCCATAATTTTCTTCCATATTTGCATTCTACCTTTACACCATAATTTGCTGGTCGACACCTCAAGCGGGGCAGAAAATACGGTAGGTCCCATAATCAGGTAGTGGAATAAAAAACTGCTTCCTTACTTTCTAACGGTAAATTTTCCAACTAAGTAATTATCTCCATGGAGACTCCTGCTTGAGAATCTACCAATACTTTCTTCTTGCAAATCCTTATCCACGGACAACTTGTAATAATTTCCTATCTCATTCGTCACTATATAGCGTCATTAAATGATCTAAGAATTGACTAGGATCTGACGAATTACTGTTAAATTGTTACCATTAATATTCTTAAATCTACAACTCAACGATCGATCATTTAATCAAACAATCAATCAATCACAACCATACAAATGAATCTGCAAAAATTCCAATCAAAATATGTTACCAGAAATTTTTAACTTTCAGTATGCAGCTATCACGTTTATCATCGTGACTTTCATTAGAATCGGTGTAATTTGATATTCTGCTTCACATTTCAGTAATTAGTGCATTATTCTGGTACACCCCTCTGTGAATAATGCACGTCAAATTTATGCCTAGCCTTCTTTCTTGACCTAAAGCAGTCATGGAGATGTACAGCTAAGTCGTGACTTGTAACGTTGAGTATTTGATACTGTCTTGAAGTCAATTACGCTTCTCGTGCATGACTGATAATACAATTCCATGTGTTTAAGTTATTAATCGAAGTTCTTGCGACATCTCTCAAGAACATGAATAAAGACGCTCTGGTTACAACTTGAATTTACACACTGTTTGCCAATTCAATGTATAATTACCATTCTGTGACGTAATCAGAAATTCAGCATACGTAGCGCGTACCGTACAGTGATTGTGGGTGCTAACCAAATTCTGACGTCTGGCACATTAAGGCCAGCTACTTAAGTATGGCCATGAGTAAACACACAAATGCACGGTTCCTACTGTAGGTAAGGCAGTCCAAGTAAATATTTTGCATTATTTATGAAGGGACTGATTTATACGTACGTAATAGTTACGCTCAAATGAAATATATGAATTTTGTTACGCGTACCGTGCATTCCATTATATTCAATATATGAACTAAAAATGCACTCGATAAAATACAATAAAATACAAATAATGAAATATAGTGCACGGTACCAACTACATGTTTCGGCATCTGAATGCCAACTTCAGGGATTCTATTAAAACAAAGAAGCACAAAGCCAACATGCCAATCACATAAATCGAGGCAGACGTTTGCATACATGCTCCATACAATATAAACAACTACTAACTTGTACATGAAAAGGCTCATTATCAACTGCTTTGGAATCAGAACATGGTGGATTTCAGTTTGCCAACTTTGTGTATTCAGGAATTTTAATATTTTCATTATTTGATGTTGACAGGCAGAATGATCAGTACCGGGATTGGTGTGTTGGCCTTGTATTCCTTTGTTTAGTTGACTTCCTGAGGATGGCACTCATATGCCGAAACATGCAGGAGTTGATACTTGTCATGAAACTATATTTTATGATTTTTTATTTTATTGAGTGCCTTTTTACTTATTATACTAAACGTAACACGCGAGTTAATGCAAAGAGCACGAAAGTAACAATTTGGATTTTATTTAAGTAAAGACTTAAGGACGTTCCATTCTATGCAGGTAAAGCGGTCAGAACGGGAATCTGGCTACTCTTCTCCATCTAGTCCACTCCCCTGTATGCCTTCATAGTGCTCAGGAACAACTTTACTTAATTTATAGGAGTTTACAACAATCATATTTTATATCCATCGACATGACAAAAAATAAAACAAAAAAAACTTCTGTTAGGCCTGATCCAACATGATCCACCTCCTCAATGACAGGACCGCCAACCGGTTTGAGATTCTAATCCAAGAATTATCTTGGATTAGAATCTCAAACTGCAAACTATCTACATCCATCTTTATCGTTGCACCGTGCATTTTGTAGTTTATTTAAGTAACACACCAACAAATGCACACACATATTATTTAATAATCTAAAGTTTGCATCAAAACATTTAAAATACTCCAACCGTGTTTCTTGCAGTACAGGAACTTAATTTCTTGGTTTATTCTGAATCTGATTGTATTGATTGTAACCCACCTGTCCTGTGGTCGTTGTCCATTAATCTTGATGTTGATGCAATTCGGTTTTAATTTATCTCAGTAATTAGCCAACTTGATGCACAAAATTTGTTTCACAATAAGTTTTATTTTATGTCTCTACATGTTTCGAGCACATGTGCTCATCATCAGGAGGTCAAAATTGTATTACACAGCCTCTGGTATCATCACACCTATAGTTGGCCGTCTCGTGCACGAGACGAGAGGTACTGAGATGCACGGTCAGCAAAACGTCAACAAATCGGTTTTAATTGTTTAACTTTGCACATTTTATTAAACCATATTGCTGCATTTGTCTTTAATAACTTTAGTCTGGTGTTCTTATACTTTTTGCTTAGTTTTGCTTGTTGGGCACTAACTATCTTTATCGTTGCACCGTGCATTCTGTAGTTGATTTAAGTAACACACCAACAAACGCACGTATATATATATAGTCTTTAACCCTTATCCTGCTAACGTGGAGAACATGGTGAGCTCCTAATAATGTCAGCAAATGGCAGATGGGATTTAATTTGGCGTTTAAAGGGTTACTAATCTAAAATTCACATTAAAACATTTAAAACGCGTTTTAAATGTTTTAATGTGAATTTTATATTATTAAAGACTATATATGTGCATTTGTTGGTGTGTTACTTAAATACATTTACATCCACTTTACCAAGTCGTATTTTACTTTCAAAAGTCATCAGTTTTACGGTGCAAGCTTAGATGGAATTTACGTTATGGCCACAAAAATGAACACTGTAACTCGTAATGTTATAAATAATTCTGATATGTTATCGTTCCTTAGATGCTAACCTTGTTACTGGCTGCCGTGGCGGTGTGGATCGGAGCCGAGGCTCAGACCCTGAGCAGGCACTATCTCCCGGCACAGCAAGGACGGCCCACATACCCAGACCGCCAGTATCTCCCTGCATCTCAGGGCGAACTCTTCGCTACATCAAACCAGCTCGACGATTCACGTTTCGACGATGAGGACTCGGTGTCCGTGACGTCTGCAGCGTTCGGAGGTTCTCGAACCGCTGCAGGTCGGTTTGGAGGTGAACACACCATACCATTTGGGGTGTCTGATGTTTCAGGCCGATCCGGAGGAGCTCCTTCAAATCAGTATGGAGTTCCTAACGCTGCCAGTCGGTTCGGAAATGGTGCCAATCATAATGCAGCTTATGATGCTTCAGTTCGATATGGAAGCGGACCATCCAACCAGTATGGTGCACCCGATGCTTCAAACCGAGTGATTAATGGGCCATCTAACCAATACGGCGCTCCTGGTTCATCAAGCCGGTTTATTAATGGACCTTCTAATCAATATGGCGCTCCTGATGCTTCAAACATATTTATTGGCGCACCATCTAAACAATATGGTGTACCTCAGTCTTCAAGTCGATTCCTAGGCCATGTTCCTTCTAACCAATATGGCATCCCTGCAAACGGTCATAACCGAAACGTAGCTGCAGATGCCTTAAACCATTTCGGAGGCACTACACCATCTAAACAATATGGTAGCCCTGGGGCTTCAACTCGGTTTGAAAATGGTTTTAACCAAAATATCGCTCCTGGTGCATTAAGCAGATTTAGAGGAATTCCTTCTAACCAATATCGACTTCCTGACACTTCACGCCGTTTCGGTGGTCCTGCCCCATCTATCCAGTATGGAGTCCCTGGAGTGAGCAGATTGGGAGCTGCTAGGCGACCTAACCAATATGATGCCATTAGTTCTAGTTTCAGGAATACAAACGGTGAAGAAGATGCTCTATCGGTGAGTTGCAAGTTAAATTACGTGCCAGTTGAAGTTACAAGGAAAGGAGAGGTGAGCTAAGGAAAGTAATTTATATCAGAATTGTAATTCAAAGCTCGCTTATGGTACCAAAAAAGTTGTTATCTTTATACACGTAATATTATGCTTGCGAAGGGTTCGATTTGCCACTGTCTGGTGATTATCCACAGTTGCGCAAATGAACATGTTAATTGTCAAGCAGCAGATTTAAAAAGACGATCAATTACAGTCGGTAGAACGAAGAAAGGGTCCGTAGATGAACTCTACCTACTTCGTCTATTACAGCCAAAGAAATGAACAGCTCACTAAGCAACTCCGTGGAGCAGGACAAGTAAACACCTAACTAGGGGAAGAAAAAAAAATCCCCACCTGTCATGGAACCCGACGTTTCATTGCCGTCTTTAGGAGACCCAGTTATTCCATCATACACCGGGTCAAAGATTCCAGTCTTCATTTTCACTAACCATTTCTTATATCTTCAATAAGAGTGAACCCCCAGTATTTTTTTAGGTTTCCCGTATGGCTGTTTTTTCAGTGTTAGACGAAAAATAATGCCTTGCTCGTCATTCTATGCTTACTGCATGTCCCACCTATCTCATCCTATTTCGACTAATCTTACATAATCATAATCATCACCACAACCAATACTGCTATTTATACATGTCATATATGATATTACAAAGAATACGTAGTAGAATAGAGATATGCAAAACGGTCCATGCTGGCTGAACACAGGGCCGTGCCTCTTATTTGCAGGAACCCGCGAATTACGAGTTCTCTTATGAGGTGGAGGCAAATGAGTATGGTACAGTGTTCGGGCAGGAAGAAACTCGGCAATACGAAAATGCCCGCGGTTCGTACCATGTCCTACTGCCGGACGGCAGGACTCAAATCGTCGAATATGAAGCCGATCAAGACGGATACAAGCCGCACATCCGATACGAAGGTACTGCTGGAGCTCGTGAATCTGGACATTACTGACGAGCGTGCAGCAACGAAAGTACAAAAAGAGCTATAAGATTACTGTAAAATATGAATGTATACTGCTAATTTGGACAAGGAAGGAAAAATTATATGAAAAGTTTGATTTAAGTGTTATTAACGGCAGCAAAACTATAATGTTATAATTTGTAACTGACAACATTATAAATGAGCCATATAATCTGCAAGACTGCAGGAAGACGGATATTAAATGCGCTTTAAGATATCCTAACGTGGATGGATTCCATATTTCTGTTTCCTGTTTTTTTAATGAAGGGACTTTACATCTTCAACATTGTAAAAATTGTTGTAACGTGTATAAACTCGCAGAATATATTTTTTAATACTTCCTACACATATTGTTCAGGGTACTAATGCCCTCTAAGCTTTTCTTGTGTTATATTATCTTAAACTGTCATAAGTACGAAATTCACTACTTCACAACAAATCTACTAAGTTGTAAGAATTAAAGCCTTTGTTTTGCAGCTGGTAGTTGAGTAAAACGCAAACACTTGTAATATAACTGTAAATAATTTACTTGACTTTAACACAATATTTTATAAATATTTATACTTATTTTTCAGGTGATTATATACAATATTAATAAGCATGCTGATGATGATATAATGTCATAACACTTCCACGAATTCCAACAATGCTTGTCACGGAAGTACAAAACATCTTCCAAGTCGTTTTTCTTTCCAGGGAATGCATTAATCTCGTTCCTACCAGTAATAGCGTTGCTCCATTTGTTCATTCGACAGCCGTACTGTACATATGTAATTCCATTAAATAGTAGAGTAATGACAGTACAATATTACAATATTTATTTTGTTTCAAAATGTAATAAAATTTTAAGCAAAATAAATTACAAAATTTTAAAACATTTCAGTTTCGCTAATTGGTATTGCTCGTAATCCACGTTTCAGTACATCTCTGCCGTCTTGTTTTCGTAGTGTACATTTAGCACAAGGTATAAAAAGGGAAATATGTGTACGAATGATACAGTTTGTGTCATTCGTACACATATTTCCCTTTTCATGCCTTGTGCTAAATGTACACTATAAAAACAAGACGGCAGAGATGTACTGAAATGTGGATTACGAGCAATACCAATTAGCTAAACTGAAATGTTGTAAAATTTATTCGTTCTGATTGTCATTCACAGCAGGTGCAGTTAATCCCTAGATAAAATTGTTGTTGCAAAGCCAACTGCATTACTCCAATGGCTTCTGTTTTCGCCTCGCGCACTATATTCACTCCATTGTTAAAGGTATAACACAAAACGTGTCAGAAGTTGTAATTCGCAGTAAGATCTACACTTCATATTACCAATGTGTTGCATCGTACACTGTTTTTGAAAGGGGGAAAAAATGTTAACTTAGATATCTTCTCTGTTTACTGTAATGGATAGAGCGAATGGATATGGACTGATAGATTTATAAGAAAAATGTCAGTGTAAAAACAAACAAAGTATTGAAATAATGTGGAATGCCATCTTGATGCAACAAGGTAATTTTATTGATATAGTCTTAGCTCGACATGTTTCGGGTACATACGCCCATCATCAGGAGCATTAGATGTTGAGTTGCAGCATATGGTGTTCTGTACCGAGTTTTTGGATGGGTGGTACACACGACCTACGCAGCGTAGGTCGTGTGTACGGTGCGGATGGTGCCGTGCACGGCATTATTGGCTCATCCGTTGGATATTCGGTACTAATATCATTAGCTGACACAGCATCGTTATATAAACGTCCTCATAAAGCCAATATTCTCGGCACTCGTGAACCTACGCTATGTATGGGCGGCATGACCGATATCCGTGGACTGAGTGAGTGGAAGAAGGGAAAGTACGACACCATTCGGTCGGTTATTTATTAACCTCGACGTAACTAGTGGAGGAGTTACGATACGGTTTTATTGACTGGCAGATGCGACGATCTGGCCACTCTCTTCTCCTGTACTCATCGGACGAGAGCACACTGCACTCCAGAGAGAGCAGTTCCAATCACTCTCTACCTTCGAGACCCGACCCACTTACAGCCTATACAGAAATATTTGCACTGACACAGGACACTACAACTGGTACAAAGAATGTTAGAGCGATTCGTTACGTCAGCATAAATACCGACACCTAAAATGTTTAAGGTGAGTCTGAAGGTATATATAACAAAAGTGTCAATGTAACTGTAATGCAACATACAGGCGCGTTTGTGTAACCACTGTTGCACAAGCAATAAATATTACATATTCTGAGTGTGTGTTTGTAGCCTTAGGAATCCAGCAAGCAAAGCGCTTGCACTATATTGTCACCTATGGCCTGTCCGGTTCTACAATAATTTTCCACATAATCCAACGAAAGAAATGATTTTCGATAAACAGTTATTGAACATAAAATGCGTGTTTAGATTTTCTCTGCAACTTTTGTCTAAAACAGATCTCATTCTACTAAGAATTTAGCGAGATATTATCAAAAATGTGTACTGGTCTTAATGTATAAGTACCCGTTATAGTTGTCTGATTTTAATGAAGCTTCAATCTTCTCGACAGATTTTCTAAAAGTACTCAAATATCAAATTGTTGAATAGTTGTGCCACCCTACGCACTGTACTACTGTTTTATTGTAATAGTTTCTTGATTTATATTGCCACACGTTTTCTAATTGTGTGATTCTGAGTTTACGACACACAGGCCAAAGGCATAATCCTAAGTTTCTGTACACATATAGGCCCACACGCTGCGACCACGGAGTGGCCTGGGGTGCGAAAGTTAAAGTTTAGACACTTATGGCGACTGGCGACCGCTGGATCCGTCAGCTGATGGTGAATCGTTTGTACTTTTTCTTTAAAACTTACGATGGATTACACATTCACTCTCGATCTAGCAGTCTCTGGGGCTAGGCGTCTCGAAACCACCTGGCGAGTCCGGCGTCAGCAGTGGTGCCTACTTAGTCTCTTTTCTCTTGTGTAACCACTAATTACAATTAAAGACTATCATCTGAAGTCTGTGGAAGTTACACCGTACAGCTGTCTCCTCTCCCTCGCCTCTTCTAAGCAACGAAGTCGGATCCAAGCCCTGAACGAACAACATCTGAGTTACGTCCGATCAGAGCCGTCTCCTCGGAGGATTCTACAAAATTTCATGAAAATCCGCCCAGTAACAGCCGAGCTGTTCCACGCTGACGGACAGAGGGACAGTCGGATAGACGGACAGACAGATATGACGAAGCTAATAGTCACTTTTAGCAATTTTGCGAACGCGCCTAAAAATTGACAAATACACTGCAGAAGAGGTAGAATCGGCCTTAAGAGGGGCCGAATCTGCTCCTAAAACTTAGTGTTCTTTAATTTTATTACTTCTAAAGCAGTAGGCTATGGAAAAAAATCTACAAAGTTAATAACTTCAGAAGCGACAATTCCATCATTAGTACCTTACAGAATTGTGTAAGTAGTTTTCTGGGCCCATTACGTGAGCCTAATGTGACTTTGAATCCATTTATACGCGACGACGAAGGAAAATCATTATCTTGAAAGTTATTTTGAAAGAAAAACAAAGCGAAAAGCAATGTTCAGTACACTGTATGTTTTAGTTTACTATCTGTGGATCTGAACGTCAGTTGAAACACGTGTGAAAATAGTATAGTCTACATATTTACAAAAGAAACGAATGACACAATGGTATATAGGGGGAAGGAGTAAAATACATACAATACTATTTGATACTAATATTGTAGAATATATATATATATATATATATATATATATATATATAT
>Ga0123354_10012716_pt1 | contig 13040 bp, 5 predicted proteins | sample TergutLab28metaG_2_FD_97872 | JGI IMG/M metagenome (GOLD analysis project Ga0123354, IMG submission 97872) | Labiotermes labralis P4 segment gut microbial communities from Petit-Saut dam, French Guiana - Lab288 P4 | ecosystem: Host-associated > Arthropoda: Insects > Digestive system > Gut ...
ACCGCATAAAGAAGTGTACTAATACTCTTTATGATTATGTCATAATTAATTATTAATACTTATGTTAGTTTAATGTATGAACTTAAAAAATGGAAAGGTATTTACGAGTAAATTTGTTGGGACCGGGCCCTCGCCTTATGAAAAAAGAATTTACCGGACCGTGGTCTCACAAAGGTTGAGAAACACTGTTCTAGATAACATTCAACACCCGGGTATTGATTACAATCCGTCAGAAATAAGTTTACATTGTACACATTTTAGGTCCTTTCTCGTCAACTCAACTAAGAACAGTTCACACTGAACTGTTCTGCTCTCTCACTACCCTCGCACATAGTCCTCCAACGACTGAAGCATTTGCCATATCCAGGGACAAATTTTGGACTTCACGTTGACAGAAGTCAGTGTCCTCTGTTATCACTCACCGTATCACAACTGTTTCCACCTCGCGATTGTCCTTAAATCCTCGGGCAAGGTCTCGCCTCGGCGCTTGAAGTAGAATCGGTGACAGACTACCCTTATATATAATCATACTGATTGGATTTTCTTTATTAGTGAAATGCATACGCATCTTCTGGCCGACCCTCGTAACTGATCCACGCGGACTGGTCTACACCTAGACTGAACAGCATACAGGCCAAACATCATGGCGCTGCAAGAGTCAAGTCAACCCACCACACACCACAATAGCGAATGAGTTAGAAAAAAATTAATTAAACCCTCTGGGGGTTAAGTTAGTCAAAATAATACTTTAGCATTTAGTTCCTACTTCATGGAGAAAGGATTCTGTCTCAATTACAATAGCCTGTCGCTGAATGTTATATACGAAAATTATCGCTATGTACTGCAAGAACAGAACAAATAACTCGTACACTCCACCGGCAAAGCGCAGAGTGTTCGAACATCAAACGTCGTGGTACATTCAGCATCCACTACACTTCCAAGGGTTAATCGCACAGGCTATTATAAGCATGCCTGTGGTAGTTTCTGCAGAGCATTTGCCCGTATGAAGTTTCCAAAGATAAGAACAATTCTTACGAAAGTACCCACACTTGTTACATTTTAACGTCTCGAAAATTTTGAACTTCAGAGAGCAAGCATTTCATGTAAAATGGCCCTTTTATCTCATCCTGAGTTCCGGTTTATAAGTACACTCTAAAGATATACTCCCATTGTCTGTTCGCAATAATGTTGATTGGATGTTAAAGTCTGCGACATAGAAGCTCCTGTCTTGCAGACTGTGAACAAAATTCGTGAATCAGACAGATAAACAATACTCCAGCGCCTTGCATCTCGACATAATGGGATTTAGGCCCCCAGGGTGAAGTACCCTGAACTGGAACCTGGAGTTTGTCGGACGGCAACAGAAAGTGCAACTTTGAAATCGTTAAAGCATAACAAAGTATCTGAATATGCAACAACAATTCTGAAAAGTGGTTTAAATCATTATAGTACTAGTACTAGCAGGGACTGGCGGTGGCGAATCTGGTTGAGGCACGGCGCTGCAAGCCGGAGGTCGTGGGTTTGACTGTGACATTGGAAATTTTCATTGCCGTAATCTTTCCGGCGGCACTAAGACCCTGGAGTCGACCCAGCCTCTAGCAGAAATGAGCACCAGAAATATTGTCTGGGGGTAAAAGCGGCCGGTGCATAGGGCTGACAATCTCATCATCTTCATGTGCCGATTATCTTGAAATCTGGGATCCTCAACTATATGGAACCCTCAGTGCCTGTAAAAGGTCTCTACGGGGAATTCTTTTCATTTTACTACTACTACTACTACTACTAATAGTAGTAGTAGTAGTAGTAGTAGTAGTAGTACTGTGGACCGGGTAGCTCAGTCGGGTATGGCGACGGACTAAGGGCTGGACGATCCGGGATCGAATCCCGGTGGGGACGAGATTTTACGCCCATCCAGCCCAGCCCTGGGACCCACCTAGCCTCCTGTAAAATGGGTACCGAGTCTTTCCCGGGGGTAAAGTGCGGCCGGGGCGTGCTGCTGACCACTCACCCCCTTATAGTGACACGGTCATGGAAGAATAGAGCTATACGTCTACCCACCCTGTGGGCCACACCGGGCCTGTAATGGGAACACTTTACATTTTTACTACTACTACTACTACTACTACTACCACTACTACTACTACTACTACTACTACTACTAGTAGTAGTAGTAGTAGTAGTAGTAGTAGTGGTAGTGGTGGTAGTAGTGGTAGTGGTAGTAGTGGTAATATTAGTAGTAGTAGTAGTAGTAGTATAGTCACAGCACAATGTGGTAGGATTTTAATAACTGGAACACAATTTAATATGATCCCCCAGAACTCATAAATTTGAAAGACTCACATCAAGAACTGTCTAAAAATGAATCCTAATTTCTAACGTCAGCAACGGGTAAAATAAATTAGCACTAGCCATCATCCACACTCGTCTCTCTTCGGTAATTATACAAGTCACGCGAGGATTTTTTTTATTTACTTCTAACCTCAACTACGTGTTCGGTCAATTTTGAGAAAGTAACAGTCACTCACACCGCAGCGCTCTCTGCAATCTGCACAGCCTACACCTACGTGTCGCATGTCACCTAACCTGCATTACATCGGCTGTGATTTAAGTGTGGCCAAAGAACGCGCGAGAATGATAATAAGTGGTAAGGACGCTGTAGGTTTCTTGATATACTTCTTGAAATTATAATTAATAACAGTTCGTGTGTCCTTGATTTACCGCAATCAAATTGTAGCCATCTGAATACGTGCAGGATGATCAACAACATGATAGACATGTGAGTCAAGGAACGACAAATTAGAGAAAGTAATTTCTTCGCAATGTTTATGAAGGACAATAGATACAAACTAGTAGCAGGACTTTCGGGACACCCTGTACAAGTCGGGTCATTTCCTTCACAGGAGAAGTAGTTTACGCAGTTCTGTTAGCAACCACATGGTGGCAGCAGAGGCCGCGGCTGGGTCTATATTGATACCCAGAAATTGGAGGAGAATACCAAACAGATATCCATTACAGCAATATCGCCTCCAGAAAGGGATGGTTGGAAACATCTGTCACCCTTTACAATGTACCAACTTGCTTCTAATATTCACTTGCATTATTCTTACTGCTAACTCATATTTTATGCCCATCCTTACAAGCATAAAAGGCTTTCTTTCTATGTAGCGAAGAGAGAATGCAGGCGTAAAAAGAGACCGAGGATTGACAAGAGAAAAGAAGCTTAGAAAAAGAGGTAAAACACAATACATACGCTCCAAAAGTTCCTACAATAAATTACAAAGTTTTAACCCCATCCCACCCCACCTTGAAGTTTCCCCCAGATCTGCTCTAGACTCTAAGCATGGGTCATGCGGTTTCTAACAAACGATAATTCATATAGAATACACGGGTTGGTGCAATGCCTATTGCACAGAGTCTGCACGAATCTTTTCCATGTATCTCATGGCTATGAGAAACAGAAATACGTACATGTAGCCTACCAAAACTTGGTTCAATAACAAACAAACAATTTTTTTATACTCAAAGGTCCGCGCGTCATATAATATGTGGCAATAATTATCCAACAAGTCGCGGCAATATACATTTTATTTATATCTGTAAATCGCTCTACATGTTTCGCGTGGTATCTCCACCCAACATCCGAAGCTCATATCACTGTATCTACAGTATCTGGAATTAATGATACTGTAGATACAGTGATATGAACTCCTGATGATGGGTGGAGATACCACCTGAAACATGTAGAGCAGTTTACAGATATAAATACACTGTATATTGTTTCATCTTGTTGGATAATCATTGCCAAATAAACAAACACAACAATATAACCCGAATTAATCCTTACTGATGTGACAGTTACACACTGCGACTTAAAAAACCAACAAACAGAGGATACGTTTCGGGTTCCTACCGCAGCATTCATACAAACCTGATCAAGAAATGAACGGGCATGAAACCAAAATAGCCCGACACAAAATGCTGTAACTGGACTCTACCCCGACCCCCATTCAAGTACGGGTAATGGCAACAAATAACGAGGCGTCATCACCAGGACAATCCGTCCTGTACCAGGATTTTAACCAGCAAAGCCATACTGCTTGAGACGACACACAGCGTTTCTAACCCCCAACCACTGCGGAAACGAGAGGCCAAAACAGTGCGTCAGAGTGTACTGTCCAAAGCACCACGTGTAGTCGATGAAGAAACTGTTTGAAAAAAAAACTTATTACTTAAGATCAAATACAGTTTGAGATGAATGGGAACTCTTGGCAACCCGTATTTCTCCTTACAGAGGAAAGAGCTCAGTTTCCTAACAACGCCTTCTTTAGATTTTTAAAAGCTTAAAACTTGCAACTCTCCTCTTTTAATATGAAAAGAGAAGGAAGCCCATTAACATGTGGGTAGATTTTAATTTATTTTTATACAGACAGAAGTTCACTTTTCGCTCGAGTGGCGCGCTGCTGCTGTTGTATAAAGGAAGGATTTAATATTTTGCATTTCATCTCTATTTCTCCACGAAGCGTGGGGAAGGAAACTCTTTAAAACATTTCCTTACATACTTTGTTCAGATACATACTCTCTCTCAGACTGAATGAGAAGTTAAATTATATTTTTATGTATATTGGTTGGTATTGGAGTCCATTCTTCCAGCTATATTCCATCCTCTCTTTAATAAAAATGTACCCGAGTAAGAAGCCATCCACGAAATAGGATACCGCGTTCTATGGTGGAGTATAAAACAGTAACATATTAATTGCAGGTATTTTATTAACTCCAAAATTGCTACTCACAACAACAGAAATACAGTACTCGGTTTCAATTCCTACGCAAGACACCACACGATGAAATGCATATTTTGTCGGTCAATTTAAATTTCAACTTGAATTTGTAATGCCAGGTCGTTAAGCAGGCAAATCATCTTCATCCAGAATTGGCGGTACCACTGCACCACCACCGTCAAGACGTGGTGCTAGGGGGCCGGGTGTACAAGAGAAATTAATAAGAAAGATGACCCACAGACCAAAAAAAAGAGCTAGTATTAGGTTTACATTTGCCGACTGACAAATTAACTGACTGCCTCAATGGAGCACAGTTCTTCTAGAGATGATAATCGTCACTCAACTAGTAAATTCCCAGCAGTCGTATGTAACCCGATTGTTCATTGTCGTGCTCAGAAGAGCCCGCCAATACATTCCGACCGTAGACAGATAAATCCAGTTCACGCATCCCATCCTATTTGTTCAAGATAAATTTTAATATTATCCTCCTATCTACGCCTACAACTTCCAAGTGGCCCCTTTCCAAACGCTGTATTTTTCTCTTAATATCATACGTGCAACATGCACCACCCATCTCATCTTCCATGGTTTTACCAAGTCAATTATGGTTGCTGATGAGTGAAAATTATGTAGCTGCTCATATGGACCAGTGCAATAGCCACTTCACATAAATCTAGCGTAGAATGATGGATCACACATTGATCATTGTCTAATGCTGAGCTGCTAATGTGCATTATGCTCCGAAATTAGCTTTGCGCACGTCATGAAGTAATACGAAATATTTTTTGATGGTTCCAACAGATCGAGTTAATCTGCCGCCCAGTGTAGTGTAGGCATACTTGTAATGAATCAATCACTGTCACAAAGCTTCCAGCAGTTCACTGTAACACCTGACAAGTTCTACATCCAGGACTACTCTGGTCTTCTCTGCACCAATTACTCGAATTTCGGGAGCCTTTATTGCACACAGGGCGAAACACTTCCAACAGAGCGCTGTCTGTAACATCACATTCGCTAAGCATTACCTGGTTCTCATGTGTGGAGGGCGGGTTGTGTCAGTAACATGGTGCTGTAGTCGGAATGGCTGCAGCTGAGAGACCAGGCATGATGTGACATGAACATGCCAGGCCCTCGGGGTACTCGATGACTCTACAGTCATCTAACCAAATCCCAATCAGAGCTACATGGAGTTACTGGTATGTACAAGCAACATCACAGGATACGAAATAAACAAAAGAATAACAGAAAATCGTTTGTCGTAATGCCGCGACCAACACCAGCGTGGTTCGATTTACAGCACAGACAAGCGGATTTTTTTTAAACATCCAGACTGGCCCCGTTATCCGGGACTCACAGAGCCTCCTATTCACTAGCTGCCAGATACCATCTTCGGGTGCGAAGCTGACCTCAAACTTCCATCTGGCGTCGAGGTCAGGAACTATTTAAACCACAATTTATGACGAATATTAACCTCCTACATGTTTCGATATCGGGGTGCCATCGTCGGGGAGTCTTTTAGATCAAATAAATACAAACCCACACGCTAATCTAGGTACGCATTTCACTCTTTGGAGTGATAAAATACCTGGATTAGCGCGTTGGGTTTGTATTCCCTGATTTGAAAGGTTCCCTGAGGAGGGCAACCCGGTGTCAAAACATGTACGAAATTAATATTTATCATAAACTGTATTGTATTATGTGAATTTGTTGGTTGGTGTGTTAATTATAAGAATATTCACGTTTTGCATAACATGAAATTAGTGAAATCACGCTTTCCCTCCCCACAGTGACGACATATCATTACTTCGAAGCACTATGCAGTATGTGCCACTCTGACGCTCCTCGTGTTTCTGCTCACTTACCGAAGGAAACTCACTGATATTTTCTCACAGCGGGATATTTAAGACTATGAATCAACTGCAGTGGTCAGTAGTACCGACGAAGGATATTAATATACGCGATTGGGCACCGATCAGTCTGTACCTGTTTCAAGGCAGTGTATCGGTATTAGTCTTGGAGGGAACGATGGAGTCACAAAACCCTCAGGATAATCCGTACACCGATATTTGAATGGGTACCTCCAGAATACGACGTCGTAGCCCAAGGCTGCTACCGCGCTACCCAAATCGGGCCTAATCAAGTTGAATCGAGTGTGGATGACAAGGACCCTCTGCTTTAATCAAACTGACTTGATCGCGCCGTCAAACATAGGTGATAAGAAATCCACGCAAAATAAAAATGCTGTCTCTGTAGCATGTTAATGAGCCAGAATCCACTTCACTTCCTCAACTCGTTTAGTAACCGCAACTTGGCCAATCTTAACAAGAACTGATCATACCTGCTTTCCTCCACAATTCACTGCGGTGTCGGTAGCAATCGGAATTACATCGGACAAGCACCGCAACAAATCTCACGCATCTCGTCTTATACGGGTAAGGAGAGTGACAGCAAAAGGCGTAAGTCCTCATAAAGAACCAACCACGACGAGGCGGACAGCACTGGGCGGTTGTTCTGCTGCAAAGTGGTATTGGAGAGTGACGGACCAACTTTCAGTTGGTGAGTGCAGACCCAGGTCCTACATCACCACAACTTCCGACACTGTACAGCCTTGAGAAACAAAACTGAAACCTCAATATCGTGGCTTACTTCGTCTTTAAGAAACAATAATCAGTTTCCTTTATTCTTGTTTCCATTATTATCACAATTTCTCCAATTTCATCACTCTCTTCTCCATCAGCAAATTCAGTAACTTTTTACCTCTCTCTTCTTGTATATGCCATGATTTTGTCTTACTCCTCTGTCGACATCCCATCCATCTTTCGTATGACAACTCATTTCGCTTTGCCCGAACATGCAATTCTGAACGTCAAACCCATTATAAATTCTGCTAAAATGAATCACACTTTATTTCAATCAAGATAAACAAACACTACGTAACACACATCTGAAGCAAAGAATTGTCAGCCCCTAACCCCCCCCCCCACCATTATGCAATACCACCCCTCACCGGTTTACCTGGGTGTTTTGAGAAACGTGTACACAAATTTTGCGTTTTAAGGATAAGTGCCTCTGCACTGGAACGTCGCTTCAGATTCCCGCACTTTCCGAAACTGTTTTGGAAATACGAACAGTAGGTGCCGTCAGGTGGGCTCAGCCAGAAGGGTAAAGAGCAGTGCGTGCATCAGACACTGGTATCTCTAAAACAATACACGATTAGGTGGTTACCTGATAGGACTAACAGACACAAAAATTCACTTCGTCAAAAAGAATCCACCACAGAGCGATTTTCATTGACATTATTCTATACCATCACAGCTTTACAATATCGATAAAGTTGTGTGCTGTAATTAATAACACATCCCTCCTCCACCCACTGTACGTGTCTCTCATAACACACAAAGGCACCACAATTCTGCATATTCATTAAATTTCATATAAAGCCAAAATAACGATACATATTATTCTTCACAAGCTTCCCCACTCTCCAGCTATATTTCACCTCTGTTTTGGTGGGACTGGCCCTCTCCCTAATCCATAACTCAGAACTACAACCAGGGCTGGTATTGTTAGATGGATAGAGCCCCATCTGATTTATAGTCATTTCTACAAAAGCATCTGATGATCAGTGCCTGTGATATACACGATGCTCGAAAGGCGAGATGATTTTTTGACGATAAATACTCACTAGATGCCGCTGTTCAATGGAGCAGGCATTAAAAAATCTGTACCAGCAGAAATGACGTAATCTTTAGATGCATCATCCCCGGTGTGTTTTATGCAAATTAGGAGGGGGTGGGTACGTCAAAACACAACTGTCTTTGTATCTGTTTTATCAGGCTGACGACATGTTTCGGCCACTGTGGGCCAACCTCAGGTCACAAAAATATATAATGAGGAAAACTATACAGTATAAGTTCATTAGTTGTGGTACATATTCTCGTTGTTATGCGGTTTGTTCATGTTAAACTAATAACTAATAATATGTCGAACATGTTATTAGTTCAATATGGACAAACCGCATAACAACGAGATCTCGTTGAAAGTTCAGAATATGTACCACAACTAATGACCATACACTGTATAGTTTTCCCCATTATATATTTTTGTGACTTGAAGATGGCCCACAGTGGCCGAAACATGTCGTCAGCCTAGTAAAACAGATACAAAGAGAGTTGTGTTTTGACGTACCTACCCCCTCCTAACAATGGCGTAGTTCCGATTACTAAACATCAGTTGGACAACCTGCTGGAATTCACCAATGTAATGTTAGACTCTAATTATTTCTTAGCCGAGGTGCAATGCGTTCTGATCACAGGCAGTCGCGGTAATTCGTACCGAAACAACAATCCAAATATGTAAAAGAATGTGTAGTTCTTCGCGGCAATTCACTAAATATCAGGAGAATTAAGTTACTAAAACTGCTGATCAAAATATCAGAAATATTAATTATTAAGGATACTGATCATTTTGTGTTACTCAGTTCACTGGCGGATTACAACGTAGTCAGAAAGCAAGTCTATGGTGTGAATACGATGAGAAAGGATAACAGGTCGCGGCGGACATGTTGGGGGAGGAAACGTTTGAAACACGAAGAGATTCCGCTCTTTAACGGCACAGATAAATAAATATAGGGAGGATACGAGAAATGTATCGATTTTAATGCGACACTCCTCGAGAACTGAAAGGAATAGGACTGAAACTAAACGTACTTAGGTAGGTTATACGATCATCTGTTTAGGAAATTTGTTTACAGCAGGATTAATTAAACAAAGTCTCCAGCTTCAAGAGCAGGTAACGTTAGCGAGCTTACGCTGATGTCACACGTCGGGAGAGTGCGCTAAGTCGTATGAGCGTAAATCAGCGTGCATCTGCAGTCGGAGCGGTGGCAGCACCAGTACTGGTCTGCACTTGTACCACTTAGAGATTGTCATTTTCTTCAGTGTTTCCCTATAAAACTGTGTGCCAGACTCTTTTGCGCCGTAACCACAGATTTACGTCGTGACGCCACACCTTTCACTGAGATTTCTGTAATCGAGACGCCACTTTCCACAACTACGGTGTTAGCGCCACTGACGGCAAGACGGCAACAGAAGCAGCGCGATTTGAAGGCTTGATGACATTACCTAACAAAATGCGTTTCGCTGTCATTCCTGTGCTTCATAGTCCACGAGAAGCATGACGTTCAAATCGTCCACATTACGTACGTTCACTTGTGACAACAAAAGAAGGTAATAAAGCGCCATTCAAAATTAGACTGCGACGCCAATTGTTTCAAAACTTATATTAGAAGTGTGAGGGGTGCGTGACGTCATGGGTGTCTGAGGTACTGCGCTACAAGCTGGAAGGTCGCGGGTTCAATTCCCGATGGGGTCATTTTCATTGACTTAATCCTTCCGGCCGCTCTGTGGCACTGGGAACGACTCAGTTTCTAACAGAAATGAGTACCACGGATGTCTCATGGGGTGAAGGCGGCCGGTACGTAGCGCTGAAAGCCTTCCACCTTCATTTGAGGACTGTTCAGAAAGTCTGGGAACCTCAACATTCTACAGCCCTAAAGGCATTTCCAGGCCAGTAAATTGACAGCTTTACCTTTCCCGATCGGTCTGTCGCAGAGACACCTGCCTAACAACATACAAGACTCACAAGAAACAGACATCCATGCCATCAGCGGGATTCGAACCCGAAATTCCAGCAATCAAGCGGCCGCAGACCCGAGCCTTAGACCGCGCGGCCACTGATGTTTGATTATATCGATGTAAACTGGCCGGCGAAACGCTGTCCCGAAGTACGGATTCCTCCTGCAACATCCTGTATAATTGTAGCAACTGACCGCGCTGTTAACATAACCTACACAAATGTTACAAGGTCACACAATCAATTTCAGAATTAGCCATCCGCCACGTACCTGGTGAATTAGTCAGGTTGTCAATTATTTATGTTGTCATTTAGTAAATTAGTTGCAAATCTGTAATAATTTTCCAAAAACCCCACGTCAAATCCAGTGCGAGTGTGGAAGCCCTGTCTGAACCAGAACACAGACACGTTCGAATACGGCACAGACAGGAATTCAGTATCAGAGCCTTATAAAGTGTCCTGATTGACCAGAACTCGCACAGTACAACTTCCACGTCACAAACTTCAATCAACAGTATTTCCTTTCAACTGATTCCCCACTGAACCAAACAGGAGATATTGCAGCACCTAATCCTTTGATCTCTTTCGCGTTCCGGATTATGACACAACAGACATCACCCGCGTTCAACGTTAAGGATCGGAGAACAGAGGTTCATGTACAGGTCCTTTCTGCGATTCCACTGACCAGTTGTTTTTTTTTTTTTGCACAAAAGACAAGCTTACAAATTAGTGACAGATTTACTGTCATTTGATGTGACATGATCCAAAGGATGTGCTGATGCAAATATGTGTAGAATCCAGTAATTTCCAGCGTCAGGGGGACAGTTTTTTTTTACACTTCAGTAGGGTTCGTGCTACAACTTGTTTCTTTTTAACGGCGTTTCTTTATTGTTTCAAACCCTCTACTCGGTCCTCATATGACATGTTTGAGAATTGAACAATGAGCAGCAGAGAACAGTCAGATTTGTTAGAAGCTGCATGCGGGTTTCGGATCGATATGGATACAGAATAAACACCTCAGTGACAGAACAATTCAACGTTTTCGTTCGACGCAGATGAAATACGTGAAAATCGCAAGTGGCGCTGCGTCCGTCCGTCCGTCTGCTATCCGAGACAAGTAACGTTTGCACAGTTGGAAAGAGTTTTTTATTTGCTAAGACTTATATTTTATACTGAGAGCCCTCGTTAAAGTGGAAGCATTAAAAGTGAAAGGCACTTCAAATGAAAGTTGGAACGCGATATCGCGATACTGGAAGAAAATGCTCAAAATAATTTTTTTTTATTCAGCTTCACTCATTCAGAGACAACACCATCATGAACACTAGTACCCGACACGCTCCCCCCCCTCCCCCCAAAAAAAAGTATAATAAATAAATATACTAATGCTTAGAAGAGTTCTTACTGTAAGTAATAACATACGACATAAACAGTTACACAAAAATGTTTGAAACTGTTATTCCATTTGTACAGTTTTGCAATACGATGCGAGCAGTTTTTGCTCTGTTACACGAGTCTGCAGAGTGCTTTTTAATTATGGTCTTCGCTCCTCTTTATTAACCACGCTTCCGACGGTACAAGATATCCCACAAGCAAATTCATATAAAAGAGAATGACAGAAATTCCATATACATTCTTTCATCCTTCGCTGGTAGTGTATTCTAACACAATTCTACTGCTCATACGAAAACCGATAATGCACAGCAGAGGCCTACATATTAAGTCTATTGCTGACAATAGTACTGATACTGCACATACATACTACATATATACATGCATACATACACACACACACACACACATACATATATGACATTCTGAGGACCGTGCATCGTGATACATTCGCATAATGGAAGCCAACAAGATGCAACTCCAACCCGACCTCGCTAGCAGACAGTCACCATACTAGTATGACAAATACCAATTGTTGTGAATACAGTATCAAGACTCCTGATGATGGACAGTAAGTCTGTAAGAAACGTGTACAGTTGTTTATCAAAATAAAGTTGAAAAATAATGCATCTTGGTGGCTTCAATTATACGAATATGCACATATAGCCTATTGTTGAAAAGAGTTCTGGTACAGCGCTAAATTAGCATATACAGAACTACTGCTGATAGGAATAGACTATTCAGAATGCAATGCCCAGGCCTACACATAAAGTCTATTGTAGACAGTATTACTGATGTTGCACTGTACGGAAGAGGCCTGAACACTACTGCAAGAGTATCATACTGCACTACATCAGACCCAAAGCAAAACTTATCACTGACCATTCTGTTCAGGAGCACACAATTTACAGACAGCCATAGTTGTTACCTAGTTTTATTTACATACACATCACTTATAACAAATATTCAAATAAAATACACAAACCTAACATGTCATTGCATGCTTCAGGCATTGCTGCTGTCAGGGGCACACTGTAAATGTGCTGTCAAGCCATGAAGATTTTTACGTTATTATAAAGGATGTGTGTAGAGCATTCTATTGCTAACAATACCAAAATAATTAACACCCTCATTGGGCATGTTAGCATTATCATGTTAGCATTATCATGTTAGCATTATCATGTTAGCATTATCATGTTAGCATTATCATGTTAGCATTATCATGTTAGCATTATCATG
>Ga0123354_10012717_pt1 | contig 13039 bp, 20 predicted proteins | sample TergutLab28metaG_2_FD_97872 | JGI IMG/M metagenome (GOLD analysis project Ga0123354, IMG submission 97872) | Labiotermes labralis P4 segment gut microbial communities from Petit-Saut dam, French Guiana - Lab288 P4 | ecosystem: Host-associated > Arthropoda: Insects > Digestive system > Gut ...
ATGCTCCTGCAATCTGTTGCTAACAACTCCACTAACTCGTTTTTCCTCTCGTTCATTAGAAATCATCTCCTGTTGGATATTATTTCCAATTACACGAAAGGTTAAACGCCCTCGGCGTTGAATTGATTTTTGAAGCCTTGTCGTAAAGACCTACGCATAATTTGTCATCGCTTAATCAGCAGATCCATATTTTTTACGGCTGTTTCGGCGAGCTTAAAGACATACTCCTGCTCAAAGTCATATCTGCCCTGCATGAGCTTCGCCCACTGGCCTTTATAATATTCGTAGTGACTATCTCTGTAATCGCTTAGAAGATAGTCAACGGTCACTCCAAGACGGTTGCTTATGTTGATAAGGGTTTCGAGGGATATGCCGCGCTCTCCCCTCTCCACTTGCCCGATATAAGAATATGTGACATTCACATTATCAGCTAATTGTTCCTGCGTTAAGTCCCTTTTGCGGCGCTCTTCCCTTATCCGCTTGCCTAAAGCCTTATAATCCATCGGTATCACCTCGAAAACAATAATACATGATTTGTTAGTCTCAAATAAGTTGGATTATGGTCATATAGTACAATCTTATAGTACTATTTTAGCAGTAATAGTTGATATTTTACTTGACGCTGGCCTTATAATGTGATATTCTTTATAAAGAATATGACAAAGGTGGCGATTAAATGAGAGTCATTTTAAGCAGAAAAGGGTTTGACACAAAATATGGCGGAATCCCTAGCCCTATTTTAGAGGATGGAACGCTGTTATCACTTCCTATTCCAGTAAATGGTAGTCCAAGAAAATACAGCGATTTATTTTACAATAGAGAATCTTTTGAAGACATAATCAAACAGCTAAAGCGTGGATTTAACAGAACTGATGCCGCCATTGACCCTGATTTACGACCTGAAATATTTAACGCGCCTTCTAATTGGGTTGCTTCATTTGGTATTGGCAAAGGCGAAATAACTCATTTTAAGAACCAACAAGTAGGTGTCGATGATTTAGTCCTATTTTTTGGTTGGTTCAAAGAAGCTGAACGAAATAATGGGAAATTACGGTACGTTAAGGGAGCCCCAGATTTACATATTATTTACGCCTATATGCAGTTGGGAAATATTATTGACGATTCTACAAAGGCTACAGAATTTTATTACCTGCGTCCATATATTGAAAAAATAGCTCCCCTATCTCCTAGTAATAAATTATGTGTCGCTAGAGATACTTGTTCTTGGGATGAAACAAGGAAAGGGTCAGGAGTGCTCAAGTATGATAAACGGCTTGTATTGACGAAAGAAGGTATGGGAGACTTTGCCAAATGGGGATTGCCGGATTTTTTTAGAGATAAGGAAATTAGTCTATCTTGTATGGGGGATACAAAGATAAGATGGAAGCAAGACGAAAAAGGTGATTGGTATTTTCAATTTATAAAGAGTCCTGGGCAATGGTTTGCTATTCAGGATAACCCAGAAGTCGAAGCATGGGCAAAAGAACTGGTAGCGTTATCACCCCAGTCCATAACGGCTCAACCGATTCCTGCTGCGCTGTCTACTAGCCAACCTACACCGCAATTTGTGATTGACTATTTAGAACGTTATAAAGATAATAAAAAAGAAGCCCTGAACGCTTTGGAGGCTGACGGTTTGGTTTGGAAACGTTCAACAGATTATGGCATAGATAAAATGAGGGCGATTATGGCGGCTAAAAAGATTGAACGATTGGTTCAATCGGACTATTTGAAGAAATAAATATAAGTCTTCTAGAGCGTTAAGCAGTTTCGTTTGCTAGACGCTCTATTTTACTCGCAGAGCGCGTTAAGCGGTTCGGTAGTATAAAATACTAAGACTAAGTATAAATCGTGCAGTGAGGTAAATTAACCATCAATAGGATTAATTACGAGAAAGTATATAAAACGCAGAAAAGAGGAAAGGCCAATGGGTATTTCATGTTCGTTAGAATCTTGCGCTTATAAAAAAGATAAAGGACATTGTGTTCTAAAAAATCTTGCAATAGACCAAGATGGTAAATGCGCTTACTATCGTGCCGCTGACTTTCATGATATTCAGTCTATAGAGCATTGGAATGTTTATGACTATGCGTATATACGGGCTGATGGCGGAAGGTGTACTAAAGGTGTCTACTGCCGAATGTTACATAAAGTAATGAAAAGTCTGGATCAGTGTCCTTGCCCGCTTATGTCAGGAGTGGCGCAAGGACACGGGATAGAATGTTATTGGGATGATGTTAAAATGAACACATATGGCGCTGGATTCTGGGACCCGCAAGCGGAGTATTTGCGGGTGTCGCATTTAATCAAGAGCGGAGTGCTGGACAGAAATCCTTCAAGGAACGGAGAATATTTTTCAGAAGATGATTATTACAAATACAAAGAGCAGGAAAATGATGTAGAAGGGCTTGAGGTAACGAGTAGGCCAAAGGAAGATGAAAATACCCCTATGGAGATTCTCAGTGAAAACTATCTTGATGTTGATGATGACGAAATGTCTATACTAGGAGCAGCTATACTTAAAGATGCGTTTGGAATGACTGTAGATGAACTTTTTGATGATGAGGATACTTGATTATATCTCAACTTTTCCATATGTAGAATAATTTATTAAAATGTGGAGGGGAATATAATGAAAGTAGTCTATAAAGAAGGTAGTGTTCTCAGTTGTCCTGCTATATTATCTGGAAAAGTATATGACGTACTGGATATTGATACCCACAATGGGCAGTTATTCTATTTTATTGATGATGAAGATAAAGATGACACTGACCCCTATCCTTATGAGGCTTATTTATTTGATATAGTGGAGGATTAAATGGACAAATGTGAGCAGTAATTCTTAGCATGTACTCCATTCCACGGGCCATATTGTAAAGGATGTCTACAACTGGAACGTGAAACTTACATAAGAAAAAAAGAGAGAGGTTAAAAGGATAACGAGGATAAAAATGGAAAATTGAATACTTTTTCTACGATAAAAAATATGTGCCTTCGGCACATGAGGTACACAAAAGCCGTGTACCTCAATTTATTTCATAAATTTATCTTAAATCAGATAGGAGATTGTCAGATTTTTAACAAATTATAGACAGTTCTAGAATTTCAAAATAAAAAAATTGCGGCGAAGCCGCCTTGCCGAAGCGAAGCTGAGGCAAGCATACCAAATCTCAACTCTTTATAAATCAGGGAGTATTTATCCAGCTACCTTTTATTTCCTAAAATAATAGATGGCGCCATTATTTTTTCTTCTGATCTGAAAGAATAGCGGCTTATTCCGTGATTTCGGAAGCCTCTGGCTTCCTCAACCCCCTCATAAACCTCTATTCTTTCTCTGAGCGAGAATAGATTGGTAAAATGACACAAAAAAAAATTATTAAACGAAAATCTATCCTAATGATCCCCGTAATCGCTATCAGACGTCCCAAAATAGGAGTAAGTTCAAATGCTCCGAAACACGGAAGGGTACTATAAGACGGCAAGTTAATCGTTTGTTTTTTCCTTTATAGACTTAGCCAAACAATTTTAATCCAAACGAATAAATATATGTCTTTATAATCAGTTATCCCCGTTATCCTCGTGATTCTGCACGTAGTCCTAATAGTTAAAAAAAGTAAATAAAATTTAATTTAAATCGGGTTCGGGGCTTAAAATTTAAAAGGGCTATTTAAGCAAGGAAAATCCAGCGGATTACTTCTTTCTTTTAAAAAAACAGCAATTCAAGTTTTAAAACATAAATCTAGAAAACCTTCAATTACATGCGTTGTAGCGCTTTTTACAAACTTTCCTTGAATAATAAGGCAATTATTAGTGATAACGACCCATGTTTATCCTATAATATTAATATAATATGATAACAATCCTCAATTATCATCAGAAAGCTGAAAATATTAGGCCATTTTTTACAAATGGCAATTATTTATGCTTTTTTTAGTGTATTTCGCAAAGTTAAGAGTTGGCTTTATTTATCTAGAACGTATTACATGGCTAGTACATGCCAAGAGGAAGGGAGGGAGAAGTTGTAATTAGCCCGTAATGTTGTGAGACGAACCTGGGATTTAGATAAATCCTAGACCTTATTATCTCTCAGCATTCTCGTCATCGAGTCTCAATTTTCAGAAGGGAGGTGTACAAAGTATTTTCGTACACGAGATTCTAGAGTAATACGTGTCCTCTCGAAAGTTCCCGGATTCTCACGAGAGATAACGGGATCACCAGACGAACATGGAATAAACTGGTTAAATGTAATCTTATACCATCTCTTTGTTTATTGCGGGTATATTTATCTACTAATAATGGAGGTATTTGCATGAAAGCGTATAGGAAAGAAATGGCAAAGAAGGCAGTCATACTATTTTATGAGCTTTTAATAGGCATAACCGTTAGCGCGGAGGGCGTCATAGCAACCGTCCTAATGGAATACGGCGATGTCCGCAGGACCAATTTACTAGATGATTGGACCTGCCGGTATTTAGAGAACCAATATATGAAGAAATATAATGAATCTCTGCCCACGGCTATATCAAAGCAAGCTCTACGTCAGATTCAAGCGAAAGCGGAATCAGAAATAAGAGCGGCGGCTTCCTACCCCAGAGTTTACCATAAAGACGGGAAGTGCTATTTGAACATGTGTAACAGGGCTGACGAAATCATAGTTGTGTCGGCTGAAACCGTAAGCCGTGTCCCTTATGCGTCCTTATCCTTGGACGTACAGTTCCGTACTGACGCCGGGGAAATAAAGGACTTCGAGCTTCCCGGCAATCCTAAAGCCCTTTTTGAGCTTATACGGATACCGAAAGAACTCCAGTTAGTCATCCTTGTAACCTTGATTGCTTCCCTTATAGGGGACATCGAGAAGCCAATCATTTCCCTGATTGGGGAAGCGGGATCAGCTAAGACGACAACGGCCAGAATTATTAAGGGCATCTTAGACCCGTCAAAGACAACGGAGGTCTTCAAAGCCAAAACATCTGCTATGCCTAATAAACGTGATGATTTTGCCTTGATACTGTCCCAGCAATATGTGACGATAATGGATAACGTCACAAGCATTACCGAAGGATTTAGTGACTTGATATGCCAGCAAAGCACCGGAGGCAATGACGAGAGACGTAAGCTGTATACCAACACGGAAACGGTATCCCTGCCGCTGGGCGGTTTGCTTATTCTGACGAGTATCGAAGACGTTATCAAAAAAGATGACGCTGTTGACAGAACAATCAAGGTATACATGGAACCGGTTAATAATGGCGCAAGGTTAGGCAACTCAGAAGTCGCGGAACATTTCGATAGGTTAAGAGGCTCTATATTAGGTGGCATGTTCAGCACTTTGCGTAAAGCCCTTGAGATTTACCCATCCATTAAGGACAGAAAACTAGAGCTGCCTCGTTTAGCCGATTTTGGCCGCTACGGATACGCGATAGCGGAGGCACTAGGAGACGGACTTGGCGGCCAGTTCCTGGGTGACTATAACATGTTGCGTGAAGCTCAAAAGCGAGATAATCTCAACAACGATGGTTTTTTCACTCTGCTCAACTATCTGTTGAGGGAACATCCTTATTATTGGAGCGGCAATAAAGGAACCCTAGTCAGTGAACTACATGATATTAACACGGGCAAAAATCTGAATTACCCAAAATCATGTATCCCGGCCGCAAATAAGCTAGACAAAAAACTAGAATCTATGAAATATAAACTCGCGAATTATGGAGTTCATTACAACACCAGTAAAAACGATGGGTACGCGATCATTGAGCTTCTCAAAGTTCCAACGCAATACCTGATATTGAAGGCGATTTGCTGTAAGCAGAAAAACATGAATCTCGGCAAAAATTCAGCGGGATTTGACACAACTCGTGTCCCCATTCTAATCACTGCTGATGCGGCCCATGATTTCAATGAATACTTTATACGCGAATATGTGGCCGCTGTGTTCGATAAAAAAGTTAGCGGTTATCGCGTGAAAAAAGAAATTCTGAGGTCAGTTATAAACGACATGGGTGACATTGCCTGATAATTAAATTTGAAAGAGGCTTGTCTGGAAAACTTGACAAGCCTCTTTCCAACCCTGTAACATTCAAGCGAAATTGCCAGGATTCGCCTGAGAAAATTCCTATTTACTTTTTTATTCTGATCGGCTATAATCTCTTCGTACTCGTAGGGGCGATGAATTTTTTGAAGGAATCTTACGAGTAGAAATAGGGAAAAATCTTACGAGTGTTATAAAAAAGATGATAGTTTCGGGTTTTCCATGCGGTTGTGGCGGAATTGGCATACGCGCAAGACTAAGGATCTTGTGTGCCCAGCACGTGCAGGTTCAAGTCCTGTCAACCGCAGAACCAGTAAAAACAAGACTCCCAGGGTTTTGGGAGCCTTGTTTTTTTGTTGATTTAGGCTCTCAATTTACCCCTTTCTAACAGGTTTTCTAACAAGACTTGAATTCGAGCATACTGCCCATTGTGTTAGCCGTTTCCTTTTTTCCTTCCTCGTAGAGGTGTCCGTACAGATCCAAGGTCGTACTGATCTGCTCGTGGCCTAGGAACCACTGCACCTGCATTGGAGAAAGGCCAGAACTAAGAAGTAAGGATGCCGCCGAATGTCTGAGGTCATGAAACCGTATGTGCGGTAATCCACAGGCATTGAGTACCTTATTCAAATGCCATGTAAGATAATCTGCCGTGAACGGCTTTCCATCTACCCCAACGCACACATGAACGGTGTCGATGTAGGCGTTCCCGCACAACAAGCGGTTTTTGTCCTGCTGGCGTTTGAGGTTCAGAAAATACTGTCGCGTCTCCGGAATAATGTGGAGTGTTCGGCGGCTCGCCTCGCTTTTGGTGTCCTCTTCCTCAATTGGCGTTGTTACTGCAACCACTGTATTGCAAATGTGGATGGTATTAAGCTTGAAATCAACATCCTTCCAGCGGAGGCCCAGGACTTCTGACTTTCTCATGCCATAGCACAGGGCGAGGATGATCGCCGGTTTCACTGGTTCGTTCTCAACCGCGCCGATAAGGGTATTGGCCTGCTCCGCCGTGAGCGCCATGGCCCCCTTGAATTTTTTCCTTTTCGGGAGCGTTGCCCTCCCAACCGGGTTAAATGCAATCATGCCCTTTTTCATAGCATCTTGCAGCGCTCCGCGAAGGATGGCGTTGTGTTTTGCTATGCTGTTTGCGGATTGACCTTCTTTGACCATTTTGTTATAATAATCTTGGATGTGTTGCGCATTGACCTCTTGCAGTTTCAGTTTGAGCGGCTGGAAATGCGGCCTGATGTGCTTCTCCAGATTGATCCGGTAGCTTACCAGGGTGCTCTTGCGTAAGTTGCCGGATTTTTGCTCCATCCACTTGTCGATCCAGTCGAGAAACAGAATGTCAGCGGAGTAAACCACCTGCTGTCGTTCCATATCTACGAGGATTTTCCGCATCCGTTTATTGGCCTCGCGCTTGTTGTTGCCCTCAACCTTGATACCTGTAGAAATCCACTTTTGATGTTCTTTCCCGGTAGCGTCGGGAATACGCACGACGGCGTAGTACGTTCCGCTCTTTATTTGCAAGCTCCATGTCATGTTATTTGTCCTCCCTTAATGACAGGACGGATTGCCTGCTGCTGTGTAGCGTTATTATAGCACTCCGTTTCGATAAAATCTATCAAATATCTTTTCGGAATTTTTATAGCTCTGCCAGTATGTAAATGCTTAATCACGCCTTCCTTCAAAAGCCGATACATCGTTGATTTGCCGATCTTGAGAGCCTTCCGCGCTTCCTCGACGGTCAACAGATCGGGGTAATCTTCAAACATTCTTCTCAGCCTCCTGTTCTTTTCACCCAACAAACTCCGGGCACTCCCGCACGCGGTAAGATTCGTTGCCGTCCACGCAACGGAGCGCGGCCTTCCAGCCCTTGATAGGCATATGAAATCTAAACCACCGGCACCCGTTACCTTTTGCGTTGCGGCAGCGCCAGCAGAGCGTATCCGACCTTTGGCCAGTGTCCTTCTTGAACAATTTCATCTCCTGCCGGATACGCTTGACCTGCCCCTCTGTCATGCCCATGTCCGCGGCCATCCGCGCGTCGGTCATACGCCGCCAGTTTTCGCGGATGTAGGCTTTGGTATCAGATGGGGTGAAGTTGTAGGTGAAGGTCATGACTGGCCGTCCTTTCCGGCGAAGCGGGCAACATCGAACTCCCACAAATTACATTCCCTGCCTTGACCATATCCATTACCTTGACATCCGGGATATGACAAACGGCATGTATTGCATTTTGTTGGATGATTGCGCCAGTCAAATTGCCATAGCGCGCTCTCCAGCGCCTCGGCTCTTTCCTTCCATTTCTCCCGCTCGGCCATTATCTCCGCCAGCTTGCACGTCCCCTTGCTGACCTCGTACATACACGATTGGATAGCCCTGACTTTTTTTGCCGCGTCTGTAATAGCTTTCTGTGAGTCAAGGTCATCAAGTAAAGTAAACAACCCGCCGCTAATCAGCCACACGAGTAACTTTCTGTGTCCCATCCGAATGTCGTTGCGCGTAGGGAAGGACGAGTGTAATAAATAATCGCAATACCACGCCTCTATCTCTTTCAATTCCTTATCCGTCAGCATTCCCTTTCCTCCATTTCTCGCCGCAGAACGGGCAGCTTTCCAGCTCGTAATCGCCGTCCTTGGTTATGTAAAAATACCTGCCGCCGATCCTGATCAGGAACGGCTTTAGCCGGTACACGCATTTCATGCGCGGGTCTACCGGCTCGCCTATGTCCGCGTAAATCATGTCGCCCTTCCCTGGGCGGATGTTGCCGCATAGTATGCACATGTTGTCTCCTCCAAGGTGTCATTTGCCGTCCGTGGCGGGAGCCTCCCTTAGAATATCCGTAATAGCGTAAATTTTGCCAGAAATCATATCGGCGGCGCATGTCAGCGCGTCGTTGCGAGACTTTCCCTCCGCCTCATAACCGTCCGCCATTGTCATAATTCCAATGGCCAGAATACAAGCGCCGTTTTCTTTATTCTGTTTTGGAGTTGGCTGATAAGAAAGATCCTTTATGTTCATCATTCCCCCACCTCCGTTCGCGCCCACAGCGGGCAGTTTATCCGCGTAAGCGCCCCAGGCTCTGGCTCATACGCGCATTTATTTTTCGCGCCGCATGTGTTGCAGTCTGGCACGCCTTTTTGCTGGTCGAAATACGACTTGTATCCGCAGTCGTCGCAGTTTGGCTCCGCCTGAGCTTTCAGGACGGCGACTGCGGCAATACACGTCCCATAAACATCAAATTGTACTGTGTCCCCGCCTTTTTCAATATCAGCGGCGATAGCCTGTAATTCTCGTATGATTTTGTTTACATCATTCGTCACTGCAGTTCGCCTCACTTTCATGATAAATTCAATTTACTTATCAAACACTCATAACCTATATTTTCAAAACCGCCCTTCACGAACAGTCCTTTATGGTTAATAATTGCTAATCCACTTCTCTCATCGTATCGGACAAATCGTATTGTTTCAGGCGCGTCAGTCGCATAATGCCTTAAATAAAGAATATCGCCACGTTTGCATTTGCTTATTTCCTTAATCGTCACCGTTCCCAGCCTCTTTCCTGTAATTTCTAACACGCACGATTGACAGCGGGCACATGCAATGCCGCCCACGCCTTATGCTTAGGCCGTGAAGCAGTCCCAACCCCTTAGTGCAACTATAGAACGCGCCGCCGATTTGAGTGTAGCCTTTGTGGAGGAACTGGCATTCGATGCATGTCTTTGGTAACTCTTGCTCAATAATCATCGTTTCCGCCCTCCTACAAATAAATTGTGGTGAATCCAACAAATCCCGTCGCGGTAATGTCTTGCGCGGTTTCGTGGAACTTCGCCTGTAATGGCTCCGACATCGCTGCAATCAGACTGACCGTTTCAGTGGTACCATCCGGCACGATTTTCAGCGGGCATTTTCCTATATCCGCAATTAGATGTGTCACCACGCACCACAGCAATCTTTGCTCGTAGCCATCGCCGTAACGCCTGATCCTTTTGTAGGAAAGCAGACAACCCTCACACGATACCGGCGCGTCAAACTCCAATATGGCCTTAGCCGTAATAATTCCTCCTCCCGTTTGTCATCATTTCGGTATACACTGCGCCGATCGCGGGTTGCCGCAGCAATACGCTGTTCACCGCCGCCTGTAGCCGCCTTTTATTCGCCCCGCACATCTTCCGGCAATACTTAGCCTTGCGGCACTGCTTGCAGTCGCCGGCGGATTCCCATTGGTCGGTGTCGGTCATTTCGTCTCCTGCCTTTCCGCCCAGGCCAGCCAGCACTCCCGGCACAAACCTTCCCCAGGACACGTATCCGACGTACAATCCGGCGGGCACTCATACCTGCCAATAATAAAGTCCAGGAAAACATCATGCCGGTCGCTTACGCGGTGTAAGTCCGACTGATAGGCGACTACATCGTCTTCCGTCCTCTCAATTTCCCGTTCCAGCGATTCGATGTGCTGGAGTATCTTACTCGCGGTGAATGGCTTGAAACTGTCGTTTACCGCTAATTCCAACTCAGCCTTATTCATGTTTTCCCTTCCTTTCCAGCGCGGCCTCGGCCTTACTAACGCAGTGCCACACGCTTCCTTTTTTAGTAAAGTGCATATACGCCGCCACATCGCCGCGCAATTCCATCCTTGCCGCTGGTTTCCCGCATTTCGAGCAGTAAATAGAGTAATTCAGCCCCGCCGACTGCATACCGCCCCGTGTGCTGTTTCTCATACCTTTCTGCCTCCGTCCAATTTGGTAAGCGCGGCTTCGGCCTCGTCGCGGCGGTGTGCATACATATAGGCTCCGCAATTCGGACAGTAATTCCATGGCGACCGGCCAAATCCGCGTAGCGGTTCACAGCCGCACTCGGAACACGAACCAGCATGAAGATGCCCATAGTCATCTTTTATCGAGAGCCACCTGCCAGTTTTCACCTTTACCTGTTTCAGTTCTGCGAATTCATCCGGGGAGCCGATGTCCTCATACTCACATAACGCCCGCGCCAGATTCATCCGCTCCACCTCCGGGTGTACGCCTTGACGAATCACGATAACCCCGCCGTGCTCGTTATGGCCTGTCAGCCGCTCCATCTGTTTCACCTCTCTCGTCGCAAGCATGTCCTCCGATCGCCTTATCGCCGCCATTGTTTCATTAAACCTTTCAAATGATTTACACGCGTCGCATTTTTCAAAGACGGTGTAGTTCACTACTCCGCTGTACTTTGAATACGCCAATTTCTTCTTGAACTCTAAACACCGTTTTTTAGCGGTGTCCAGATGGATACATATTTCTTCACAATAAGCACTCATCGGCCACTTCCCTCCATTTCCGGTTTGTCTTGGCCTCCTGTTTTCGCTTTTCGTAACCGTTCATTTATCGCAAGATGAATATCTGCGATAGTGATCCCCATTGATAGCAAATCCGGATTTTTGCTGCGAAGTTTAAAATTACTAAGCACAGCATTTTCTTGCTTTGATATGAGCCGAAGATTATTTATATCAGTATTTTTCGTGTTACCGTCAATGAAGATCAGCATATGCCATTTCGGAACTGAACCATATACGGATTCCCAAACGACATAATGTTTATATTGCCATTTGTTTGGCTCGGCAACCTTCACCCGGATATACTCTGATCCTTTTAGCTGTGTAATTGTTTCGGTTCCAACTGGCACAGGCCACCCTTTTTTGAATGGGATGCCATTGGTAATATTGCTACTACTGCATATTTTCCTAATTGCATTAATTGTTTTTACTGTTCCGAACGCAGTGTTATACATCTCAGCCAGTTCACGGTAATGCTTTCCCAGCGCGTGCTGTGATAGAAACGCAATTTGTTCCGGTTGATAATTGCACTTCTTGTCCGCTCCGCTCAACACTCTCACACTCCAATATGTCCGGCAATTTAGCACCATCTTCAAGATTCCGGTCGGCGGCCAGCCACGCCTTTAGCAGCAACGCGCTGCCGGTCAGCACCTGAGCGCCAAGTTCAGCCATAGCCCGCGCCCGGTTGATTTCCTCCACCAGTTCAGCGCCGGTGACATCAGTGTCACCCAGGCGCTCAAGCTGGGCAATAAGCAGATTGTTAACGTCCGTAACCTTATTTCTCATATTCGCTGTCCTTCCTGATTTATTTAGCCGGCGGTATCACACAAATAACTTCAACCTGTCTAACACCAAAATTCATAGCCGCCTGATATGCCGCGTCGTCGCGATCCCCGAAAAAAATATCAATCCGCGTACCTTTCACCGCCGCGCCAGTGTCCTCGGCCTGATACCAGCCTGACATGCTGTCGAAGGGTGCCGGAAACGATATGTAAACTTTTGAATGGAGAGGAATTACCGAAGGATCCACGGAGATAATCCGCTCTGTCACATCCTTGCCGTTGAGGTCGTAACCCGTGGACGTGATCCCCGCCGCCGAACTCCGTAACGTATATGCCGTGGCCGTGAATGTGGCGGTGCTGCTGTTCAGGGATTCACTTAACGCCGCTTTTAGTTCTTCGTTTTCAGCGGTCAGTTTGTCGTTTGTTAGGTTCATAAACGCCAGCCGATTATCTTTCTGCGCCATCAGGCTTGTTTGCTGGGCAAGATCGTCCCTGGCGTCGTCGGCGATAACTTTGTAGTCGGCCATCGCGCCCAGGCATTCGTCAAGCTGGGCTTGAAGGTAAGCGTCGGAGTCGCGTTGATGGGCCTCTCCCGCTTTCCAGCTGCCGAATCCAACCAACCCGATAATTGCGATCCAAAATAGCCGCTTTAATTTTTTACGCACTCTACACCTCCATCAACATGAGTGTTCTTCACTTATTCGCCCTGTAAAATGCTTCTGCAAAACCTGCCGGGGTTATGGCTCGTCTTGTCTGCCTGTCAAGTATTCCGTAAAATTCTGGCGAAATGTCACGGCTGCGTAGCATGGAAAATTTCACAATGCCATCCGGCTTATCGGAAACTGTCTTTTCCGGCGTATTGAAACTTCCCCATATCGCTGTGCGTTTTTGATAATTATGGCCGAATTCCCAC
>Ga0123354_10012719_pt1 | contig 13038 bp, 8 predicted proteins | sample TergutLab28metaG_2_FD_97872 | JGI IMG/M metagenome (GOLD analysis project Ga0123354, IMG submission 97872) | Labiotermes labralis P4 segment gut microbial communities from Petit-Saut dam, French Guiana - Lab288 P4 | ecosystem: Host-associated > Arthropoda: Insects > Digestive system > Gut ...
CTGTGTTTTATTGCAAGACATGTTCCAGGAAGCCAGGACTGCATCCAGGAGAGTGTTCCGAGAAATACCACACCCTGAAGAAATACAAGTAAAACACTGAAATACAGACTCAGAACAGTCATCCGTAAGATAAACTATCATACGAATGTGCTAATTTTGTATCTGTGTTAGTGTTCATTTTTTATAAAACAGAATTTAAAACATAATGTGTTCAGTTACCATTTCTGACAGAAAAAATACGAGTGCATAGGGTAGAAAGGGTAGAAATAATGCGAGTAGAAAGGGTTAAGGGAGTGTGTACAGGATCACTGCATGACACTTGTATCTGTTGCCTCAGTATAACAGTTACAAACATGCAGCATTTGTCAGCACTACATAGAGATATCCAGGAGAAAGAATAGTCACACACCAGCAGCAAATATTCACTTCTGATTCCTTGCACATCTTGGAAACATTTTCTGACACCAAAGTTTTTCCTTCCTCAAGTAATTCAACATTAATTTCCTCAAACATATTATATCTTTCTGTATAACTTTATTGTTTCTGGATAAAATAAGAGCCCCTCTTAGGTCTGTCAGAGCAGAAGCCCATTCGTTCAGTCCTTCCTTTGCCTTTCCTCTTCTATATAAGGCCTTTGCACATTTGCTGTCAAGTTTCAGTGCCTGAAAATTAAGTAAAAAGCAAAGAAACATGATTTTTTCTTACCACAAAAAGTCTCTCTAACCTATTATCTCTCAAAGTCTACCATGATATACAAAATTATACCAATTTACTATATTTTCCAGACCACAAAAACACTGTTTTCCTGGAGCATGTTGCCTGAAGTTCCCCTGCATCTTACAGTCCTAAGGTATCCTAGAAGCATTCAGTTATGTGTCTGAGATCAGACTTTATACTTCTGTTACCTTACACATTCAAGTGTCACCTCATGAATACCTCACCAGAATTTGCTCCCACTCCAAGAAAAGGATAAATTAAAGTTTACTTCCTTCTACAGACTCTCTTCTATACAACACACTATGGGGAATTATGTTACAGCTCTGCACTACCTTTAACACACATTATGCACCAGCTTCCCTTAACCTGCTCCTTCCTGCAGTGATTTACGTGCAGAAATCAGCATTTCACCAAGTCTGAATCAGCAACTGTTTTGCAACCTTACCCTTCCACATTAGTTGATCACCAACAATGGAAGAGAATGTTCAGTACAATGTGTTTCTGTGGTATGTGCTGTATGGTAATCAGATTGTTATATTCACAATGAAATGATACAAAACAGAAAAGGTTTTCATAATCTGTGGGTTTCAAATTTATTGTTAAATTATACCAAAGGACATGAACAATAATACACAACATATTTGAGTCCTATACCAATCACACGCATAACACAAGATATGATTGCTCTCACCATGTCTGAGTTCTCTAAAGCCTGTCTGAAAAGCCTCCTTTCTAAAAATGCAGCCGCACCATTCAACAGACAAACCTGTTCTGCATTCACAAATTTCATTGGTGCGGGAACAGACCGACACTCCTCCAGTTTTGATCGAGACCTGGAAAGCAGCAAGACAAAAGTAGTGTGTATTTCACCATTCTCAAGGAGAAAGAGGATATACAGTATGAGGTTGACCACCATCCTATATTTGGAGAACACGTATACAAGGATGACCATCACCACGTATTTGGGGAACACATGAGACTGACCATCACCCTGTACATGGAGAACAGATATATCAGGCTGACCATCACTCTGTATGTGAGGGACAGATATATGAGGCTGATCATCACCATGTATGTGGAGAACGGATATTTGAGGCTGACCATCACCCTGTACACGGAGAACAGATATATCAGGCTGACCATCACTCTGTATGTTAGGGGCAGATATATGAGGCTGATCATCACCATGTATGTGGAGAACGGATATATGAGGCTGACCATCACCCTGTACAAGGAGAACAGATATATCAGGCTGACCATCACTCTGTATGTGAGGGACTGATATATGAGGCTGATTATCACCATGTATGTGGAGAACAGATATATGAGGATGAACATCATTCTGTATGTGAGGGACAAATATATATAAGAATGACCATCACCATGTATGTGGAGAACAGACAGATGAGGCTGATCATCACTCTGTATGTGGAGAACAGATATATGAGGCTGATCATCATCCTGTATATGAGGGACAGATATGCAAGGCTGATCATCACCCTGTATGTCAAGGACAGAAAGATGGGACTGACCATTGACCTGTGTGTGGAGAACAAACAGAAGAAGTGGACCATTGCCCTGTATGTGGAGAACAGATATACTTGGCTAACCATCACCTCATATACGGAAGGCAGATATATGAGGCTGATTTGTCATTCTGTACATGCAAAGAAATGTATCAAAGGCCGATCATCACGCTAAACACATAGAAAAGAAATACCCCAGTTCAGGAGACATGCTTTCATTCAGGAACAATTCAGCACATTCTCAAGCCTAGAGGGACAACATATGGTCCCAGCGATCCATACTTTGTGCACACATAGCAAATATAAGGCAACAGATGTGCCCTGTAATGATTCAAACCAAGCACTGTATGATGACATAGCAGAATGGCATTCAAACTCTTTAAAGTAAGTATAGCGATCTGACTTCCTGTGTGTCTTAGTTCCGGAAGAATACAGTACAAGGCTTGTAACTCACAAAAAGTTCCACACAGTCCTGCTTAACCCTCTGACGCCTAACGACCCCTATAGGGGTCGTACCGCACTGCATTTTATATATTTATTCAACAAATATAGGTACTGAATATTCTAAACACGGTATATACTCTCCGTTCTTTTCTCTTCAAAATGCAGTTTGTTTCATAATTCAAATGTATTTGGTTCCTGTATTATTCACATTTTATATACAGGGTGTGCTAAAATTAAAAAGAATAATTCTGGCACCAAACGGTTAATTCCAAGTGTAGGCACTCCCCAACTTACACTAATGACTTACAACTACACATACTTACAACCATGATGCTGCTAGTAAGGCCTGTGATTTGTCAATGCAATACACATGTGTACAAGTCATTGCTGTGTCTGGTCCCTTTGTTTTTGTCAGTTCACTATGATGCCAAATAAAGTACTACCTGTGATAATGTGAAATGGTCTGATTGAAAAGTAGTATGCACTGCCAGATAAGATGTCCATGTAGTTTGGTATACATATGGCTACATCATCACTCAGTTTATCTGCTTACAATGCAAACAAAATGGGCCATAAAGACATTGCCGGGACGAAACAGTATAATTAATAAGATTTTTTATATACAAATGACTAACTCTTGCTGGTAGTTACAACTAAAAAAGGACGGGAACAATAGAAAGTGTGCGCAAGCAGATATTAAAGTGTCTACCTTGGATGAATCCAGCTCCTCTTGTAACTAGATCAAATTCAGTATCTTAGTATATATGTACGTGTCTTTCTGAAACACATCAAAGTACTGCAAACCGTAATTTTTGCTATTTTTTTTTGCAATTTCCTAATGAAATTTCAGCAGGCTTTATATTATGTGACACAAAAAATTTCATGCTATAAACAATACACAATTAATACTAATACCTTACCATTCTATGTAACGTAGTGCTTTTCTATATTTTGCATTAGCACGTACAAAATTCCTGGCCTTGAAGTAATAATTTCCCGAATTCTTTATTTTATTAATGACATCTTCTAGCGCTTGAATCTGCAAAACAATACAAAAACAAAACTTAAAAATAATGAATATGTGAACAAATAAACAGCAGGGCTGCTGAAGATTCCAGCCTTCTGGGGATGTAACACTGCATTACTGGAAGAGTAGTTCCCAAAATTTTGAAGGCACTTCAACCTTTTCAAATACAAGAAACTACTTGGCTCATGACTTCATATCCCAGAAGAATGGAAGCTTCTAACACTTTTCAACATAAGGTTAACAAATTCCATTACCTGAAGTTGTTGGTTATTAATACTCCAATCAGCTGGATATGGAGGATAAATATCTTCGGTTCCATCCAACTCTCCATATTCCCAATCATCATCAGGTCCCAGTTCACCACAGTTTTCAATCCAACATTTCTGTTGCAAAAGAAATGTAACAGTTTCCTGTACATCCTCCTTATACAACAGTATCAGAGGAAACAAACATATAATAACACATCTAACCTGAAAATTGAGGCAGATGCCTCCTTAACTTTTGCTACCTACCTACCTACCAAACTAGCCATATCCCAAACAGCATAATCTCAATCACAAATTCTGGAGCAAAGTGTATTAAATTAAACAATTTGATTCTGAAACATAAGTGAAATATTAAATATTGCATAACAATATTACCACCTTGGCATGAATCAGTATATGATAAGGAAAATGAAGACATGATGAAACATTCCAAACAATTTGCAAACTTTAGACCTGACAACATAACAGAGCTAATCTCTGAACACATGTGTCTGAACAGCACACACAAACATGACAGTGTGTGAGCATACACACAAAATAATTGTTACAAAATTTCATGTCTAGTCACAGAAATAAATTTCTTTATACATGTATCATGCATCACACATTGCAATGTAACACAAACAATAACATGTTTATTCTGTGTTTTGGTGTTCTGGTGAGGGATCTCTCATTTACCATTCAGCACTAAGTGAAGGAACTTTTGCCATAAAAATTAATGTTCCTAGATCTAATTACCATGCTCAGCTTCCCCTTCAATGATAATAAATTCCCAACATTAGACATATTTCAGTACTGAAATTAGATTAACAATTAGATGCATACACAGTACTATTTAATTTCTGAGGCCCTTAAAGTAGTTATTGGTGGCACGTGGTGGTGCAATTGGTTGAGGCACTGTGCTACAAGCTGGAGGGTCGCAGGTTCAATTCTGGATGGTGTCACCGGAATTTTCCATTGACATAATCCTTCTGACCACACTATAGCCCCAGGGTCAACTCAGCCTCTAACACAAATGAGTACCAGGAATATTTCCTGCGAGGGTAAAGGCAGTTGGTGCGTAGGGCTGAAAACCTTATCAGATTCATGTGCTGACTGTCTTGAAATCTGGGAGCCTCAACTTCCTGGAACCCTCACAACCTGTCCAGGAAGTGCTGTACCTAAAGGAGTTACTATCTTTCCATATTCCTTCCTTCTTCCTTCAGAAGCATGGCCATCCCCTACTCAACTCAACAAGCTGCTAATGCTAACCATCTTGGCTCAGCTGTCAGTTAATGAAAAGCAGTGGTAGTAACACAAATGAAAGCACTAAAAAATTGTTAAACTGCATAAAGTCTGCAAGAGCCCTGTAGCAAAACAGCATTTAGTGAAGCGTGCTGTTGTGGGGGATGCCTGTGTCAGATGTGCTGGCTTGTATTTTAACCAAGTGTGCAGGTTAATTTTTACACAAAATATTAGCAACCGATTAAAATGTATGATTCAGCATATGTTCAATATAAAAATAATACTGCTGTAACACATTTGCTGGGCTAAAATAGGTAGAATTACTTTAATTCAGGAACAAACACAACTGATGTGGCCTGACAATTTCTTGTACAATCCCCCGTTTCATACGGACCAATTCAGTGGCTCTACAGCTGTTACATGCATGTATACAGATGAACATTATTTGTGACTATAGGTCATACAAAAAATATAAAATTCCTGCCACCTGCTGTTCCTATATGCAGACTATTGAAAGAGATACCAACAAATGCAGACAGCAAAGTAGCAAAGATATGCAATCACTACATGATCCTGTGGCACGAAATGCATAGTTTGTTGTGCAAATCTTCTGACAGAGGACATAGAAGGGTTAAACTGCTGAGATGGGTACCACGCATTCATGAAAATCAGTTACAGAACTTTAAAAAATACTGAATATTAATATAAAAATGTATTTGTAATTTACATCCACTTAAAAATAACCACACAACATCTACAAAGCAAAATGGATGACAAAACCTAATTTCTGGAGCTGAGAAAGCTTGTTCCACAGTGCAATCTGTCACAGCAATATACATTGGCTACCAGTCAGTCCCAGTGTTAAAACACTGGGGATTACAATGCCTTCACTTAAGAAAATTACAAAATATTCATGTCACTCGATTTTACATGGAACAATCATGCCTTATGTATCGTGAGACATCAATCTGATATTATGACAGAGGAAAGTCACATGTATAAAGTACATTACCACTACTGGGCGCCCTTGTTCAGTGTCGATATAATTCACTTCTTGTACGATGCCGAGACCCTTTTTCACTTGACCGAATACAACATTCTTACCATCTAATTGAGGGCACGCAGTTACAGTAATGATGAATTGGGAGCAGCACGTCTTGTCATCAACATTCACCATGCTAAGTAAGCCTGGTGAATGGTGCTGAAATACAAAACGTAATATTACAAAGGACAGCTACCAAATGGCAGGTACAAACAAGGTACCAAGGTTTGTCAGCATTTTTTTCTTGGCTGCCCAATGCCAGGCAGTATATTCTTATGTACCACCTGGCAAATATACAACATAAAAATATTCCATTTTCTCACTGTGATGCTGCTGTTAATCAGGTGTTCTGGGACATAATGTTGTGTCACTGGGTGAGTTGTTCTTGACATTTTGGAGTAACACAGTCTCTATATCTTCAAGGGTCATGCAGTCCAAGAAGAATAACCACAGTGGAAAAAGTGTGATAATATACATATATATTGTCTTACTATTTGGTGGATGGCTGATGAGGGTGGTTAGCCAATTGGGAGTGTAGGAATGTCCTGGATGTAACGGTATGTCCCTTAACAGGGGTTGTCAGATGTACAGTGACCGAGAATGCCACCACTTCCAGCCATTCACCAACCGATAAGACAATACAAGTTACCACACCTGGTTGTTTTTCTGAGACTACTTGATGCTTGAATATGAAGGGACAATATTCCTTCAAAACTTTGTGAACCACACACCCAACATACTGTCTCATTCCAGACAACCTAAAAACTCATACAAAATACTTTTGTAATCCAAATGACCACACAGGACAGTACTGTAAACAATACAACAGCAAACACTGATTCAGTCACACAAGCAATGGCTGAAATATCAGGGCTTCCTTTGTGGAGGAGGCAGAGATTTTTCCCTCAGCACTATGCCCAGACTGCATGTGGAGCCCATGCAATCTCCTATCCAATGAGTACCAGGGACAAGGTGGCTAGAGTGTATACTGTATCAGGCTCAAGGACTACTTTACCTTACCCTTCACCTTTATACATCAAACAACCAAGAAACAAGATGAAGTGGTAACACAGCTTGTGTTTCGGAAGCTCCCAGTTCAAATCTTGGCTGATACAGTGATTATTTAAAGCAAGGTTTTTCTCATTTCCTCCCAGCAACAAAGGTAAAGGCAAAGCTGTCTCTATTCAAGTCATGTGGTCACATCACAGGACCAGAGGTACAGCTCCACTCTTTAACCTTCGCACTAAATGGAAATAGTGGCCAATCTGATGCTCCAGCTGCTTTACTGCCAGCAAAATTACCTCCTGATACCCATTGAATAGGAGACTTGACATTTTGGGGAATAGAAAAATCTCTGGCCCCTTTATAGAACAGAATCCCAGGGTTGCATGGCCGGCACAGCAGTCACAATACCGACTATGCTATTCTCTTTCAGGCAAATGCCAGAACGGTGTAGGATGGACAATCTCTTTGACTGTCGTGGGTCAAATCACATCTTCTTATGCATTTACAGTATTTTATATACAAATGCTCAATGGTATGACTTTGAACAGTGTTGCTTTGTCACTGTGAGTTAACATTAATGCCAACAGGTAATGTTTTGATAAACCAAGAATCAAGGATCAATTCCCAACAGGGAAAAATATCATTCTCATCTCCAAAATATCCAGACCAGCTCTGAGACACACCCAGCCTTCCACTGAATGGGTACTAGGGCCTCTTTCCCTGGTAGTGACACAGTTTGGCCACGAAGCTGACTACTCACCTCTGTCTAGTGCCCAGGTTAAAAACACCTTCAGCTGTACCTCAGTTCCTCCATACACCTTCAAGGCTTAGTGCTTAATTAAGAGCTACCACAACTTTTAAAAATAAACAGTTATATCAAGGCAAAGTATCAGGGGCTAACAAAAACTAGACTCTGATAACAAGGGTGGAAAGTTGAGGTCATGGTCCTGATTAAACTCCACAAAGGTAATGGCTCTTCCACAAAGTCAATATCTGTAACTCATATTATCTGCATTCCACTTCCTTATTACTGTGGTATCAGTGACCTCTGAAGTATTGTTTCAGCAGATAAATCTTGAAATGTGACTTGTCGGCCTTCCAAAATCAGTTACTCCACCTGTGCTGCATGCTGGGACCTAACCTGGCTATAACGGTCCAATTATTGTCCTTTAATAGGACACAATCCAGGGTTGTTATTGATCTCCTTAAAGGACATAACGGCCTAAGAAGACATGTATATGTAATGGGGCTGAGTAATAACCCCATTTGCAGGAAGTGCGGTACTGAGGAGGAAACCCTCAGTCCACATCTTGTGTGCTGGTGCGGCCAAGGCTTCACTCAGACATGCACATGTGGGATCCTTCTTTTTGGACCCTGAGGATATAAGGAAACAAAGTATTGGGGCCATCTGGAACTTTGGTAAAGGAACAGGGCTCCTTTAACCTAGTGATAGATCATGGGGCACAAAGGCCTGTTTTAAGGCCTAAGTGCATCAGGCCCGGAAGGGCTCAAATCCAAATACCATTCATTCATTCATTCATGTGCTGCATTCACAATGGTCCTTAACATGCTCGGCTGATAGCTATAACCATCGTGGATGTCTATTCAATAATTTTCAAAATATGTGCACCATTTTCTGACATTCTGCTGAGGCAACTCCTGGGAGGTCACCAGTTCTACAATTATGTAGAGTAAGAAATGGCTGTTTATGAATGGTTGAAAATACAACATCCTAATTTCTGCTGAGATGGAATTTGTATTGTGTCAAGATGGGATATATTTAACAATGTGCTTGTGGATTGTGTTAAAAAATGACAATATTTCAGTCAAATAAATGACATCTAATGTTGTAATTCCCCGTACTTTAATTTTTATGACCTGGGGACGTGACTTACTGGACATCCTTCATACATAATCCTGACTGTTCCAGTGTCCTAAATGTAATATCATTACAACTTTTCACAGAACCATTTAGAGTTTTCTCAGTCTCCTATCCACTGAATTCCACTTGGTGACAACCTGCCAATCACACTCAATCTATTGAAACAAATACTACATGATACATATCCAGACCATGCCACAGGTTTGTGGCTTCTCACCAGAGGCCTAGCTTCAAGCCCTGGATTCCATGTGGGATTTTTTATGTAGAAAATGATACTCAAGCAGGTTCGTCCCTGAGCATTTCAGTTTTCCCTTTCAACTGTAACTCCACTAGTGCTCATACTTATCTCTCACACAGTGCTTTACACTAAGGTGATCAGAACCCACAGTACCAAGAGCCTGTCTCACATCATTTTTACAACTGGGCTAAGGGTATCAATGTTTCAGGAATAACTGATCATATACAGGCATTTCACATGCATCATCTTACATGCAAACCAATATTCATTTAGGTTCCTGTGTTGTGTTCTTATTTTAGCCAACAGACACAATACTGTACAAGTGTAAAAACTTGGGTGGAATTGTTACCAAGGACATAAAACTGATACACTGCATTTACTATGTAAGTTGTATCTTCCCAGACAAGAAAATCAAAGAATTACCTTCAATGTAAAATTTTCATGTTCAAATGTCCATCCATATATACTTTCTCCACTTGTTCCATCAAATGCTGCAATGTCTCCTCCTTGAATCATGTACATTGGTACTACTCTGTGGAATATACTTCCTTTCAAATGAAGTGGATTTCCAGATATTCCAATTCCCTTTTCTCCCGTACAAAGCACTCGAAAATTTTCTGCTGTTTTTGGAACAATGTTTTTGAATAATTCTATAATGATTCGTCCCGCTGTAAAAGACGCAACGTATTTCTTAAAACTACTGATAAACTTCTGTTATGCAGCACTAAAGGTAACACTGTACAGAGCTGTAAAACAGAATTAGGGAGATAACCAATAGCACTGACACTACATTCATGCAATTTCTTTTTAAATTATTTGATTTATTACGTTTGAAATCATGTAAACTTCGTCGTAGACGCAAAACGTAACAGGAACCTATCGCCACTACATCTCCAGCTACAGCTATGCCTTATTGTGCGAGAAATTGCACGCTTTCCTTGCGCATTGTAAACCACAATACGGTATAATAATAATAATAATAAAATCATACGTTTATAAAAGTTCAGCGGTACATACTAACATTTGTTTGATCCAATACAGACGTCCAAGAAGACGAATGGATTCCGAACAGATTCCATGTTTTGGATGTCGTGATTGATCACAACTTATTCACGTTCTATCACTTGTTGAAGCTCGTGTTTTTTGCATAAACAAATCACGGAAAACAGCTATGGAAACTAAATGCACACACAACTCCACAAAATTAACCTAACTACTAATTCTTCCACTATTTTCACTGCGTATGATCCTGCACCACGCAACTATCAGCGTTCGCAGTTCATTAAAAAAAAAAAAAAAGAAAAGAAAAGAAGCAAGTCACATGACTGGCGAACGGATTGAATCGACTTCGCTAATATCGCCTGTTGATCATAGATTACTACGTTGCCAGTAGAGTAACATTAACTACAGTAAAAAAACAACAACAATAACTCCCTGTCGAAAGCCATCAGTTCCTGAGCAAGTCGAAAAATTTACCGCCATATGGGGATTTTTATCGCTCTCACGAGAGTCAGCCACTTGTTCTTATCCTGAGCCAAACTAATCCTGTCCATGCCCACCCATTCTATTTCCTTATGATCCATTTTAATATTATTCTCTCATCTACGTCTTCCAAGTGACCTCTTTCCCACAAATTTCTCACCAAAACCCAACATGAGTTCTCCCTTATGCGTGCTACTTGCGCTTCTGCCACATTCTTCACCCACCTAATATTTCGTGAGGAGTAAAAAGTCATGACGTTCCTCCCAATCCAATTTCTAATCCCTCGTTACCTCATCGCTCTTAGGCTCAATTATATTCCTCATTATTTTGGAACACCCTTAGCTTACTGTACTTTCCTGTCTTAATGTGAGAGACCAAGTCATTAACACACACCAAACAATAGTATACGATATAGTTTATTTTTAATTTTAAAAGCACGATTGTAATTAAGAGCAAATTGAAGTTAGGGAGTGCAAGTTATCATTCAGTGCATAATTAAAGATATAAAGATGAAAATTAAAAAAAAAATAATTTTGCGCAGAAATACGAATAGATCTCCCTGAAAACGGTGCATAACACGCCAAAATATGTAGGAGGAATGTGGTAAATATATTGTTATATGAATATACATGTGCATTCAGTTAGTATATTTAAAGACGTATCTACGAGAATGCATGGAAAGTAGAACAGGGTGCTGTGAAAGATATTTGCGCCTAAGGGGGACAATGTAACAGGGAAGTGAAGACAAAAGAAGGAGAAACTTTATGATCTGTACTTGGCCCCTAATATTATTTGAGTGATCATATCAAGAAGGATGTCACGGGTATAGAATATAGCATGGGGAAAGAGAGGGGTGAATACAGGTTTATGGTGTGAAGGCCATAGGGTAGGAGACCGTTTGAAAGATCTAGGCATAGATGGGAGGATACTAAAATGAAAATACATAAAACGATGATAAGACCAGTCATTATGTACTCATCAGAGACTTTGACATTAACAGCAAAAGATGAAAACAACCTACTCATTTTTGAAGGGCAAATACTAAGGAAGATATTTGGTCCTGCCAATATTGACAATATATGGAGAATACGAAACAACATGGAGATTGATAAATTAATAGGTGCAGATATAGTGAGATTCAGCAAGGGACAAAGAATCAAATGGCTGGGGCATATTTTTGACTTACAAAAAAAAAAGCCTTCGACTGTGTAAACCATGATATATTACTGGATAAATTAAACTCTTATGGAGTAACAAGACGATTATTCAAATTAATAAAAACCTTCCTACAGAATAGATACCAGAGGGTTGTTTTAAACAATAACTACTCAAATTTGGTTTCAGAATGGGGCAAAACAACCCATGGTGTCCCCCAGGGATCGATACTGGGCCCCTTACTTTTCCTCCTGTTCATAAATGACCTGCCCTCCCTAACAGATAACAATAACAAAATTATCTTATTTGCGGATGATACAAGTTTGATCATCTCAAACCTGGATCCAATAAATTTTAGAAATGATGCTAATAAAATCCTCCAACATATACAAAAATGGTTCGATACTAATTTGATATTAAATTGGGAAAAAGACTCGCTTTATGTATTTTTCCACAAAAAATAATTCTTTTAATGACTTTGACATAATGTATAAAGATAAGAAAGTAACTACAGTTGACAATATAAAGTTTCTAGGACTAACTCTGGATAACTCACTGACATGGAAAAAACATATTGAAGCTATTATACCCAAACTAAGCGCCGCTAATTTTGCTATGAGAGTATTAAAACCCCTTCTGTCTGTAGATGCGTTGAAATTAGTATACTATTCATACTTCCATTCAATTTTATCATATGGAATAATATTTTGGGGTAATAGTCCCCACAGCAATGTAATTTTTAAAATGCAAAAGAAAGCTATGAGAATTATGATTGGAATAAGAAATAGAGACTCCTGTAGAGAGCACTTTAGAATACTGAAAATACTGCCAGTACAATCCCAATACTGGTTGTCACTTCTGCGATTTGTTGCTGAAAATACTGAATATTTCAGACTAAACTCTGAAATTCATAGTTTCAACACTAAAAACAAATGTAATTTACACTTACCATCTACAAAACTGACAACATTCCAGAAAGGACCTTATTACTCTGGAATTAAAGCCTTCAATAACTTACCCACTTATATAA
>Ga0123354_10012720_pt1 | contig 13038 bp, 8 predicted proteins | sample TergutLab28metaG_2_FD_97872 | JGI IMG/M metagenome (GOLD analysis project Ga0123354, IMG submission 97872) | Labiotermes labralis P4 segment gut microbial communities from Petit-Saut dam, French Guiana - Lab288 P4 | ecosystem: Host-associated > Arthropoda: Insects > Digestive system > Gut ...
GTATTTCAAACATTGTGCATGAATATCGCGCATGATGCTTTTCAATTTGGCGTCAACTTCTTCCCTGCTCCAGTTCAACCGCATGGAATTTTGGGTCATTTCCAAACCGGAAGTGGCGACTCCTCCGGCATTAGCCGCTTTCCCCGGTGCATACAGGATTTTTGCCTTTTGGAACACTTCAATTGCACCTGGAGTCGATGGCATGTTCGCGCCTTCAGAAACGGCGATGCAACCATTGGCTATCAAGTCTTTGGCGTCGTCTTCATCTATTTCGTTTTGAGTAGCGGAAGGAAGCGCGATGTCGCATTTTTCACCCCAAGGACGCGCGCCCTGTACATATTTACAGTTGTATTTCTCGGCATACTCCCGAATGCGACCCCTGTACAAGTTTTTCAACTCCATCACATAATCGAGTTTTCCCCGGTCGATTCCGTCCGGGTCGTAAATATAACCGTCCGAATCGGACAAAGTAATTACTTTGGCTCCCAATTCAATCAACTTTTCGAGCGTATATTGAGCGACGTTTCCTGAACCGGACACGGCGCATATTTTGCCTTTGATATCTATATTTTTGGTTTTCAGCATTTCCAATAGGAAGTAGATATTGCCGTAGCCCGTAGCTTCAGGACGAATCAAGGAACCTCCGAATTCAATTCCCTTTCCTGTGAAAGTCCCTGTATTTTCGCGAGCTAATTTCTTATACATTCCATACATATAAGCGACTTCACGACCGCCTACGCCTATATCGCCGGCAGGGACATCGGTATCCGGTCCCAAATGCCGCCACAATTCCAACATAAATGCCTGACAGAAACGCATGATTTCGGCAGTAGATTTCCCTCTCGGCGAAAAGTCGGAACCGCCTTTACCTCCCCCCATCGGCAAAGTTGTCAATGAATTTTTGAAAGTCTGTTCAAAAGCAAGAAATTTCAGAATGGAAGGATTGACCGAAACGTGGAATCGCATTCCCCCTTTGTACGGTCCAATCGCGTTATTATGCTGGATTCGATATCCCATATTCACTTTGACGTTGCCTTTATCATCAATCCAAGTGATGCGAAACGAAAAAATCCGGTCGGGAATACAAAGTCTTTCCACCAGATTTGCTTTTTCAAATTCAGGATGCTGATTATACACATCTTCTATCGACACTAACACTTCTTCAACGGCCTGATGATATTCCGGTTCATTCGGAAATCTTCTTTTTAAATCGTTCAAAACTTCTTGTACTTTCATATTATTTATTTGTTTAGTTATAATAAAATAGTCTACCTATTTGTAATTTCATCGTCGAAATCGGATGCAAATGTACAAATAAAATTTGAGTTTCAAAATATTTAGAAAGTTTTTTTCCTAAAAAATAGCAGAATGATATAAAAGGCGCAATAAATAAAATAAATAGACAAATTAGCGGTTAACGGTTAGTGGTTAGTGATTAGTGATAAATGAGGCGTCACTAACCACTAACTACTAACCACTAACTGTTTTATTAATTGACTCGATATAATCCAAAATCGCTTCCTTTCCTTTTTTCTGGAGTGTTGACGTGAAAAAGAGAGGGGGGAGTTCGTCCCACGTTTCCAAGAGTTTAGCTTTGTATTGGGTCATATTCTCATTCAATTTGCTTTGGGAAATCTTATCGGTTTTTGTGAAAACAATAGCAAACGGAATGCTGTTCTCACCCAACTGATTAATAAATTCCAAATCAATTTTCTGCGGTTCGTGCCGGCAATCCAGCAAAGCAAAAAGACAGGTCAATTCTTTCCGCTCGCTAAGGTAAGCGTCGATGATTTCCTTGATTTTATCACGACCTTTTTTTCCCCGCTGGGCATAACCGTAACCGGGTAAATCGACTAAATACCAGGAATCGTTAATCAAAAAATGATTGATTAGCTGTGTTTTGCCTGGCGTAGAAGAAGTCAGCGCCAAGCCTTTCACTCCGGTCAACATATTGATTAAAGACGATTTCCCTACATTGGAACGTCCGATGAATGCGTATTCCAAGCGACCATCCTTCGGACACAGGGATGAATCGGTGTTGCTGATAACAAATTCGGCTTTTTTGATAATCATAAACTTTATCTTGTAAAAAATTAAATAGCGAGAACAAATATAGTGATTTTTTATCAAATCCGGATATAAACCGTATTTGTCCAATCAAATTTCTGCCGGTGTGCAACATATTCATTGATATGGGTTTTCATTTTGTGTCAGGAATCCATAGTAACCTGTCACAAAATCGTACCTGCCTTAATAAACATTCGTAGTATTTTTGTTTCATTAATTCTATTTGGTAATTTTTTAATTAATTGTTAATTTAACGATGGTAACACGTAGAAACTTTTTGAAAGCTGGAGGTCTCGGATTGGCTGCAATGGCTTTAACGAGTAAGGAAAGTATTTTCGCAGAAACCAATTCCGTTCTTACACAAATCGCATCCAAACGGCCGGAACTTTCTAAACGAAACTTTACATCCAGGGCTGTCGAAGAAACAATTTTGCAGGTGACGAAGCAACTCAAAGATCCCAAACTGGCTTTGATGTTTGAGACTTGTTTCCCTAACACCTTAGATACTACCGTTCATTACCGGACAATGGACGGCAAACCGGATACTTTTGTTTATACAGGCGACATTCATGCCATGTGGCTGAGGGATTCCGCTGCTCAGGTTTTTCCCTACCTGAGTCTGACGAAAAAAGACGAACCGCTACGTCTCTTGATTGCCGGAGTCATCAACCGGCAAACAAAATGCGTATTGATCGATCCGTATGCCAACGCATTCAACGACGCTTCCGTAGAAAGCGAATGGATGACGGACTTGACGGATATGAAGCCGGAATTACACGAGCGGAAATGGGAAATCGATTCGCTTTGCTATACGGTGCGGCTGGCTTACCATTATTGGAAAATCACCGGCGATACCTCGGTCTTTTCTCCCGATTGGGAAACAGCAGCCGGATTGATTCTCAAAACATTCAAAGAGCAGCAGCGAAAAGAAGGGTTGGGTCCGTATCAATTTCAGCGGAAAACCGAAAGGCAATTGGATACGCTATCCAACGACGGCTGGGGCGCTCCGGTGAAACCGGTTGGTCTTATCGTTTCTTCTTTTCGTCCATCGGACGATGCTACGACTTTCGGCTTCCTGATTCCATCGAATCTATTTGCAGTAGTTTCATTGAAGCAATTAGCCGAGATTTCGACCCAAGTAACTAAAAATGCTGAATTTGCCTCCAAATGTACATCGCTGGCGAACGAAGTGCAGAATGCTATCGACAAATATGCTATTGCAGACCATTTAAATTATGGTAAAATTTACGCATTTGAAGTTGACGGTTTTGGAAATCGTTTATTCATGGACGATTCCAATGCACCCAGCTTATTGGCATTGCCTTATTTGGGATGCGTGGAAAACAACGACCCGATATACCAAAATACCCGCAAATTCGTATGGAGTGCCGACAATCCTTATTTTTTCAAAGGAAAAGCGGCTGAAGGCATTGGCGGACCGCATATCGGTTATGACATGGTTTGGCCTATGAGCCTTATTATGAAAGCAATGACAAGCGTCAATGACGCTGAAATCAAACACTGCGTCCGAACCCTTCGTAATACCGACGCAGGAACCCTATTTATGCACGAAAGCTTTCACAAAGACAATCCGGAGAAATTCACCCGCTCCTGGTTTGCCTGGGCGAATACTTTATTCGGAGAATTGATACTTAAATTAATTAATGAAGGAAAACTTAGTTTATTGAATAATTTATAAAAAACATTTTTTATGACAAAACTCATTCGAAAAACAAAAATGCGTAAGCCTGACAAACGGTTTTTATACCTCTTTTTGTCAGTCTTACTGATTTTGGCGCCCGGAGTTTTATGCGCTCAACAATCCGCCGAACGAACGATAAACGTCACGGGGAAAGTGTTGGACGATACCGGAGAGCCGGTCATCGGAGGAAGCGTTGCACAAAAAGGCGCTTCCAATGGAACGATTACAGACATGGATGGAAATTTTAGTTTAAACGTTCCGCAAGGAGCAACGCTGACGATCTCCTACCTTGGCTATTCAACGGAAAGCATTGTCGTCAAAGACAACAGTCCGCTTACGATTCGCATGAAAGAAGATGTTCAAAAACTGAACGAAGTGGTAGTCATCGGTTATGGAACCCGGCAACGCAAGAATCTTACCGGAGCTATCGATCAGGTTGGATCGGCTTCAATCACAGACCGTCCGGTTGGAAATACCATGCAAGCGTTACAAGGATTGTCGCCTAACCTGATTATTCAGCAAAAAAGCATGAATCCAATGGACAACCAGATGAACCTCAATGTTCGTGGTATCAGCACCATGAATAACAACGATCCGCTGATTGTTATCGATGGCTTGATTTCAGATACAAACACTTTAAATAATCTGAATCCCAACGACATTGAAAATGTTAGCGTATTGAAAGACGCCGGTAGTGCTGCAATCTATGGTTCCCGTTCTTCCAACGGAGTTATTTTGATTACAACCAAGCAAGGCTCTAAAAGCGGAAAACCGGTGATTAAATTCAGCGGTTTGATTGGTTCTCAGAACCCCGATATTCTGTTTCATCCGGTTAAAGGATATCAGAATGCAATACTTGAAGACGAAGCATACATGAATACGGGGCAAAACCCGATATTTACGCCTGCTCAAATCAGGGATTTATACAACAATCAAGATCAAGAATACTGGTATTTGGATAAAATCATGCAAAATGCGCTTCAACAAAACTACAACATGAGCATATCCGGAGGAAATGCAACCACTACCTATTTGGTATCTGCAGGCTATTTCAATCAACGAAGTAATTTCATCGGCAATTACGGCAATGAACGCTATAATTTCCGGACGAATTTGTCAACCGAATACCAGCGTTTCAAACTGACTTCCTCGATAGCGTATAATCGGACAATGGGACGCCAGGTTGCCGGCGGAACCGGAAACGTGATTATCAATTCTTCCCGCATCCCGCCTTATTATTACTATCAGTTTCAGGATAACGGGAAATGGCTTATAAATAATGTGGTAAATGACGACAATACCATGGCTAAATTATTAGACGGAGGATATGAAGACAGTGATAATGATAATTTGATCGGTAGCTTGAATCCCGAATTCAAAATTATAGAAGGCTTAAAATTGAGAGGCGTGTTAGGTTTGGATTTGACTCAATATCACCGTTTCCGCCGGTTTTTGGAAGTGCCGCTATACGCTAACGGCAGTGACGATACCCCGACAAACTGGATTACTCCCGATAGAACAACAGATGATTACAACGAAAAGCGATATACGCTGAGTACGCAAGTGATGTTGGATTTCGACCGGACGTTCAATACCATTCACCATGTTACCGCAATGTTTGGAGCATCTAATGAATCCTATACCAAACAAGCCTCCACAGCAGGCTGGCATTATACAGATCCTGATTTGGGCCTTCCCGTTTTAACTCAAGGTACTTCTGTTGATACGGATACTCAAACCAGTAACGGTAATACAGACCAAACCAGTATCACTTCTTTATTCGGACGTGCCGGATATAGTTACAAGGATAAATATTACGGCGACTTTGTATTCCGGTATGACGGCTCATCCAAATTTGGTACAGACCATCGTTGGGGATTCTTTCCTTCTTTATCTGCCGGATGGCGAATTTCCCAAGAAAGTTTTATGGAATCTTACAAAAATAAAGTGGGCGATCTGAAAATTCGCGGTTCTTACGGAATATTGGGAAATCAAAATGTGGACAATTATTCTTATCAAACTGTTTATCAAATTTATGCTAATACTTATGCCTTTAACAACGCCTCGGTTCCTGGAACAGGATACACCTACGGAAATCCGAATTTGGGATGGGAAAAATCGGCAACCGGAAATGTCGGTTTGGATGCTACTTTCCTGAAAAATAAACTGTATGTATCCTTCGACTGGTTTAACAAAAATACAACCGATATTCTAATGAAACCTGTGGTTCCTTCCGCTTTCGGAAGCGATGCTCCCAATCAAAATCTCGGTAAAATGCAAGATCGGGGATGGGAAGCGACCATCACTTATCAAATCAAATCGGGAGATTTCACCCACAACCTCAGCCTCAATATAGGGGACTCTCAAAATAAAGTGACCTATTTCAGCTATTTAGGATCCAATTACAGGATTGATCAAGAAGACGTACAAGTGTTGAAATTGATTCAGGAAGGCTATCCGCTGGGTTCGTACTATGGGTATAAAGTTGCCGGCTATTTTCAAAGTAATGATGAAATAGCCAAGAGCGCTCTTCCGGTTGGGGCAGTCGTTCAGCCAGGCGACGTTAAATATGTGGATCAGAACGGCGACGGTGTTATCGACGATAAAGACCGTGTGTATTTAGGAAATGCTTTTCCAAGATACACATTCGGATTTACTTATGCTGCAACTTACAAAGGCTTTGATTTGAATATGCTGGTTAATGGGGTAGGAAAACGGGATATGGCGATTCGCGGAGAGTTACTTCAACCTTTCCACGATAATTATTCCTACTGTATCTACCAACATCAATTGGATTCCTGGACGCCTACCAATCCTGATGCCAAATGGCCGCTTTTGGTTGCTCCGGGTACGGCTTCTGCCGTTAATGACTGGGGAGAACCATCCAGCCTTTTCGTCTTGAACGGAGCTTATCTTCGTCTGAAGAATATTGAGATCGGTTACACCTTGCCCAAACAATTGACCGCCAAATGGGGAGTTCAAAAATTGCGCATAAGTCTGAACGCTCAGAATTTATTAACATTGAGCCACAACTCATTCATTGATCCCGAATCTTCAGAATTTGGAAACAATATGGGAGGTCTTGGAGGTTTAGGAGCCAACAGCGCCCGGAACTATCCTACCTTGATTTATTATGGATGCGGATTGAATTTAGAATTTTAATACTTATCGAATATGAAAAAGAGCTTAACATTATATTATTCAGGTTTAGTAGCTGCGGTACTTTTGTTTCTCGCCTCCTGTAACAGTTTAGACTTGGCGCCTACCAATAAATTTACCGATTTGAATTATTGGACGTCTGCCGATAAAGCCTCTTCCGTTTTGAGCATGGCTTACAGCCAGATGTTTAATTCAGATTACTACTTTGCTAATGAGAACTTAACCGACAATTTGTATCAAGACAGGGGAAATTCCGATGAGAAAATCTTTACCTTAGGGCAGGCGAACGCAGCATTGGGTCGTTTTGCCAACGAATGGAGCGATTGCTATGCCGGAATTAAAACCTGCCATACATTTCTTGAAAATGTGGATAGAGTACCTGATATGGATGAGGCTTTGAAAACCCGGATGAAAGCGGAAGCCCGTTTTATCCGCGCTTTCTTATACTTTCGTTTGGCTTCTCAATACGGCGATGTGCCGCTGTTCGATCACAATTTGACGCTTGAAGAATCGGCTGTCCTTTCCCGGACGCCCAAAGCCGATGTGGTTAATTTCGTAAGAACAGAATTGAATGCCATTGTGACTGATCTTCCTACGAAACAGGAATATGCCGCCGCCGATAACGGTAGAATCACCAAAGGCGCCGTTATGATGCTGCTGGCACGAACCTATTTGTATGAAAATGACTGGACAAACGTTGCTTCCATCTGCGAAGGAATCATAAACGGAACTTATGGTCAATATGCCTTGTTCTCCAGCTATGAAGGCCTTTTCTTGCCTGGCGATGCAAATTATTCTAATAAATACAACAGTGAAATAATTTTAGATCTGGGATACGCTTTGGGCGCTAAAACATGGTCGAATTATTACGACGCCATCCCGCTCACGGAAGGCGGACGCATCAGCGCTTTCGCTCCCACTCAGGAATTGGTTGACGATTACATTATGTTGAATGGAAAAGGCATCACGGAAAGCGGCTCGGGATACGACGAAAACAATTCGTACGTAAACCGAGATCCTCGTCTGAATGCTATCGTTTATGACGGATATCATTGGCAAAAAGCGGACGGTACAATTGATATAATTCACATCGCACCGGGATCTTCCGTAGCGGCCGGACTTGAAAAACCCACCGTAGACGAATATGCAGGACCCGGACAAAATTCTTCTGCAACCGGATATTATTTGAGGAAATGGTACGATCCCTTAGCTCCTCAAGGAATGGCTTCAGGACTTAATTTGATATTAATGCGTTATGCCGATGTTTTATTGATGTATGCGGAAGCTAAAAACGAATTGGGTCAAATGAATGCAGATATTTGGAACGAAACGATCGGAGCGATTCGCGCCCGCGCCGGATTTACCGATGTTTCCGCTTTGAGTTATCCCGCCGACGGTTCCGACATGCGAAACATCATTCGCCGGGAACGCCGTTGCGAATTGGCTCTCGAAGGATTAAGATTGTTCGATATCCGGCGTTGGAAAACAGCCGAAACGGTGATGAACGGGACTCCTCACGGAGCGAAATTTGTAAACGATAACACCCAATACATTATATTAGGTGCAAGAGCTTTTGATCCGAATCGCAGCTATTTGTTTGCAGTTCCGCAGTCGCAGATAGATATTGACAAGAATTTATTACCCCAAAATCAGGGATACTGATGAAATTGAGAATTGAGAATTAAAAGTATTAATTCATAATTCATAATTAAAATAAAAAGTATGAAAGCAATAATTATAAAAATAACAATGCTTGTCTCTTTCATCTTCGGCTTTATTGCATGTAGTAATAATGGCGAAGTAAGGGAATTGACTGTAAACGCAGTAAAAACGCTTTACGAGCCGGGCGACGGAGCAGCGATCACACTACAAGCATCTGCATCTGCTACCGTCTTATTCTCGTGGGAGCCTGCCCTTGCGGAAAATGGAGGAATGGTGCTGTATGAAATCGCCTTCGATAAAACAGGCGGCGATTTTTCCAATCCGGTGTTTATGACCGCTTCCGACAATAACGGAGGCGCTACTTCCGCGACAATCACCCATAAACAATTGAATCAAATTGCAGCGCAAATAGGTATCGGTTCTGCCGAAACGGGCTCTTTCCAATGGACGGTTTTTTCTTCCAAGGGAATAAGCCCTGTGAAAGCGGAAGAAGCGCGGACGATTACGGTCACCCGCTTGGAAGGATTTGCCGACATTCCCGCTAATGTTTACATTACGGGCGATGCAACGGAACCCGGCGCCGATCTTTCACAAGCCAGCATCATGAAGAAGACCGAAGATGGAATGTTTGAAATATATACGCAATTGACTGCGGGAAAAACGTTCAAATTCGTGAACGCTAATGCAGGTACGCCTACCGAATATTCGTTAAGCGGCGATAAAATTGTAGCCGGAGGAACAAGCACAGTGGATGAAACAGGCGTTTACGAATATGTTATCGATTTCAATATCGGATCGTTCACCACAAGGAAGATTAACACGGTCTATTGGTTCCTGAACTGGTCGCAACTGGAAATAGAACTTCCATACGTTGGAAACGGCACTTGGGCGATAACGAATTATACCGTGACCGGACTTTCCGGAAGCGATAATACCGATGACCGGTACAAATTCCGTATGGAAAGCTCCGACGGCGAAACCGAATGGAGAGCAATCAGCAACGATAGCAAACCTACCGGAAATGCTTCCTATTATTATATGGTTGAAAAGACCAATGTAGATCAATGGACAAACGGTGAAATCTGGAAAGCGCCCTGGACAGACGGATGGAGTGATAAATCGTATGACGTTACATTCATTCTGAATGCGCAAGGGCCTTATACTCATAATTTAGTAGTTAAATAAAAGATAGAATTATGAAAACAATATTGAAAATAACAATCTTAGCCTCTTTCGTTCTGGCATTCACTACCTGTAAAGAGGATATGGGGAAAATAAACAGCCAATTGTCGGCGGTTCAAACGCTGAAAGATCCGGCGAATGCAGCATCCATTGTCCTGCAACCGACCGCTTCCGCATCTATGTATTTCGACTGGGACCCTTGCTCTGTGGAAAGCAGCGGAACGGCAATGTATCAAATTGCTTTTGATAAAGCATCCGGAGATTTTTCCAATCCGGTGTATATTGTAACTTCCGATGGACATGGTTATCAAAATTCCGCAACCATTACTCATAAGCTTATGAATAAAATTGCAGGCATGATAGGATTAGGTCCTTCGGAAACAGGAACTTTCAAATGGACGGTATTTTCCACCAAAGGGATGCAACGCATCAAAGCCGCTCAGGAGAATACGATTACGATTACCCGCCTGGCAGGATTTGATGATGTACCGGTTGATGTGTATGTTACCGGCGATGCTTCGGAAGGAGGTAGCGATCTTTCCAAAGCGCAAAAGATGAAAGCATTGGGCGAGGGCGCATTTGAAGTTTACACCAAATTAGCTGCAGGGAAGTCATTCTATTTCACGGATGGTATTACAGGAACGCCTCGGCAGTTCTATACCGAGGACGGATTGGTAAAACAAGACGGAACAACCACTGTTGCTACCGACGGAGTTTATGACATTACGCTTGACTATACGACCGGCGCTTGTACTTATACTTTTGTTGAACGGATCGGATTTTATTTCAGTCCGAGCGATGCGATTTTGTTTGATCTTCCTTATATCGGGAATGGCGTATTCCAGGCTACAAATCAAACAGTCACATTCTCACAGGAGAGTTGGGGTAGAGACCAACGCTACAAATTCCGAATGTTTGTTAAACCAAATGGAGGAGCAGATCCTGAACAGGAACTTGAATGGGGTACGTTGAATCAAACGGATTCACCGCCAAATGCGTCCAGCCCGGATTCTTATTACTATCTTACGTTATTAACCAATTTATCTCAGTGGGATAATAAGTGGAAACTGATGGATCAATTCGACGGGACACCGGCTACTTATACGGTTTATCTCCAAGCGGATCAACCCTATACACACTCTGTAACACAATAATGGATAAAGAATCTCTGTGTAACGATGCTGTCTCAAAAGCCTGTCATCCCGCGCTTGACGCGGGATACCCTGAAAAAATATTTACTTATTATCAGGGGATTGCGGGTCAAGCCCGCAATGACATATTTGTCAAAAAAACTTTTGAGACAGCCTCGAACCACTGAGAGAAATTTGCTAAAACATTCTTTTTTATGAAAACATTAAAACAGATTTTCCTGTTAGCCTTAGCTCCTTTCCTGGCGGTAACGTGTGGATGTAGTACTAACGATACGCCGCCAACTCCAACGCCGTCCTCTACTATCGATTGGAACGCCGCTGCCGACAGTAGCAGCAAGTCGTTGGTAAATTCATTCTGGAATATAAGCGGCAGTTACTTTAATACGGATAACACTTCGAATACAACTTTTCAGTATTGGCCTAACGGACATGCCTTAGACGTATTGGTAGATGCTTATACCCGCTCAAACGATGCTTTCTATAAAAATTATATCGACTTATGGTACGACGGCGTGCAGGCTAAAAACGGAAACACTTTTCGTAACGACTATTACGATGATATGGAGTGGAATGCACTGGCAATGCTCCGCGCTTATCAGGCAACCAAAGATGCGAGGTACAAAGATGCGGCGCTTCAAGTTTGGGAATGGATTAAATTAGGATGGAACACCAATGCAGGCGGAGGCATCACATGGAAAGTCGGTATGGAATACAGTAAAAACGCTTGTTCAAACGGACCGGCTTGTATTCTGGCAGCACGTTTATATCAAGTTTTCGGCGATGAAAGCAATAAGGAATGGGCTGTAAAAATCTATAATTGGGAAAAATCAACCCTGTTCAATAGCAGTACCGGCGCCGTTTACGATAATATCAACAGTAATACCGGCGTTCTTTCAAGCTGGATATTTACCTACAATCAAGGAACTTTCATCGGTTCAGCCGTCGAGTTGTTTAAAATATTGGATGATAAATCCTATTTGAATGATGCTGTCTTAGCTGCGAACTATACAACAAGTACAATGGTCACTAATTCGCTATTGAAAGATGAAGGAAACGGAGATGGAGGTCTTTTTAAAGGCGTCTTCGTTCGTTATTTCACCGAATTGATTCAACAGAATGGGTTGGATGCTACGGCAAAAAATCGATACCTCCAATTCATCAAATACAATGCGGAAACTTTATGGACCCAAGGCACCCTTAAACCTGCCGTTCTGTATGGTACTTATTGGGGAACAAAACCGGGTTCTACGGTTGGGGTAACCGAACAATTAAGCGGCAGTATGCTGATTGAAGCGATGGCGCTCCTGAAGAGTAATGGAGTATTATAATTTGCTCTTTTATAATTCTCCCGCCAAATATTTCCATGTATACCCTTTTCTCGACCGCACCAACTCCTCGGGCGTTCCGGCAAACAGGATTTCGCCGCCGGCTCTGCCGCCTTCGGGACCCATGTCGATGATGTAATCGGCGCATTTGATAATATCCATGTTATGCTCGATGATAATCATCGTATTTCCTTTGTCAACCAAACGATTGACAACTTCGAGCAGCACTTTGATGTCTTCAAAATGCAAGCCGGTAGTCGGCTCATCCAGCAGATAGAGGGTTTTGCCCGTATCGCGTTTTGCCAATTCAGTGGCCAATTTCACACGTTGACTTTCGCCGCCGGAAAGGGTAGTGGAGGATTGTCCCAATTTGATGTATCCCATTCCGACATCTTGCAATACCTTTATTTTATGATAGATGTTTGGGATATTTTCAAAAAACTCCACAGCGTTGTTGATGGTCATATCCAGCACATCGGCAATGGATTTTCCCCGGTATCGCACTTCAAGTGTTTCGCGGTTGTAACGTTTCCCGTGACAGTCTTCACAAGGCACCATCACGTCGGGCAGGAAATTCATTTCAATGGATTTGTAACCGTTTCCGTTACAGGTTTCACAGCGTCCGCCCGGCACATTGAACGAAAATCGTCCGGGCTTATATCCGCGAATTTTGGCTTCCGGCATTTCCACAAACAAATTGCGGATGTCGGAAAAAATACCGGTGTAAGTAGCCGGATTGGAGCGGGGCGTGCGTCCGATGGGCGACTGGTCAACATTGACTATTTTATCA
>Ga0123354_10012723_pt1 | contig 13036 bp, 9 predicted proteins | sample TergutLab28metaG_2_FD_97872 | JGI IMG/M metagenome (GOLD analysis project Ga0123354, IMG submission 97872) | Labiotermes labralis P4 segment gut microbial communities from Petit-Saut dam, French Guiana - Lab288 P4 | ecosystem: Host-associated > Arthropoda: Insects > Digestive system > Gut ...
AGTGTCTGAGTGAAGCCAGGGCCTCACATCCACATAAAACATGAACGGAGGTTTCCTCCTCAGTTCCACACTTCCTACAAATGGGGTTATCGCTCAGCCCCATTACAGATAAATGTTCCCTCAGGGTGTTGTGTCCAGTTAGAAGGCCAATGACAACCCTGGATTGTGGCCTATTAAAAGACAATAATTGTGCCTTTGTAGCCAAATCAGGTCCAGAGATCTGTTCTTGAGCCTGCCTTTGTGTGCTGCAAGGACCACGCCACATTACCAAATGCTGGTTATCTATCCAGCGTTTAATCTTTCTTCTTATATTCTGCCTTGAGACCCCCAAGAAGGGCTCTGGTCCCACAAACTTCTGAACAGAAGAGCTTGTCAGCGATTTCATTTCCTCACAACCTGGCATGCCCAGGGACTCAGTACAGCCCCGCAGTGTGCTGGGTAGAGATGTCGTTCAGTGTCTTCTGGCACTGTCGTACCAAGGGACACTTGTTTTGGCAGGCTGAAGAGATTTCAGAGCCGCCTGACTATCAGAGCATGTACTAACATATTTCTATGGCCTGTCCTGAGTTTCAGTTTCATGAACACTGGCTAATATTGCATATACCTCAGTCTGAAAGACTGTAGCATGTTTTTCTAGAGACATGCTGAGCCTTCTGTCTACAGATTGCCCATAGACCCCAGCCCCAGTCCCCTCCACAGTCTGGACCCATCCGTAAACCAGATGAGCCCTTTAACAGCAGGAGGAGTCCCAGGTCCTCTGGTCTATTCCTCTCTAGTTAACATAGTGACCCTATATTTGGGTATCAGGTTGAAGACTGCCTTCATAACGTTGATTCCAATATTAAATATGGGCTCAGACTTCTGAAGTTGCGTCTGCATGTAACTATGTCCTTGATTGGGGTGAAGGTAAGACCCAACACCTCAAACTCCAGAGGTGATGTGCCACTGACCTCGCCTCTCCCTGAATTGCTAGATCCAGCGGATGGAGGCCAGTGAGTGTCTCCATAGCACCAATAGGAGTGGTACGAATCGCTCCTGTTATCCCTAAGCATACCAATATTTGTACTTTGCTTAGCCTCTTCTTGGCGCCAGCCATCTGACAGCCAGGGCACTGTACTAAGGATGCAAAAGAGATGGACGGCCGAACAATGGCAGTGTAGGGCCAGTGGACCAACTTGGGTTTCAGGCCCCACCTCACCACGCATGCCCTCCTACAGGCCCACAGCAAATTATGTGCCTTCCTCATCTTAACATCCACATGCTCTCTCCAGGTCAACCGAGAATCCAGGATAGCCCCTAGATACTTGACTGACCCCGAGAGACTTAATTTAACCCCAAAGAATTGTGGTTCAAAGAAACCCAGAAGTTTCCTTTTCCTTGTGAATGCTACAAACCCAGTGTTATCAGGATTAACTGACAGTTCGACCTTGTTGCACCATGTCTCTACGGTCAAAAGGGCCCACTTCATGAGTCCTGATAACGTGTTTGGGAATTTACCCATTGCGAGGAGATCTGTGTCATCTGTGTACCCTTGAATAGATACCCCATTTCCACTGAGCCTGGCCAACAAATTATCTACCACCAGGCACCATAGAAGTGGTGACAACACACCTCCCTGTGGGCAGTCTCTGGATGTCGCAAGGCTCATGGAAAATCCATTGAGGGTTGCCACAACAACGCGGCCCTCCAGGATGGCCCTAATCCACTGTACAATGGTGTAATCACTTACATGCCTGACAAGAGCATCACACATGGTATTATGGCAGGTATTGTTAAATGCCCCTTCAGTATCAGGGAAAACACCCAAGGCTGTCTCTTGCCGATCAAGCACCTTCTCAACCCGTACAACAGGCTGATGAAGTGCCATTTCCACCGATTTCCCAGCCTGGTAAGCATGTTGGTTAGGATGCAATGGCACTAGGGCCAGTGCTTCGTCTCTTAGGTACCTATCCACCAGCCTCTCCATGGTTTTAAGAAGAAACAATGTGAGACTGATAGGTCTATAATCGCCAGGTCCGTTACAGGAATTCCTACCGAACTTAGGTATAAACACTACCTTAACCTGTCACCATATGGCAGAAACATAGCCAGTAGACAGGCAGGCACAAAATATTCTGACTAGGCACAGGATAGCAGCCTCCCGTCCCTTTTGCAACAAAGGCCGGGAATATGCCATCCATCCCCAGATATTTGTATGGGGCAAAATAGTCTACCCTTCTGTAGGTGACCACCCTCACAGCCAACCTCCAGTTGGAACATTTGGCCAGGAGGGCAGCCGCAGGGTCCGCTAACTCCTGTGTAACCCCTGAATTGGGAAAATATGTAGTTAGCAAGAGCTCATAAGGTTTCCCCCTCGGACTGCGTACGTCTACTGGAAGGAGCCACCAAAGATCCCAGCTTAATCTTAGGGTCCCTGGAAAGAGCCCTGTGTAACCTAGCTGAGCTAGGTAGGTCATTAATGGAACTACAGAAGGTCCTCCAAGCATTTTTAGAAGCCTTCCTTACTGCCTTCCTATATTTCCACTGAGCCTGTCTATGAAGTTCCCAACTATGTGGATTCTTATCTGATTGGCACTTATTAAAGAGCTCTCTCACTCCTCTTCTGAGGGACTCCAACTCCAAGGTCCACTTCAGAGATTGCCTACCTGTTTTAACAGGTCTAAGAGGACATTTATCCTCATAGGCTGAGATTAGGGCCTTCTGAACCCAATGAATTGCAAGCCCCAATCCATCCTCGTTTTTCATGTTCATCTCAGGGCCCCTCTAAAGGAGCCCTATTTGGTGCCCCTAGGGTTCCTGAATAGATGCACCGGTACAGAGCCCTGTAAAGTGAACAGAATATGTCTGGTCTGACAGGGAGAGCTCTGATGAAACATCCCAGCCTATAATGCTTTCTAGAAGCCCAATGGACCCGAGGGTAATATCGATCACCTCCAACCTGCCGGCACTGCAGAAGAAGGGCTCGTAGCCCTGATTTAGAACCTCCAGATTCGGAAAATTTAGAAATTCCACCAGGGCCTCCCCTTTACTGTTAACAGTTAGTGCTGCCCCATACACTATGGTGTGCATTGGAGTTGCACCCTACAACTAGATAGAGGTTTTCATTTTCACAATATCGCATGAGTTCCTTGAATTCCTTTGATGGGGGAGGATTCTTGGAATTGTAGGGCAGATATGTGGAACACACAAACTAACCGTCATTCTGCCCCATCTTCATTATACTTTATTAGGACTGCTGCCAAGTCCTTACAAGAGAATCCTGGCAGCATCCAGGCAGTCTCATTCCTTGTAAGGATACAAGCCCTAGGTCTGTCTATTCCACTCACAGAGAACAGGGTATATTCTGGAATATTCAGGCCCCCTAATATGGCCCTTGTGGTAGCACGGTTCCTGTATTAGTGCCACGTCTATTCCTTTAACACTCACTGTCCTAGAGAGAACCCTAGAAGCAGCAGTTGTGCTGCATTCAAGGTACCTGCTGCATTTACTTTCAATTTAGTGTTAAAATACTGGCTTTGAGAACTTCCATTCCCATGGTCATAACTGCAAGTAGGTTAGTAAAGCAGTGTCTCCATACACTAATATGTATTAATATAAATATTCTGGACTGAAAATTTGAGTAATCAACATTTCATTGTTGTGATCATTCAGAAGGCTGTATTTCCAAAAATGGTGTCCTTGAAGTTAACAAGTTTTGGTGACCCTTGAGCAGCACAGATAGTTGTCAGGGCAGCATGCAGCCTGTGAATTTGATTTTTCATGACCATTTACTGATGAATTTGTATGAACCTGGTGGCTTCATTGTGTGACATATTATCAGAGTAAAAGGGGTTCTGCAGTACTCCATTCAGTTTAGTGAGTGTCACTAAAATTTACTGTTTCTTGTAAATCACAAGTCATTTGTTTTTTAAAAGCCATGAACCAGTGACTCGTGATCTTTGTTGATGCATTTTTGCCACTATTCTAGACATTTAAAGATGCTCTGGAGGAAGAACTCCCATTTCAGCAATACATGAACAGTAATGGCTTCGTAGACTCCATCATTGGTCACATAGTGCTGGTCCTTTATTTGATCTTTTTATAAACCCAAACCCAAACTGATGGTAGTCTAGGTCCAGGTTGTAAGGTGGATTGGGGAGAAGTTCAGAGTTGTGTTTCTGAATCCTCTACACACCCAGATGAGTAGTGTGGTTCGCATGTTTTGGTGTTGCATGATGATATTTTTCTTTCTGGGTTGTATGTCATGCAATGCATGACAAATTTTCTGGAGGATATGAAGGTATTGAGCAGCATTAATGGTTTATCCTTGTGGCAAAAACTCTACCCATGTGTATTGTTTTCAGATTTTTTTGAGGGGGTGTGGAGGGGATCAAGATAATGAAGCCAGCTGTTGTCACCCATCACAATGCTATGATGAAAATCATTGCTTTTGACAGCATATTGTTCCCAAGTTGTGAGGAAACATTTTTTGCTGATGTTCGTGCTCCTCCATCTGCAAATGAGGAAAACATTGGGTACAAATTTTCTTATATCCAAAGTTTTCCATCTAATGGATCACATTGTGCCCTATTTCAGTCTATGTTGCCATTGTGACTTTCACATGTCATTTTTCTCTGATGAACTCATCTGTTTTTTCCTTTGTATCTCTCAGTAGAGGCAGTTTGCTGGTGACCACTGTAGGGCTGACTGGTGATTCCTGTGTTCCTGTCTTTAAAATGTTTATCTGCAGCCTGACACTGCTACATCTTTGCTGGCTTCCCTGTTTATGCATGTTGACTTCATGCATGCGTGTCCAGTGTGGGGATTTCCTCCTTATTCAGAAATTCTATCACTGTAGTTTGTGGGAACAAAATTTCCTTGCCAGCCATTATCTGGCACGGAAATAAAACCATGTGCCAGGGCAGGTGACATGATATTGATTCTGGCATGAGATGGTAGTTGGAATGTGTTATCACGTATCATGCATTCCAAAATTGCCTGGCATTTGTTCTTTAATTCCACAATGCCCATGACTTTTGGCAAGACCCTTTTTTTTTCTGGGGGATTAAGGGGTTGGAGAGAGAATGGCTCAACAAAAATGGGATATGAAACTTAACCAACTTCACAGCTTTACTTCTGTATATTGTTATATCTCTAAACATGTAACACTTCCCCTCGTATGGTAATTTTTAGATTATAGAAATAGACATGGAAAAATAATTGACCTTTTGTGGGAATGTAGAGGAACTGGCTGTTCAGAAGTTTTAATTCGTCTCTTGGATTTATAATTCCTTGATTTGTGCAGTCATTGTTGCATCTGGCTTGAAAATTGTCCTACCATAACTGTAGCCTCCACAGTTTAGTATTTTCTGTATTTGTTAGTATACAGCATTGTCCTGTCATGTAAACTGAATAAAAACTAACTTCATCCCTTCTTGCACTCAGTTTTTGAAGTCCTGTGTTTACACGTATGTGCCAGGTGAAACCCAATAAAATTGTAAGTAACTGTTCCTTTTAATTTTTTGAGCGGGATAAAACAGCCTGAAAACTGTTGTGTTTGGACCATGCAGATTTATATAAATGTAAAAATAAATACCCAGTCCATAAAAGGTTTGAGATTTATTGCACCAAGAATTGTCTTTCTGCCACTGGTGATTTTATTATTGAAAGCTTGAGGAAACGTTCACATATTTAGAGGACTGTTGTGATCAGTAATGTAGAGTGTTGTATATTGTACAATAGACTAAAAAAATTTGACGTGGAAAGGGTTTGGAAGATTTTAAATAATACAGCTTCGACTGAGAAACTCTTATGCTTTCCTCAACTGAACAAGTGGTAGCAGCAGGCATCTGAAACCAGAGTGTGTTGGGTTTGTTATTGTTTGAAGTGCTTTTCACATGTTCTTGAGAATCCCTTCAGGGGTTAGTTTTTTCCCTTGATGCCAATCAGCTGCATTTCTTTAATGTTTACTATAAGTGGTAATAAATTTGATCACTTAACAAGTCATTCAGATCAGTTGATGCAGGGAATAATGATGAATAATATTGACACATTCTTCAGTTCGTGCCAAGCAATCATCCTACTCCCTGTCTTCATCATGTGGAAGAATTCTTCAGTGTACAATATACCTGGTTTTTCTCCAGTTTGTCCCTATTGTGTAAATGTCCATGTTTTTAATTTATAAATAAAATTTGATGTTTTTTAAATATTCTTCATTTCTGTTTGTGAAGATACACTGCATGCTTTTTAAAGTAGTACTTAGTCTTATGAAAACTTCAGTTTAATAAACAAACTGAATTTTCTCTGCATACATTCTTGATAAATTTTAAATCAAAATTCTGAGCACCATGAAACTACAAAATTTGCCACACCCACATTACTTTCAAGGTACCCAAGTTCTGTAATAATAAGTTTTCTGTAGCAGATCCTTGCTTGAAAACATTGAAGTTGTAACATAGATACAGTAACACATCACCTTTAAAATATGTGAAGTACTTAGTATATACAAAAGTTATATGCCTGAAATGTGTTTGCACTCTTGCATTATCATAGTTTTCCTTAGACCATCTAGTGTAGTTCTGTATATAATGTTGCTGCTGGTGGTGGTGGTGTTTGTTATTCTTAGCATTGTTGACTTAGTATGTATTATTTTTTCTCATATGGCACAATAACAACATACTGGATTGGAACAGATATGCAGTTTTATGGTGGTGGTGTTTGTTATTCTTAGCATTGTTGACTTAGTATGTATTATTTTTTCTCATTTCGCACAATAACAACATACTGGATTGGAACAGATATGCAGTTTTATGGTGGTGGTGTTTGTTATTCTTAGCATTGTTGACTTAGTATGTATTATTTTTTCTCATTTGGCACAATAACAACATACTGGATTGGAACAGATATGCAGTTTTACTTCTTAAAAATAAATTGGTTTGGGAAAAATATAAGGTAATAAAGAAATCAGAATGAATTTATTTTGGAAGGCACATAAATGGAAATTTGTACAGGAATACGATCATGAATTTTCCCAGTTTCGTACTCTTGTTGGCGGTGGTAAGTTGATCTCTGTACAGATTTTTGTTTGTAAGCCTTGCAGATGGTTTGTTTTTGTGATTATTATCTTAATATAATTTTTCATCGCCTACCTGACGATAGTCTTTCACCTTGTTCCGTTATCCAATATGTAGAGTTGTATGTTAATAGATGTTGTGTAGTGTAATACCTTTTTTTCCCCTCCCTCTTTCTTCTATTTTACTGCACATCTGTACCACTGAGAGTTGTCTTGCCGAGCAAGTTAACTTTGTCCAAGGTGAATTTGGCTTGCATTTGGGAGAGTCAGATTCATTTTTCAGAAGCCAGCAATCCTGAGTTTGTGTTGTTTTTTCTCAGTGGAATTTAACTGCAACAGTACAACTTCCTTTCTGTTTCTCTGTGATTAATACTTGAAAATAGTTGTCCTGGCATCTTTCGCTTTCTCCAAAAACATAAAATTGTAGATAAAAGCAAGGATCTGCTCACATGGCACTGTTTCTGTCTAGGTGTTTTGATAAGAGTGTTCTCTTTCCACCTGGCTTCCCCTTGTGGTGTCTTGATACCACCAACGTAGGTGTAGAGAAAGGGTTTGTGGTTGGATGCTGTCATGATCGTGACTTTTGTAACCGTGACTTGCACCCAACATTTGCAGCACCAACACAATCACCACAATCTTCAGGTGAGACAGAGGAGGCCAGTTGCTGTTGGGAGCTTGTGTGTCTCGTCCTTGCAGCTTGTGAGCATTGTGCTGATGGTGGAACATTGTTGCAGTGAGGTGCTTGATGAGCAGTGCTTAACTTGGGACTAATGTATCGTGTAGACGGGTAGAGTACGCATTAATTTTAGCTGAACCACATTTGCTTGAACACACTGTGTTGTGCAGTTTTACTTTTAAGTCACTGGTTTGTTATTCTACAAATATTTGACCAGAAAAACTGAAACTTGTTTTCAGTGATTTGTAAATGAAAGTAGGTTAGATGCAGTATGACCAGAAATGTCTCAGATGCATTCACATCCCTGCATTACTTACTGAATCACAGTGTCTGTCTGTATCCACAGAACAATTCAAGAACAGCTGAATGAATTTCCATGCAGTTTGTTGTTGGGGAGTTCAGTTAGAATTTATTAGTTGTTGTCCTTCACTCTTAGGAACTGTTACACCTAAAATATAGATTTAATTTCTCTGAGTAAGTGTTTAATGGGAATGTAAATGGACTGATACCAGGGTGTTGTTTTTAAGGTAAAGAACACCAGTTGGTCATTGTTGTCACTAGCTTCTCTGCACAAATTCAGTTGTGACAATCCTTTACATCAGGTGACTTGTGTGTTTAATCAGTTTTCTCACAGTGACACTGCAGTTACATTTTCCTGAATTTGAGGCATTCCCCATCTAGGACAACAGATGTGCCCTAGCACAGTACTTCAGGACTCAGTGGTTAGCTTGTTATATTTCACATGTATTGTCACCAATAAACTTCTGTGTATTACAAATTATATGCAGTAAAGTTCACAAAAATGTAATTCAACATGTGCAATTTAAACACCTACTTCTCTCTAACAGTAAACATCTTTCTGTTATAGTCATTTATATTTCATGAGAGTTTTGAGGTTCTTGAAGCACTATAGCTGAGGTTTCCATTCTTCCGGGATGTGTGTATGATGCTGTGTCAGCAGGTGATCAAGTCAGATTCTTTCCCTCAAAGCACTGGGATCCAGTTACCTGTTGATGCAGCATCATATCGCAGAAAAATGGTATCTCCATTTATATTTACCTTGTTCACTTTCGTCTGATTATCTGTTGTGGCACATTCGTTACAGAAATTTGTATAAGGGATCACTTAGCATCACCATTTCTATCCATATCTAACAACTCGTGTCGCGAGCAGCTGAACAAATTTCAATCCATGTTCATTTCAGTAATCTTTAATAGAATTTGTTCACCTGCTCCAATTTTGGTTAAAATTAGGTGGCAGTAACAGAACTTCAGATGAAGACCATTGCATATTCCTGCATGTGCCTCAGACATAATTCATTGAATACTTATTGGAGCATACAGTGTCTCAAACAGTAGCAGACAGATGAAAACATGTAGTATGCACAGTGCATATTTTCTGTGAGTCTGAACAGTTCTGAAGTTAATTAAACAAAAGGGAGTAAAGACATCAATACCCATTGTTTGCATAGTTATTTTATTGTTGAATTATGAAAAGAACCTCCTGTTATATTCACTTAAACGATTAATTCATGGAGGATGATTCTTCTAGAGAATTTAAGATATGACATTCTCCACCTCTTGGGGCCTCATGGTTCACAAGACCTACCACTGGACCCAGTGCAGAACCACATCATTTGAGTCTGCATCCTCATATGTTTCTTTTAAGATTCATTTTGGTATTGTTCCATATTTGGGTAAATATAGAATATGTACTTTAGATAGGGTATGTTGTTCATCTGGCCCCCCCACTTCATGTCGACTTCCCTATTGCAATGAACTTGGCTGATACAGTGAGCCAACTGCACCCACGTTGTTGCAGGCAGGCTGTCCTCAGTCTTGGTGGATGTACCACAGGAGCATTGCATGTTTCTGCTCAATACATGTGTTGAATATTGATCCTACAAGAAGTCTGATAGTAAATGTAGATGAAGTTTCCTAACACACCTCTTACGAAGGTTTTGAGCAGCAAGTCCCATTTCAAACATGGTGAGAAGGTGCAGAGGACACATTCTAATGGAGAAAAACCTAGATGTAATTGGTGCTAGATTGGAGATGTCTCCAAGAAAATTGTAGGTTCAACTTGCACAGCAAATGGGCATGTCTGCATCAGCCCAAATTGCAAGAATACCACTACATTTACATCCAAATAAGACAACTCTTGTGCACAGTCTGTATAGACACATCACGAAGTAAGGTTGGGTTGGTGAAGTGGTACCTTCGTGCAATGCATGATGGAGGTTGTGTTCAGGAATGAAGCTTGGTTTAGACTCAGTGGATATGTGAATTCTCAGAATAACAGGTTACCCACGTTAATCCATGAAGTGCCATTACATGATGTTACGGTTGATGTGTTGTGTGCTTTGAGAGCACCTAGGGTCATTAGGATACATTTATTCCCTGAGACCATAAACTCAAATTGATGTGTTGTACATATTCTAACATCATTTTTTGAATGCCTGTTCAACTGTGAGAGGTAGATTATGCCTTTTTTGAGGAAGACTGTGGAACAGTTTATGGCATTTCTGAATGTAAAATTTACTGTGTGCTGAATTTTTAATTTGGCTAAAGAGTGCATCATAACACCATATATTATTTAATTAGAAATCATGTCATAGCACAACATATAATTCTGAATGCTGTAATTTAGATTATCCTAAATTGCAGTGTTTATTACTGTGTATTCTCGAGTCCAATCCACATCCATTTTACAGTTTCAGAGGGCTAAAAAATCAGATGCGGATTAGAATTGCATGCAGATTAGATTCACGGTCATGAGCTGGATTTTGGAAAAATGATAGAGCCACTGTAAATGCCATAAGAACAATACAATACAATAATTTATTATTTATAATATTATATAATATATATAATTTATTATTCATCAGACTTGCCGTCATCACTCATAACTGAATCGTTATCTGTTACCCAGTCACTATCATCAGCTGTGGTGCGTTTGTACCGCTGGCAGTTAAATGGCCACTTCACACACGGCTCGTTAGTCGGATAACAGTTAAAGCATTGGTAACATCCAATATTATTCAATCAGTCTGCCTTGTAGGCAAGGGGCGGTTGAAGGAAAGGTGCGGATTAGAACCACGAACTAAATTTTTTTCGTTTAAGAAATCGGCAAAAACTAGTGCGGATTAGATTCGAGAATTTGAGTAATTTAATGGACTCCAACCAATTGTGTGTAATCATCATTCACATGCATACAAATTAATTCTGTCTAACACATTTTATTATTTTCGAATGCTACATGAACCATAAACTCAATCCAGTATGTTACACTTGGACACCACATGTGCTGTGAGGGTATGATTTTTGATTAAATTCTGTGTGTGGTACACTGAACAGTTTTTGTGACAGCATAGTTAGCAGGGGATTATGGCTTCCTTGTTTGCCAGATTTAAACCCATGCAATTTTTACTTGTTGGCCATCTTAAAGAATAATGTTTATACATGGTACAAATCATTGCACTGGAGAGTCTTAAAGAAAACACTCAACACGTAGTGTTGTCACTCTCACCAGCAGAACTTTCATATGCACTGAACTATGTGTTTCTTATGTGTGACATGTCTGTGAGCTGAAGGAAACAGTTTGCAGTACATTAATCTACATGGGCCCCACCTCAAAGCAAAATAGTGTTGGGCACTATGCTGTCTGCCATCATGTGAAATGGTCCATGTGGTGGTGAGCAGCATGGGCCAGATGAACGAAGAACTGTGTATAAATACCCTTGTGTGAATGATTCACACCCTGGTTTTCAGGGTTACCAGTGATGTCAGACCATATTTGTCATGGTTGTGACAGAGGTTGATAAAGATCTTGTTTTGTGAGGTATGCTCTGAAGCTGAAGGATTGGTTGAGCATCAAGCATATAATTTGGCATAGCACAACCAGATTGCAGCACTGCCATAGATGAAATTGATGCTTGGTCTACTGTAAAAATACAGAAGTGACCAATGGAAGACACTGGAGTAGCACATGAATGCCATGGCCACCCATGAAATAGTGAGCACATCACTGGTGTGTGTGTGTGTGTAAAATGTCATTAACACATTATTTATATATTGAATAAATTAGAATCTTTAAAGATGTACATACAGGAAGTGATTGTTATTTTACCAGAAGCAGCTTTTGATTTACTTTACTGTTGTTAATGTTGAATTTATAAGCAGCAACAATGATGACAAAATTTCTAGTAATTTCATGTGGTAAATTGATAACCCTGAACTTTTAGCTCACTGTCCATTTTAAGCACTGCTGTTACGGCATGTAGTAGGATGATGGCACATAATAAGGAGAAGAGCATTTTGGGTGCTAAGTAGAATGGAAGTAGCTGCTCATAGGAATGGAACTGGTGTATGTAATTATTTTCCTGTCACCTGTTGATATATTTTGTTGACTGACCATTAGAGTCACCTCTGTTCTGTCCATGTTGCCTGTACCTTATACATTTATTGTGATGTGTGGACTAATGATGAAATATTTCAGGTAGACTCAATTCAGCATTCAGAATTCTACATTACAGCTGGTTTTTAGGTCTGTTGTTTGGAGTAATTTTTTGTATTTTTCCTGAAATTAACACCGAACTGTATATTATCATTCCTCATGTATGTGGCCAGTTCTTTGACCAGAAGTAATAATCCATAATATAATTCATGTTGGGTTTTACGTTTTATTTTAATATTATTAGTGCAAGTAATTGTTATATGTTGCCATCACAGATTGTTTGTTTCCTTTTGAAATTGTATGTCATTTAATTATCCATTGTGATAATATATTTACACTGTGCAGTAATGAGTAAGCATGTTCATTTGTGGATAAGGCATTGGTTACCTTTGTTATCTGTTAATTTTTTTTAACATATTTGCATTATGGGTTGGTTAAGACTGCTTTTTTTGTAGTGTCTGTGTTTGCATGATAGTGTCTATTTTTCGTCAGTTTGCCATGTGTTGTGTTGGGTAGTGTTTTTACATGTTTATAAGGTTTTTTTGGTATACTTTTCTTTTTCTAAAACAATTGTTTTGCACACACTCAGTTTTCTGTCTCTGCATGTAAGGGCTTTCACACATTGTTTGGTTTCATTACGAGAGAAATGCTGACTGTTAAATGCCCAATCAAATCTGTATGGTGCATGGTCAAGAATCTCCCATTCATATTGCTGACACAAGTATTCAGTGTGTCAAACATGTGCGTGTGTGTGTGTGGGGGGGGGGGGGGGGGGGTAGAAAGAGTATTGAGGGGGAGGGGTTAAAACACCATTTTTGAAAAACATTAGGGTATTCTGTAAGAGGTGGAAAAAA
>Ga0123354_10012724_pt1 | contig 13036 bp, 3 predicted proteins | sample TergutLab28metaG_2_FD_97872 | JGI IMG/M metagenome (GOLD analysis project Ga0123354, IMG submission 97872) | Labiotermes labralis P4 segment gut microbial communities from Petit-Saut dam, French Guiana - Lab288 P4 | ecosystem: Host-associated > Arthropoda: Insects > Digestive system > Gut ...
CTGCCTCTCTACTGTGAGTGCTAATGACTAAAGTAACTCTGCCTCTCTACTGTGAGTGCTAATGACTAAAGTAACTCTGCCTCTCTACTGTGAGTGCTAATGACTAAAGTAACTCTGCCTCTCTACTGTGAGTGCTAATGACTAAAGTAACTATGCCTCTCTACTGTGAGTGCTAATGACTACACTAACTCTACCTCTCTACTGTGAGTGCTAATGATTAAAGCAACTCTGCCTCTCTACTGTGAGTGATAATGACTACAGCAACTCTGCCTCTCTACTGTGAATTCTAATGACTAAAGTAACTCTGCCTCTCTACTGTGAGTGCTAATGAGTAAAGTAACTCTGCCTCTCTACTGTGAGTGCTATTGACTACAGCAACTCTGCCTCTCTACTGTGAGTGCTAATGTCTAAAGTAACTCTGCCTCTCTACTGTGAGTGCTAATGTCTAAAGTAACTCTGCCTCTCTACTGTGAGTGTTAATGACTGGAGCGACTCTGCCTCTTTATTGTGAGTGCTAATGACTGGAGCAATTCTGGCTCGTTATTGGGACTGGGAGTGACTATAACAACTCTGCTTCTTTACTGTAAGTGTTGATCAATGCAATAACACCGCCGAATGGTTTGGTAAGCAGCGTGTAAGGGCGCAGTGTTTTATGAAATTGCGATGAGAGTGGGGAGTGGAGTGAAAGACATGTTTACGTAACAAGTTCGTTAATTCTGCTGTTGCTCATTTTAAGTCATATAAATAATTCTGGTTAATGTACTGTACTTTTTGTGGTAATGATATGTAACTGTAAAGTTTGTTGCGTCACGTGAAATATATCTATACTGAGGCTAGGAACTAGGTCATACGAGGCTGCTGATATGCCACTTTCTCTCTAGAGCCGCTGAAGGTTACGTTTTGAGATTAGAACCAAACCGTCTGATGAAAAATCATGATATCTTGTGTATCGGTCTGCGTATTCAGGGTGGTGAAACTCTTCAATTGATCATTTACGTGCTGTTGCTGTTTGTGAAGACAGAAAATAATATTTTTTAAGAGTATCTCTTTGTCAGTAGTTGCCCAGGTGCTCGCTTGTTCTTCTGACAAGCGTAGCATGAAGACGAATAGCGGCAAGCGTTGGTAGAATGGTAGTGATAGAGGAAAACCGAAGCACTTGAAAGAGACTTGTACAGAATGTGTAGATCCATTTATCATCTCTTTCGTGCTCCGATTCATTACTTACTACTGTCAAACGGGAAGGTAAATACTGAATTTTTGGACATTTTAGGAAAGACTGCATAAAAAAAAACTTGTATAGTTTTCGGATATCTGTTACCCCAAAATCTTTCAGAATCCTATAGGACAATCACCGACTGACGCAACAGTTACGTTCCGGAAGGTAAGGCGCAAATCGAATTTAGCGTCAACCGAAATTTGAGTATACATGTGGTCAACTGTACATGTATATACAAGGGATTCCAACTGAAATCCAAACTCCAATAGCCTGGGACCTGATCGGCTGCTGCATGACCACCCCACTGCCACGGTCTGTGTTATCGCCTAGCAGCGTTCTTCTTCCACCTTCGCCTCACTGTACTCTTATTCCCACAAGGAAAACTTAGGCGCGTGTGTCAAATGTGTTACGGTTTAATTTTTTACATTTTTTTAATTGCGTAGCTTGAAATTTTGTATGCTGGTGAGTATATCAAAAAGTGTTAGTTTAGCTTCTCTGTAACAAATTCATGGGCCGCGATGTTTGTATTGTTGATGGTAAGAAATTGAAAGCAGTAATACACAGATGGGGTGTGCTTAATTAAACAATTTCTTTAATTGTTTAAAATCTGCTCTTATGACGAAAGAAAAATAAGCTGAAAGTGATTTTTTGTTAATATGAAGTCCGTGTTTTTAATTGTTATGGTATCAGATAGTGTAAGCCGAAGACCATGAATATACAGCGTCAATAACGTAACATTAGAGAAGGCCCAATGAGGTGCAACTTCAAAGCTCGATATCCTCGGGATACTCAATTTGTTTATTTGCACTTGGTCATCTTGTGGTATATTTCGTAGTGCTATCGCTTTTGAAACCTTCATGCGAGTTATAAATAGGCTGTTTCATCTTAAATGTGTATCGTGCTATATAAATACTATGTTCGTTATTCGATGTTTTTCTCGACGCAAATTATACACATACAGTGACGTTCCTTTACAGCATTATGAAGACATATTTGCGTTGACAAAAAATAATTTTAACCCGGTGGAAACGAAAATATTGTAAATACACATTTTTCGTGACAGTGTTCAGTGTCATCCCTGTACTCAGTATTTTTAGCCTTTCCATTCCGTGCACTGCTAGAGACGAACAGTGAAGTGTTTTTACATTCAATAAACGCGGGCTGTATGTACGAAATGGTATGGCATTACACATCCGCATGGTGGCAAGCCTTGTAAGATACTAAATACGCGCATATCGTATTGTTCAGTGAGCCACTTGTGGTTGCTTATTGGCCAAACAGCCATGAACATGCTTCCATCTATAAAACGGTCTTAACAACGAACGTGCCGTCAGGAGGGAAGGAAGCGGAACAAGCAGAAGAATTTGAAGTACTTTGGACTCTCAACCCAGTATAAACGTCAAGCCATGCAACTTTTCAATTTGGTTATCAAACTTTTTTCCCCGCATGTCATTTTTTCTTTGTGCGCTTTACTCATTGCATCTGTGTTTCTTTCGTTACCCGAGTTTCGCTTGCGGTCTACCAGGAAGACGAATTTCAAGTGATCCCACTTATCTTGCATGCTAGCCTGCAAGGGTGTAGTGGTTTAGTAATGTTCGTGGTTGCGTGCAGAGGGTGTCGACAGTTTGGCTGATGGCAGGGAACAGAGGGAAAGAGGCGAGGAGCCGGGTTCTAATCCTGTAGTCCCCTTGCACACGCAGTGTGGAACATGAATGGGTTGTTGGTTTGTGCAGGAACAATGGCGTTATTCAATTGGCAGTTGTGTGAGAATAGCAGCGCGGTTAAACGTAATTACACGATGCTCTGATTCTGAAGCGTTATTGCAGTTTGGCATCACGTTGTATGCTCTCAGACGAAAACATAAGGTTGCGTTAAGCATTAAAATTTGTCTATATTCAGACAGTATTGTTCGATTAGGACGGCATTTTTCAGTAAGGAGATACGAAGCTTAAAACACATGCATGTCTAGACTGAAGTAAAACAAAATCATTCCGTCGCGTTTCAACAGCTACCCCTTTTATTGTTTCTCCGGCTGCGATACGTAGGGTCTGAGTTACTGACAACGTCGTTTAATAAACAAACTACTGACCTCTTGTTATGGGAACAAAAGTAAAAGCAGTCCCGTTACAGGCCCGGAGGTGCCCAGAGGGTTCCAGGAAGTTAAGGTTCCCAGATTACATGACAAAGGCACAGGATGGTGGTAGGTTGTCAGCCTTACGCACCGGCCGACTTTACCCCCAGGAAATGCTCCTGGTACTCATTTCTGTTAGAGGTTGAGTCGACCTCAGGGTCATAGTGCGATCGGAAGGCTTTCATGTCAATTAAAAATCCACTGACACCAGCTGGGATCGAACCAGCGACTTTCCGATTTGTAGCACAGCACCTTAACCACTGCGCTACCGCGGGGAACAAAAGTATGATATTAAAATAGTAAATGGTTTAGAAAGCTTCAAATTGAAACCGTGTATGCTTAGTTGTAGGCCTGCCTAACAGAGAGGTCCAATTGAATTTAATTCCGTGTGAATTAGCAGGGTGGGCCGGGATAGCGTAGTCGATATCGCGGCTCTCGAGGGTCTTGACGGGCCGGGGATCGATCACGGAGGGGGCGAGATTTCCCGCATCCGTCTAGGCCGGCCCTGGGGCCAACCCAGCTCCTATACAATGGCTACAGTCATTCCCGGGGGTAAAGCGGCCGGAGCATGGTGTTAACCATCCACCAATATCTAACGCCAAGGTTAAAGAAAGAGTAGAACTATACTTCTACTCCCACTCTGGACCTTCGTGGCATATTATAGAGTGAACCTTATCTTTACATTGTATGAATTAGCAGGAAATACTTCAAGTTCTTTTATTCGAACAGGGACTATTCTTTGCAAGTGTGAATCATGATGGATCTTAAATAACTACGGTTGTCAGCAATTGTAAAGGTAAATATCCATTCTCTTGCCCTTTTACTTTACGGTAGGACTTACAACGTTCACCCACGGGTGCAGTTCTGTAGTGAAGCGAAATGAAATGTACGCCGGATACAATTTGAAACACGGCCACTATTTTTAGGTTCGTTTGTTAATTATGGCTACCTTTTACGACTCGACCACTATTTACAAATTCTCCCCCTGTACGTCCATTAAGGTTCTTTGCTGTTACCCGGGTACCATTCTATTCGGCCATTGTTTACAGTTCCCATGTTTAACACCCTACCTGCTCAAAGAGGCTTGATCATGATTGTCGCTCTTTGCTAGTACATGACCTCCATTTGCAGGTGCTTGGCTGGTGTCCGGTTACTATTCGCATTTCCTGCGCTCTTCACCTGGATGCTGCTAGAGAGGTCCGGTTGGCGTTGACACATTTTTCTTGGCTACTTAAGACCCGAGCAGTGCGTAATTCCCATGCTTACCGCCCGTGTGCCATATGAGACCCGCCCATCACTTACACATCCTTTGTTAGTCGCCGGACACTCCGTAAGACACCGCCAATGTTTATAATATTTATGCTGTTGCGCCTACACTGCTTGCTGTTTCATCCTGGCATTTTATCGAACATCGACAATGGTCCTATTTATAGAAAAGTTAAAATATCCAAACTCCAATACCAGCATTGTGTGTTCGTAAGTTTCGCGTGAAGATAGTTTACACAAAAGGCCAGCATAAAAGCACGTCATCACGTCATTTGGTTTGTTGTTAGGCAAATATTTCAGATACTGAAACTGCTACATGGTACAATATCGGCTATTTTCAGTAAAGATGCAGTAAAATCTTTTATATATATATATATATATATGTATGAATTCGGCATTTTTATATCCGTGTGTTTGCATCGTGTTTGTAATAATACGACGTGAGTAACTGGAAAGGACACGTATAGTCGCAGCGTGTCGTAGAAGAAGAATGCGTGTTGTGGTTTGCATGATAATGTGCTCCGTGCCCGTCACCTCGTGATAGGAATAACAAACAGAATGCAGAGGCGGACTATTCCATGCATTTGCTATTTAACCATCTGAAGCACACATGGGGCACACAAAAGATGGGACATAACAGCCGGGCGGCTTGGAAGGTCTGTGTAGTTCACATGTGCAGGGGCTGAGTTCTTTGGCCTGTGTTCAGGGAAATTTATCAATTCACGTTGTATCTTTTTATAAACGTTTGTGAGAGAGACATACAAGAAAGAATGGTGGAACCTGAAATCTGAGATAAAGATTGCGGAATTTTGGTTTCCTGATTAAAAACGAAATTAATTTTACCAATACACAAAAGTCCATACCCCACCTCACTGTACACTCAAGACCTCCCGAGGGCAAAGACCAGTCGGTTGCTACTGTTTACAGACTTACTCGCGCATTAGTTTCACTGTCAGACATAATACACCATGTGGAAAAAAATGCAGGGTAAGTGGTCTCTATAAGTACCACTGTGTTTTAAGTGGTTAAGCGATGGAAGTATTCGGCCGTTGAGCGGGTATCTGCACAGAATGTGTCTCTTGAGGTCCTCCAAAATCGTGCCAAACTCAACCCGATTGTGAAAACTGTTAAAAATCGCTGAATTTAGGAAGCCAACACCCCAAGATGTTCGGAAAAAAAGGCAGTAAAATTCTAAAATTACCTAGGTTCGCAATGGTTTTACATTAGCAATAACAAATAAATTGGTTGTCATCATAAATAGTCTTAAAGTACCAAAAATTAAGAATATTTTACTATATGAAATGAAATTTCTTGAACGAAATTACAGCTGCCTCCAGAACCCCTAACTAGGGGGCTACCGCCCCCAGATCCCTGTCCTCTGTCCTCAACTAAATTTGTTGAAACCCCCACCCCCCCCAACAAAATTCCTGGGTACGCCACTGATGACGCTCACTTCCTAATCACACTATGTCCACAGTAATCCTAACAGATATAAGTCAGCAGTTAACCTAGTAGCATACTTGCCTGTTTTGCGTCCGCGCGTTGGAGACCTCTGTTAATTCAGCTCCGTGAAATTTTACCGAATGGAAATCACAGTATAAAAATTACTGGTCAACAGACGTAATGCATCTACAGAGGTGTTTTTAGATACTTATAAGATCTCTGTTTTAAAGCCGCATCTCAATTTTACAGGGATATTTTGTGTAGAAAAATAAAAGGATTGTGCTAGTGATTTCAAATAGCGTCATTTCAAGGAATATTTTGTGTGTCATAGAATATATCGTACATAACCTAGCTGTGACCGTTAATATGGCTTACCAAGGGGCATGAGAGTGTTAATTAAGCCATATTTGTGCGATGTTTGAGGTTACCGAAGCGGTGTAGCTGACGATTTCGTTATTCTGGGTTACGTCGCTGCGCCCCTGGGTATTCTTTTTCCATCTTTTCCAGCCAACGTTGTGTCTTCATCTTCAAGGGCCGGAATGTTCAAAAAGAGGAAATTTCGCCCCTTGAAAATGACGCAAGTACGTCGGTTCAGAACGCCGGTAGACTCAATGATGCTGCGTGGAGTCCCAGAAGAAGGGTATCCTCATATCGGTGGGTTTTTCTCACTGTGACCGACTGAGATTATGAGGAAGTGCTGATAAAATTTCGATTCTCATACACGTTTTTAAACGCGTCCGGCGTTTTTTCAGTTTCAATAACGTAACAACGGCTTAAACCACAGGACTGAATGTTACAATCCAGTGGTTAGCAGTCTTGATTTGTATCAGATCAAGCAGCCTGATGGCGGGAGGGGGGGAGGCATCTGGCACAGGAGAAGAAACCAGGAATACGTATACAGTGTTGTTCCGAAAACCTGAAGGAAAGGTCACTAGGGTTGCCAGCGTGTAAATGGGAGGATAATATTAAAAGGCACTTTGAAGAAAGAAAACGTGAGGTGTGTTTGAATGAACTGAATCCACGTCATGTCCAGTATCATCAAGTAAAGTCACATCTAGATCACAGAAACGAAACACAGACGCGGTAGTTGAATGGTCACATAAATTGCGAATACGTGCTAGTTGTATGTATAAATGACAAGTCTTTGTTGTATATTATCAACACGGTATGAATTTTTTCAAGATCTGAAACAGCTGACCCTGCTGTACTGCCTCACTAGCTCACTCAGCAATAGAGTCAAGAAGGACAGGCTCTGTGATACGCGTTTTGTGTACATTGCAAATATGTGCTTACGGAAGACGCCTCTAAAAATTATGTATTTGCTCTAACTTCGTGAATATTCTTGAAATTCAAATCTTGCATGTATGTTAGATTCCATGCACGTAAAAGCTGTATGCAACACTCCTAGTTGAAATCAGCTCTTCTTTTTATCAGAACTTCTCTCTGGTCTCGGGAATGTAGTGTAAGTAAAATGCAAAAGTATATACCACCAATCAAAAGTATATACCACCAATCAAAAGTATATACCACCAATCAAAAGCAGCTCTAGCGTGAACAGCGATAGAGAAAGGAAATTTCGAAATCAATTTTTTTGTAGAATGATTATTTTTCGCTACACATAATTTTGTTTTGCCTTGTGCTAGCTGGAATTGTATGAGGCTGAGTAGCATTTTTAAGAAAGTGAAAGAATTAAGCTACTAACTGGTTTACTGAAAAACGGAATTTATACGCAAGGAAGGAAAGAAAGAGACGGAAGGACGAAACAAAATAAGGAAGAAGTCAAACAAGGCCAAACTTGTCCTTCTAATAGAACATGACCTAGCATACTTCCATACTAGTCGAACTCTGAACACGATGTTAAGTATAAATTTAGAAGGTTGACAATTTTTCCTATCTTAAGTGAAAAATGCTTTGAATCTGGTTAAGTTGATAGTTTAATTTACTTCTAGGTCATAGTATGTCTTTTTCCGATTGGAGAATGCATTCTTTTTGTCGTGTCGTGTTGTAACATACTATCCCTTTAGGTTTCTGTGACCGTGCATCGTGAGCAAATTGTGAAGTGAGAGAGAAAACCAACAAGATGCAACAGTTAGATGTTTATTTTCAACAATATCTCAACATGTTTCGGGCATCATTATGCCCATCTTCAGGAGAACAAGACGTGTGTTACTGCATGTGGTGTGCTGCGCTGGTTCTGCTAGATGTGGTTGGTAGCGGTTGTGGGGCGCTGCCTTGTGGGGTGTTCGAGTCAAACAGTAACCTTCACAGTGCTCGCACCCCACAAGGCAACGCCCCACAACCGCTACCAACCACATCGAGCAGAACCAGAGCAGCACACCACATGCAGTAACACATATCTTGTTCTCCTGAAGATGGGCATAATGATGCCCGAAACATGTTGAGATATTGTTGAAAATAAACATCTAACTGTTGCATCTTGTTGGTTTTCTCTCTCACGTCACAATATACTATCCCTTGTGTCTTGCCCTTAAGAACTGAGAATAGTCACAAAGTATAATTAAGATGACAGGCTTCGGGGCTGACAATCGAAATCGTAACTTGCGGAGACGACAAAGGAATTATAACCACTGAACAGGGGAGTTCAGTAGCCTGCATTTTGCTACATATTTCTTTGATATTTTGTCCCTTAGAGTCACACTCAGCACTTTTGTACGAAATTTCATACGTGGACTTGAATTATTTGAATGCTAACAACATGCCCAATACCAAGAAAGCTAGAGAACACACCTAATGCTTTGTCTAACCTAAAAATTTAGCCCGTCTCAATTACTCTCTTCATGGCACTTACCGTCAAAGAGCTGTACTTTTGTGCCCGCCTCATGTAATACGAAAGTGCCAACCTTGCCTTATGCATGTTAATGCTGCAGTTACAGCGCATACAAATCTAAAACATAAGAGCAGAAATATGTGCTGACATGTCTTGAATAACACCTTGCTTAAAATCTTTGTTCTGCATTGAAACAAAGGACAATTCTTAACAGAGTGAAGCATGTACACTTAATTTCTGCTGCCCCCTTGATGATATTCGAGGACAAGAATGTAACTGCTACGCCGTAGATATTGTGTCTTGCTCAAGAGAATGCAGTTGACCTGCACAGCGTGGTTTAGAGTCCCTTGACACTAGGGAAGATGATCATGGGAAAACATATACATGCTGCGTCTCTATCACTGCATAACATTCTTTCCACTGGCCCCCATTTGTTAGATGTTTCGTTTACAGGAAGCCTAAGAGTCAAATTTATGCACGGCTCTAACCACACAGAACACAACAGAAAGTAATTGTATTATCTCACACGAACAAAACTCGACCTCATTTCAGCCTAATGAATTTTTAAGTGGAATGCATCGGTTACTGGTCACAGATACGGGGCGGTCGGCTTTCCCCAACTGCTAAGGTCAAAGGAAAACTTCTTAGTCGGTATCAGTGTCTTGCTTGGCTGTTTCTTAGGTCATTTAAAAACTCGAATGTAGTTGCTTTGATATTATTGGTAGGATGAATGTATGTGTAAATGATGGTTTGGTCTGTGGAAGAGGGCGATCATGGTCCGTTTTAAGAGACTATTTCAGCATTTTCTTACAGAGATTGCAGTCTCTTGACCGATAATCGAAAGTGACACCTTCCCAATTCGATTCGGACACTTTTAAATCTACCAAGGAGCTCATGAAGACCTTAAAGTACAGTGACTTCCCATGCAGCACCCACTTTAAAATTCACGATATTTACACGTGTCGTGCAGTTCTCACAATAAACAGCGATAAAGCATTAACCGATCGGTGTTGGTAATGGAGAAGTAGAATATTTCATTTGAAGTAGGAACTGAAGTGACAGTACGGTTTAGATGAGGTCCAGTCTTCAAAGGATTCAAACAGCACAAGAACATCCAGTAAAATATTTTAATAGCTTTGTATTCAGTGGGTACTTTTGCAGTTTGGGGGTGGTGAAGCAGCCGGGCGTGAAGTTCACCGCTCACATCATTCTAGTACCGAGATTAAGAATGAGTAGAACTACTCCTCTACTTCCCGTATATGCCTTCATGATATGTACAGAGACTCTTCGCCTTTTACCAGGTTGGTGTAGCGGTGACTCTGTAGATCTCTGTTCGGGAGATGATCGGTTTGAACCATCTTCGCTTGAACCTCCGCTATCCCGACCCAGGGTTTTCATGTTGGTACCTCGAGTCTGCTACGACAGCTTCCTTCCGAATCTTTTCCAATTCGCCATTCACCAGTCACTCTACCACCGACGGTATATGGACCTAGTGTGAGAGACTGACAGAGTATGAACAGACTTACGAATTTGAAATCGCATAGGGGCCGTGGAGAAAGGAAGCATTGTACTTTCTGACTGAAGGTTTGAAAGAAAGGGATCACTTTGGAAACGTGTAAGTGTAAGGATAATATTAAAATGAATCTTAATTAAAGTACCTAATAACTGTATTTTGTCCGCTGTCTGACGGGCGTGAAACGTGCTCTGTCATCCTGAGGGAAGGGCAAGAATGGGAGGAGAGGTATGTGAGAACAGATGGCTGAAGAGTACATTTTGACCTAGAAATAAGGAAGCAAGAATTACCCCTAGAAATTTGATCAATGATCAGACTATTATTTGCATTATTCATCACACATGTGCTATAATGGGGTGAAATAAAAAAAAATCAATCTTGCTGTGTGAGTGTAATATGAAATCTGTATGTGATTTCTGTGAAACGACACGTGTGTGTCTGCTCTAAGTCAAGGTCAGTTAAGCAGACAAAACCCCTAAGATGCGCGATTGAAGAATACGTGTATATCATCTGAGTACAAAATTTTTACTGTGGTTTTATCTGTTCAGAATTTGTTTCATAGATTTTTAACAATCGGTTTTTTTTTGTCCCGGATGCTGTAGTAAAATCCAATCTGTGCCTCGCCGCTCCAACTGTTTTTGTGCAATCATGTCCCATTCATATGTGTTCGTATATACTTACACGTATTAGACATGTGTTTAAATTATAGTAATTGTTGAGTACATGGGTTCATTGTACGCCTCACGACAAGCCTTTCGTGCTATGCAATTAACAAGCACGCCTTAACTTCCATAAATACTAATTTAAGTGTTTTATTGTGTCGTGAGCTGTAGGTATTCATTTCTTGTGGGGCTGTATCTGCGTGCATGCGGCTTGTCACTTTGTTTTGTTAACCTTGAACATCTTAACCCAAACGAGAAGAAAGTTAATAAGTTGGCAGCATTCGTATTGCCCGGAAGATGATGTATCCGATTAAATTCCAAGCTCTTTAGATGTTCGCAGCTCTTTCTAATAGCTTATTCAGAAACAAATTATGAACATAATTCTCTGCTCTAGACGGTAACATATTTAAGTGTCTCTTCTTTTTTATTCCCGATACAGTCCAACCCCAACGTTCTACCACCCCCACTTAGCGCCCATGAAAGTCTGAGAAAAGAATTACCGACTTCATAGTATTTCGAGTTACCGCCACCCTCGATATACCACCCCTCTCGATATATCGCCACAAACTGTGGTGAGCGAACAGTGGCGCTATATCGGAGGTTGACTTTATGTATATTTCTCCACTTTTTTTCTGAGTTTCATTTTATCGACAAAAGTTGTTCACTTCGACTGATACAGACATCGTTGTTATGCATTTAAGTATTCATGTTTTCACGGCTGTACACTAGACTGCAGCACTGTGCAATCTTAGCGGTATCGGCTTGAAGTTCGACCCTGAAGATGTAGGCAGAATGTTCCTCCGAAACGTTGTTTTCCACCCCTAAGACTGCACGGTTTTATACGCAGGAGACCGCAATTATGACATTTCACATAACATAGCTCCTATCATTTCAAAGAATTATTTGGAAATTCGCTTTCCAAGGTTTGCCGTTCGTAGGATTGGCTAACATGTCAAGAAGTAAAGACAACGCGCAACAAGTCTGGTTGATCTGAAGTATTCCGTGACCATGCACTGATGCTTCACTATGAGAATAGAACCAACAAATGCGTATGCGAGTATGTAAAGTTATTATACTATAAAAGTTGTAAACCTCCTACTTGATTTGGTCATCGTTTGTGGCCATTTTCAGGGAGGTGTTTTTGCGAAGGATATATTACAAATATAATCAAACCAATGTACAAACATAAAATATTAAGTTTTAAATATGCGTTTCACAGTTTATGTTAAAATATAAAATACAGATAAAATTATTTGTGCTTACAAATTGTGGTATTGGTTCTATATAATTTTATCTGTTTTAAAAAGGTTCTGAGCGTTGGGTGTAGACTCGATTCTTTTACCCTACGACATAAGCCAGCGGCAGACCCTTGCAAAGACTGCAGTGAAGGGTGCACTCATTAACTGTGTGGTCTTTGTACATCGTCTAATGTGTTACGATTGATGTAGGCCTAATCACTATAGCACTGCGTTTTGGGGGCAGGATCCCTCCCCCTTCTACAGGCTCGCTTCCAAAACATAATACTATCGCATAATTATTAATAATATTCTGTAACACAAAATAAAGTAAAACTAGCGAGACCTTCTAAGAGTTCAAAAAGCCATGTCTACGCTCATCTCATAGAACAGTGTTTCTCAACCGCCGGGCCGCGGCCCGGTACCGGGCCCTGTCATCAATTATACCGGGCCGCGAGAGATTCTCCTGGAATTGATAACTAATTTAAATGTAATTTTATAATACTTGCAGGCATGATGCTTCCTCTGGAGACAAAACAATCCGGAGGTAAACTACTCCCTCACTCGGATCTCCGGGGGGGGGAGTGTTTCTAGAGGCAGCATCGCGCAAAATACACAGGGAAATGAAATTAGGCACGTGGAACGTTAGGAGTCTTTATAGGGCAGGTTCCTTTAAGGCAGCAGCGAGGGAATTAGCGAGATATAAATTAGATGTAGTGGGGGTGCAGGAGGTCAGGTGGGACAAAGAGGGCACAGTAAGGGCAGGGGATTATAATTTTTTC
>Ga0123354_10012726_pt1 | contig 13035 bp, 8 predicted proteins | sample TergutLab28metaG_2_FD_97872 | JGI IMG/M metagenome (GOLD analysis project Ga0123354, IMG submission 97872) | Labiotermes labralis P4 segment gut microbial communities from Petit-Saut dam, French Guiana - Lab288 P4 | ecosystem: Host-associated > Arthropoda: Insects > Digestive system > Gut ...
ACTGTTTTTCTTAAAATCTAGACGTACTTCAACTGGCGCACCTAAATCGTATTGCACTAAGCCGCTTGCGCACTGCAGGTAGTGGGGCATATTTTCGGTAGGTAATTTACGAGGGGGAACATGCACCATCGTCTACCACCGTAAAAAAAACTGGGTGGTCGAGTTTAAACGGATTGATTTTTCTACATGTGTTGCGCCTCGTCCTGGACGACCCAAAACATTGACCACCCCGGAGATTATTGACCAAATTCACGAGCTAATCTTGGAAGATCGCCGGATTTCGGCTAAATCAATAACTGAGCAACTTGGCATCTCACGTGAGCGGGTTGGGTCCATCATTCATGAAGATTTGGACACGCGGAAGCTCTCCGCGAAGTGGGTCCCGAAATGCCTGAAAGCGGATCAAAAACGTCAACGGTGCCAGCTATCCGAGCAAATTTTGGAATTTTTTCGGCGCGATCCAATTCATTTCCTGTCGCGATTCGTGACCATGGACGAAACCTGGTTATGTCACTATGACCCGGAGACAAAGCAACAATGAATGGAGTGGGGGCATTGTAGCTCACCCCGGCCCAAAAAATTCCGAGTGCAAAAATCCGCTGGAAAAGTTCTCGCCTCGATTTTTTGGGATCAAGACTACATCCTTCTCATTGATTATCTTCCAAATGGCCAAACTATCAACGCGGAGTATTACGTATCTCTGCTGGTGCAATTGAAGGACATTTTGAAGGACAAACGTCGCGGGAAGTTCACCAGTGGGGTCATGTTCTTGCACGACAATGCCCCGGCTCACTGGGCACTTGCAACCCAGAAGAAACTGGCCTACCTTGGCTTCCAGTGTCTTGATCACCCACCCCATTCTCCGGATCTGGCCCCGTCGGTCTACCACCTGTTCCCTAGACTAAAAAAACAATTCAGATGTCGCCATTTTTCGTCCGTCGCGGAGGTCATTGTTGCCGCGGAGACCTGGTTGGACGGACAAACTTCTGAATTTTTTTGAGTGGCTTGCAAAATTAAAGCAACGGGCTAAGAAGTGTATTGGGCATCATGGGGAGTATGTTGAATAAATCCCGAGTTTGGTCGCTGTAGCTTGTTTCCTTCCTGGTTGGGCTAAGGACTTATCAGCACCCCCTCGTAAAATACGTCATTTTACAATTAATTATAAATATCTTTGTAAATGTGAAGATTTATAGTAGTTTTACTTAGCGTATTTTGTAATTCACCGGATTATTTCTAAGAGCCCCCAGAACGTAACGACACTGTAGTAAATAAATATTCTACGTTTATTAACTACCAGCAAAATGCATTATCAGTCACATGAAGATGAATTTTATTTTGTGTCACACATTCTCCAACATATTTCGTTTCTGTCTTAACCATATTCAGGGACTTTACAGTTTCAAGAGATGAAGCATCCTAGAGCTGTACTTGCATAAAAGCTCATCTATGTTTTGTGTATCGCACTTTATCATACCAAGTGGAGGTTTTATAATATTCAATACTGCTAGGACGAGTTTATTTTTTACACTTTAAAAATGAATAAAGTGATCCCGTTACAGGCCCGGTGTGGCCCAGAGGGTGGTTCAAGGTATAGCTCTACTCTTCCATGACGGCGGCACTAGAAGGGGGTGAGTGGTCAGCAGCACGCCCCGGCCGTACTTTACCCCCGGTAAAGACTCGATACCCATTTTGCAGGGGGCTGAGTGGGCCCCAGGGCCGGTCTGGACGGGCGGAAAATCTCATCCCTACTGGGAATCGATCCCGGACCGTCCAGCACATAGTCGCTATACCGACTGAGCTACCGGGCCAACTTAAATATGAATATACATTTAAAATATTGAAACTGAATAACACTTTTTTCTTCTTCACTTGATGTTGCTGGTGAAGTGTGCGCAATATTATATTTACAGTATCTATTTATATATAGATTCCAACTTTATAAATTGAAAGTTATTTTACATTAAAATCTATATATAGTTTTAATTAATATTGCCTTGGAATAGTGCGAAGGCAAGCTGCCTAATTCTGTAGAGAAAAATTAAAACTTTGTTATGAAAATTTTGTAAGCATAACAGTAGTCAGGCAAAGGAAACTTATAGAAAATGAAAAAGTGTATGGCATGTAAAACATATCAGTGACGCTTGAAGCGAACAGAGTGGACTGCAATGTGCTGGAGTGGAAAAGACAGAGTTTCAACTTATGATTCATAGTGCGTATGTTGGATATGTGTCATACGTGAATTTATATAAGGGTTTCGGAGTTCTGCAGATCTTATTTATCAATTGTTGTATGTACAAATTTTCTAGACAATTCCTTCTCCGTCCTTTTTGTATTGTGTCAGTCGTTTATCCATAGTGTCTTTTATGTCTGATACTTAGTATATAAAATGCATATGCGGATTGATTATTATTTTGCCTGATATGTGTTACGTGGTCTTTAAATTTCGTTTGTAGCAACCTAACTCCCTGTACGAAATAGATGCTATCACAACTGCGACATTTTAATTTGTATATGCCACTTGTTAGATGTGTATTATTAATTCGTTTTCGAAGTTGCCATAACTTATAAACAGTATTACCCAGACACAATCTTAAATTTGTCTTCAAATAACATTTTGATTCTTCTAACACGAGGACTGTGATAACTAAGGAAATTCGATTGGGCTATACTCACATATTTCTATAAATTTTCTTTCACTATAGTTAAAGTTTGAGTGTCGGTAATCGAAGATTCGGGCGTAGATAAGAGAATATTTGATAATAAAGTGTGCGGTATTAATTCTTCTATTTATATATATATGTTATGGTTTTTTTCTGTACCCGAGAACATGAGACAGACCCCGTGCTGCTTCTAAAGTGCTTCATTTCCTTCACATAAACGCTTCCGTGTAATGTGACAAGTAATGTCAAATTCTCTGTGTACTTAATACGGCCCTGTCTATCAGGTCTTCAGAAATGCGCTCCTTACAAGAGCTAAGCTAACACAGGGCAAATCCCGATTCCTGAATGTATAAAATGACGACCACTGCCATGCAGAGAACCAGAACAACGCGTACAAGATAATCACAACATGCAAAGGCGAATTCCTTTCTAAATTCTATACCACACGCACTCTGCGGTTATGCAAGGAATTCCCATAATATGAAAGCGCTATACTGAATTACCCCTACAGCTGCCCTTCTACGTACAGTATAGTCTGCCTAATATCACAGTTTGTAATCCACATAGAAGAGAGTGATAGTTGGCGAAAGGTTGTGCAGTACCCTTCATTGTTTAAAACTTCCGCGTAAGTCTTACAATAGAGAAGAATTATCATGTTTGAACAGTCTGATGTATCAAGGTAAAGCAATCCCTGTACAGGCCAGGGCAGGTCCTGGGATTTCTGGAAGGCTGAGGCTTCCACATTTCCAGACAGTCGGCGCATGAAGGTGGTAATATTATCAGCCCAACGCATCGGCCGTCTTTACCCCCAGGAAATATTTCTGGTATTCATTTCTATTACGTAGTTGAGTCGACCCTGGGGCCATAGTGCGGCCGGAAGAACTAAGTCAATGAAAATTTGCAATTGCGCCATCCGGAATCGAACCAGCGACCTTCCGGTTTGTAGCGCAGGTTCTCAGTTTGATGGTAAAGGGCTGCTTGGTAGACCTGATTGTAGACAGAAAGTTTAGAGATAAACATGATGATGAATAAATTGTGTGTGAGTGTGAACTGCATACATTTGGCTCAGAATGAGATCCCTAAGTTAGGCTGCTGTAAATTTGGTAATGGGCTTTTGATTTACGTTAATGGAAAAAATTCATTGATTTCGTAACCGATCGCTATCTACTCGAGGAGATCACTGCTTCATGGAGTTAGTTAGTTAGTTAGTTGGTTATGTCGTTAGTTACTTGGTTAATTAAACAATTTCGATGGTATAATATTGTTCAGAATTAGAACAGGAATAATATGATTTTATTGTGACACAAACTTGGCAAGTAGTAAAGTTACAAGTATATTTCTTTTTCAGATTGCTGTACACACATAAAACACACACTTGTTCAGGTTTTGGTGTTCAGAATTCAGTTTGGAGTTGTTTAATGTTAACGCAAAGAACAGATCCTGCTTCGCTGGCACAACACAGAAATTTCCTCTGTTGTCTTCCTTAGCCATCGCTGACGCAATGTGCCATTATTACAAATACTGTATACTTGTATTAAACATAAAATCTGCTTTTCTTTAATTTTTGGACTTAAACGCCTCCACTAACAGAGCTATAACAAGAGTAAGTAACAGTCCAGCTTCAGGTGTCTGGAGGCAGTCGGTATTTATCTTTTGTAGGTAAGAAGCAATGACATACACTTGAGTCCGAATGCCGCATGCAGTTGCGAACTGGTTTGGATTAAAATAACTTGTAGTGCAAGGTTCTTTTAACAGACCTGTCCCAGATATCTAATCTGGAAAGGACTAAAGTCACATCCCCACCGTCAGTAGTCAACACTTGGATGACATTCAACCCAACTGTGAACCAATAAACTCTTATCAAGATTCATCCGTCTTATCGGAACTCTGTGGAGGTGTCACCCAAAGCGTCTTTTTGTACGGCATTGATGTAGACGGTGGGTGTGGCCAAGCTGGTAGGAAGATTTTAACCTTCAGGTGACCGTGCATCGTGGTACATTCTTATAATAAAACCAACGAAGGTCACTAATATATCAAACTTATTTTTGGAATAAAACTCTACATGTTTCGGACAGTTCCTCTGTTCATCATCAGGAGATTTTCACTGTGCACACAGCAGTGGTATATGTCATACAGTTTTATTCCAAAAATAAATTTGAGAAATTAATGCATCTATTTGGTTTTATTATAAGAAGGAATATTTTATTTAGTAGGCCCTAATGTTGCAGGACGCGCAAATCACCAGGCTTTATCGGAAGCAGGGACCGCGTTTGTAGTCAGCAAACAAACGCAGCAATCCTTGATTAACTTCGAAGTCTTGATTAGTTGATTAGTTTAATCCCTATTAGAGATATTTAAATGACAAAAGTGTTATTCGGCGTTGAGAGAGGAACCCCTGTAACTATACCTGCCCTCCAGACCGTCCTTTTCCATATTCTGGTCCCACCCAGGGATCCTTGAACACCCTGAACTCAAGGGTCTCGTCACATGAAACCTAGCGAATCGCACCATTTAGTAGCAGGAATTACACGATTTTTTTTCTGAATAAAATTTCGCTGGTGATCATTTCTCACTGTGGGCCCGGTAGCTCAGTCGGTATAGCGACTGGCTACGGGCTGGACGGTCCGGGGATCGAATCGTTGTGGGGGCGAGATCTTCCGCACCTGTTCAGACCGGCCCTGGGACCCACCCAGCCTCATGTACAATGGGTACCGAGTCTTTCCCGGGGGTATAGAGCGGCCGGGGCATGACGCTGACCCATCATCCCCTTCTAGTGCCGTGGTTAAGAAAGAGTAGAGCTATACCCCTACTCCCCCTATGAGCCGTACGGCCTGTACAGAGCCTCAGTGCCTGTACAAGGGTGCACTTTACCTTACCTTTTCATTTCTCACATCTCAAGACGCCCTGCGAACGAGAATAACTGTCTGATTGACGACGTCGAGAAATTTGGGTAGTGAACGGTGGACATATGGCCGTACCAAGGAGACTGTATAGCCAAAAGCTAAGCAGACTATGCGGGAGCCACTTTGTAGGAGAAAAACAAAACCGAAGACAGGAATTTGTAGCTTACGTTTTGTTAAGCAATATTAATGGCGCCATGGTTGTCTGTTGTGGGATTACAATGGAGATAATATACTGCACAGTGCTACTCAGACGCACATTTCTCTTCTCGCGTATATTGCAGTTCCGTTTGTGTACTGTTTTAATTCGGCATTTCTACTTCTTGGGTTTAACCCTTATCCCGCTAACATGGAGAATATGGTGAAGTCCTAATAATGCCATCACATGGCAGATGGGATTTAATTCGGCGTTTAAAGGGTTAAGGTGACAGTATGCATGAATCATGCCATTTGCTTAGGCCTACTCTGTAACGTCGATGCTCTGCGCCTTGGACGAATGTTGCGCGTGACACGCTCATGTGGAAGAGTCCTGGCTTTCTGTTGCTCTATTAATATCTAAATAAGATTAAGCCACAGTTGTTAATTGTCCACAAATATAATGGATTTTCCGTCGTTACGGAATCATGTGGAAAATAACATCATTAAAGTGTGATTAATGTGGAAATTTCTATTCCACGCAATAGACGTGGCGTGTTCGACGGGTGTTCAAAGATTTAAGATAATAGCGGAGTAAATTGTGCATTTAAAGTGGAACGTATTAACGTGTGCTCTCTGCAGGTAGAACATCACGCCGTTTTGTGAATTCTGTCCTCCCAACAGCAGCTTAAAAATCGATTATAAGACAAATGCATGGGCTACTGATTTGAGGAAATAGGGTTAGGTGGTATTTTGATTAAGGGTCGTGCGTTAACGTAATCGGCTTGAATTAAAACGTAAGGTCCTCTTTCAGCGTTATTATGTTTATAGACCCCTTTATTAAATATACCATCGTTTAGGAAAAGGTAAAGTCTTTCTGTCTACTTAAATACTGCATTGGATGTTGAGTTGCAGCATATGGTTTTCTGCACCGAGTTTTTGGATGGGTGGTGGTCTTGAGAGCCGCTGCGTAGGTCGTGTGTGAGGTGCGGATGGTGCCGTGCAGTCGCAAAAACTCGGTGCAGAAAACCATATGCTGCAACTCAACATCCAATGCTCCTGATGATGGACATATGTACCCGAAACATGTCGAGCTAAGAATACATTAATAAAATTACCTTCTTGCATCAAGTTGGCATTTCAAGTTATTTCATGAGGAAGATGCACGGTCAAACAACCCTCTAGTTTTCAGCTTCTTGATCGGTTGTCGTTAGTAACAGAGACAGGTCGTCTGCATTATAGTTACATTACGTTGGATGAAATGTTTTCAGGGTTTATGGACACGGATGTCAGAATTAGGCTTGCTGATCTGTCAGTAAATTAGTGACGTAGACCGAGAGATCTGAGCTTTTAGATCTACATAATATACTAACACTATCAATAACACTAAATACATACAGGGCTAATTCTAGTACTCAGTGTTACTTAAAGTTTTAAAGTTTCCATTCATTACAATTGCAGCTACAACATACAAAATTTCAGTTCCCCTCGTAGTGAACACCGTCTTTGTTCATTACATTCATCTGAATTACAGTCACAGTCTATTAAATTTCAGTTCCTACCTCGCAACGAATTTTTTCTGTGTTCTTTAACGGAACGGTCGGTAAACCATGTTTAGAGATATAGTCGGTTATTATTGTGAGACACTTTTTAAACACATGAGTTCTCTGTGTGGGCAAAATGCAGAGTTTTTTATGTTAAAGAATATTAATGTAATCACCACTCGGCTGTGAAAGGTTAACTGTGATTGCAAAACCTTTGGTAACAAATTTATAAAACCAAGGTCACTGTTTGACATGAGAGTTATGATATTTGGGGTTAAAAAAACACCCAGTATTTCATTTGTAATATTTGAACTGACTGACCCTGTTAAAACCGGCAGAGGACAGGACGTGTCCGTCGGAAACCACAAATCCTAGTCTTTTATTGAAGCTGTTAACTCGGTCAGTAAAACATTTATCTCCCTCACGTGTAAATTCGTACCGTGCTGCCGAGTGCTAACTGTAGTGGAAAAACGGTGGTCCGCGACCACATTTCATTACTGTTTGGGTTGACATCACAGCAATTCCATGCCTTCAAACGTCTGTGACCAGTCATGCTCTATATATATCGCACTGATATTACCGACATGATTCTCTTACTAGCTGATGGCATACGCATTTTACATTTTCGGTATGTCAGGTAGGCTGCATTGATGCTTTTAGCAGCGCAATCGCATTAGTACAGTCTATCGTTAGTGGTTATCGGAAATAGTATAGAGGTATAAATATCATAGGCCTTCAGGAATATGAATTGTCATACAACGAAGAGTGAAGGATTACACAACAGATTTTTGTTTGGAGAAAAGTGAAGAAAGACGAAAATTGGAAGATATAGGCGTAGGTGGAGACGACAAAAAGGTGGAATTCTGTATACTGAATTAATTATACTCAAGATAGGGGCAGGGTGAGCTCTTTCGAATAGTATTGTGCATTTTTTGGGTTCCACATAATGAGGGAAATTCTCGCCTAACAGAACAACTGTTGTCTTGTTTTGAATGGATCTTCTCCATGCAGTTACGTAATAGTAGGTGGCTAATAATGCAGCTGCCGTTATTCTTGTCAGATTTTAATCAGCCTTGAACTTTCTCAACAGATTTATGAAAAACCCTCAAATATCAGATTTCATGAAAATCCGTGTAGTGGGAGCTGAGTTGTTCCATGAGGGTGGATAGACATGACGAAGCTAATGGTCACTTTTCGCAGATTAGCGAACGAGCCTAATAAATATTTGCCATAAAATTAGGTTATTATTTTATTCTTGATTTCCGTGAAGAGTATTTGCAAATTAAATATCAATCAGAATTTTTGTTTGTTGGTTGTCCGTGCGCGAGCGCGCGTGCACAGGCTTATACACGGGACACTGCCACATTATTTCGTTTGAGTATTTTGTCACGCGGTTGCTTCCTTTATGGTGTAAAATGCGAGTAAATGAAATTGAATCGGAACTACGTAGTTACGCGTGTACGAATGAATGTGAAGAGATAAACCGGAAATGAGTGCTGGCAGGAATGCCTTCCTCAAATAACGGTAAATTTAAGCCCAGTTCTATATTGACAGGCTCTCAAAAAGAATAGAGCAGTTCTTTTGCATTAACCCTAAGCGTGATATCAGGTCTGATAAAATTAAAAGTGATACATGATGACGAATTTTTAGGCCCGTAGATACCTTGATGACATTATCAGTATCTCAGGCTATATGGGCCTAACGTCGAATGTTAAGTGACTCTTGAATGGCCCCTTGGAAAGGATTTGGAAGGAAGTGTCGTGGCGTAATCGATGTACTATTGCATGAGAGTTAAAACCATAAACATGCTGAGGGTAATTGAAGACCCGGCCGAGGTTTTGGCCATACGTCTCCGGAAATTAACCAAATCCGTTCCGTATAGTTGTGATGATGATGATGATGATGTTAATGCTAATAATAATTATAATAATAAGACAAAAGTAATACCAGTATTAAATGAAACCATCTTGAAATTATTCAGAAATACCTGAGCAACGCATGGGGAAAGCACGACAGCCAGGATTTGTAGAAAAAAGCCATATTGGACACTGCGCACATACTTTGAGAAGTACTAATTTGAAAGCACAAAACGTTTATCGTATGAAATAACATTTCCTATACCATGTTTTGTAATCACAGGATAGCTGCAAAATCATATTTAATTTTAATACCGTATGTGTATATATATATATATATATATATATATATATATATATATATATATGTGTGTGTGTGTGTGTGTGTGTGTAAGAATAAATAAGGAATAATAATAATAATAATAATAATAAACTGACAAACTAGCACAATTGTGCTTTTAACAGGACCATGAACATGGTGGCGTTAAAGGGAAGGGACGCACATTGCCGTTGGGAAGTAGTCCTTAGTAGCCCTGAGAAATCATCAGCTCCAAGTGTCATCTTTTACAAGCAACAAGAATTTTAGAGCATTTTCTTGAGGTCGATCAACAAACCCTTTGACCTATTTGTGCAGAGCAGAGTCCTTCCTGAGAAGCTAACCTGTTCTCAGTTAGTCAAAAATGCCCTGCGTTCTATGGAAACCGAAGGTTCATTACCGCGCTTTCATATGTGCGCTGCCTGTCCCTATCCTGAGCCAGATCAATCCAGTCTGTGCCCCCGCCGATGTCTGTGCAAATTATTTCAGGAAAAAATCCATTCGGTGATGATTGAATTCAAGGTTTTCGTTGTTTATTGAATAGTTTGAGGCTCGAATCCTGGAGATTTCTAATTTCAGTCCAGGATATTCGAAAATGATTCGATAACACCGAAGTGTCTTAGTGAAGAAAGCGTTTTATGTGCGTATGATTTATGTATGTATGTATGTGTGTGTGTATGTATGTATGTATGTATTGATGTATGCAGATATGTATGTATGTATGTATGTTTTGATGTATGCAAATATGTATGTATGTATGTATGTGTGTATGTATGTATGTATTTATTGATGTATGCAAATATGTATGTATGTATGTATATATGCATGTATGTATGTATGTATGTATGTATGTATGTATGTATGTATGTATGTATGTACGTACGTATGTATGTATAAATGTACGCATGTATGTACGTGTGTATTTATGTATGTATGTGTGTATGTATGTATTTGTGTTTTTATGTATGTGTGTATGTATGTATTGATGTATGCTAATATGTATATGCATGTATGAACGTGTGCGTGTAAGTTGGAGTTTGTAAAGTTAAGAACTGAGGCTACTCCAAATAGTCGAATACTTCAAACAAAGACTGCCGTGGTGGTTATTATGTGAGTTTCCTTAGTTTCCGTAATCTGCTTTAATCCTGCGATCGACGTTTTCACAGTGGTATGGTTCAGAACTCCGGTCTACTGCGATATGAGTCCGCGTCACTGGGTAATATGTTCCCGACTTTTCTAAGAAACATATTGCCTTCGATGCTTTAGCAATAATATGTCCCATATATTAAATGCTACATGCACAATACAACGTAAACGGATGGAGCAGAACGTTTAAATCACTTTAGTTGACGTTCAGGTGACCGCGCATCGTGATAAATTCTTATAATGAAACCAACTAGATGCACTATTTTCTCAAATTTATTTTTGGAATAAAACTCTACATGTTTCGGACAGTTCCTCCGTCCATCATCAGCAGTTTTTCACTGTACACACAGCAATGGTGTATGTCATACAGGTTTGCTGACAGCTTGCAAGCAGGATCAGCACGTCTGTCCTGATCCAGCTCGCAAGCTGTCAGCAAAACTGTACAACATATACCATTGCAATGTGTACGTGAAAAACTGCTGATGATGGACGGAGGAACTGTCCGAAACATGTAGAGTTTTATTCCAAAATTAAATTTGAAAAAATAAGGCATCTAGTTTGTTTTAATATAACACTAAATCACTTTAGTTACATTTTAAGCGTTTTGGTTCCTTTTGTTGACTTACCAGACGCATGAGCAAGGCATCGCACTAATCGATCAAGTTTTAACCCAATATGTCAGCAGTTTGGGCAGTGTCAGGTAGTGACTTTACGTCGCTTGGTCCGGTGCTGTTATCGCCGCACACAAATTTCACACACGTGTGCCCCCCCCCTTCCACCCATCTTTTCTGGCAGTAGTTCTAATTACGTCGCCCACCCTTGTTTATTTATGCGCAGACCACAACTCGCATACATAATAGACTAACTGCTTCCTTACCCCTCCCTACTATTTATTGCGCCTGAGAGAATTTGTTATTGCGCGAAAACAACACTAATGTAAATACATTTCAAAAATTATAATCAGGACTTTATTAGAGAAAGGCGTAGTTTAATGTATGCAATATTGCATATCGCTTTAAAGACCAGTCGTAATCGCACTTTTAAAGGAACAGAACCTATCACTGTTTTACGAAAAAGATTTAGGAAAGCATATTGTATTTTAATAAGTAATAAATCAAATTAAAATATTTACATCACAAATATTGAACAATTTCTCGTTAAGAGCAAAGTCCATTGGCGTGTTACGGCAATACAGGTATTTTAAAATTAGTGGGTGGCTTTGGGTCTCAATATTTGTGTGCGCCTGCGGTTGCAATCATGTCTGCCCACAACGAAATTCCAGATAATAATGAAGATACGTTTGTGTTACCGTCTAAACAAATTTAATTGTGGTTTTAACAAATATCTGTTCATATTAAACTGCTACATATTTCGATTGACATGCGTCATCTTCAGGTTGCGTAATTTTTGCAAGAGATTTGTTTACTCTGCCAAAATACACAGTGTGATCGATACGTTTTAGGACAGTGTTTTTTAATAACAGAACTAGAGCGATATATCGACCATCGCCGTAACTAAGTACTGTCAACTAACATCCGTTCACACACCGAGTTTCATTTGTTTATCTTCAACAGTGTACGAGTTGTAACTTGTCTTGTAAGTCAGTTTTCTTCATACGCCATGGATGGCGGAAATGAACAGAGAGTTGCCATAAAATTTTGTTTCAAAGCCGGTCTGTCAGCGACAGAAACACTAGTGTTGGTGCAAAAGGCTTATGGGAATGAGGCTCTGAACCCGATCAAACGTTTTTAGGTGGTATTCGCGATTTCGAGATAGAAGGGAGCTGGTAGAAGATGACGAGAGAAGTGGCCGTCCAAAATTGACCCGAACTGAGGTAAACATTGCTGCTGTTTCTGATTTGGTCAATAATGGCCGTCGAATCGCTTCAAGAATGATAGCAGAATCTTTGAACATCCCCAAGACTGTAGTTCTTCGGATAATGAAAGAAAATTTAGGAAAGAGAAAGTTGTGTGCACGTTTTGTTCCACACTCCTTGACACCTGAGCAAAGGGAAGATCGAGTCACATCTTGCCGAGATATTATCACAATGGCCGATGCAGAACAAAATTTTTTTATCAAAACTATTACGGGAGATGATACCTGGTGTTTTGCCTATGACCCCGAAAAAAAAGACAGAGTTCTGAATGGGTTGGTGAGACATCCCCTCGGCTGAAGAAACTGAAATTCCAAAGGTCCCACATCTTGATCATATTGATAATTTTTTCGATTCTAAAGATTTAGTGCACAAAGAATTTGTACCAGAGGGAAAATCAGCAAATGTAGAATTTTATAAAGGAGTAATGGATCGCCTCCTGAAACGCATTGAACGGGTTCGTCCAGCTGAGGTCTGCTGTCGAGATTTTTTCTTGTTGCATGATAATGCGCCAGCCCACAGAGCTGCAAATGTTGGCCAATTTTTGACCCAAAAAAAGTTTGCAAAGCTTTATCACTCCCCCCCCCCCCCCCCCTCTCCCCACT
>Ga0123354_10012728_pt1 | contig 13034 bp, 6 predicted proteins | sample TergutLab28metaG_2_FD_97872 | JGI IMG/M metagenome (GOLD analysis project Ga0123354, IMG submission 97872) | Labiotermes labralis P4 segment gut microbial communities from Petit-Saut dam, French Guiana - Lab288 P4 | ecosystem: Host-associated > Arthropoda: Insects > Digestive system > Gut ...
CACATGTGGTGCCAAAAACTGACCAAAAGGACAAGCAGTGAATCATATGAACACTGGAACATGTAGTATTACCATGTAATGGAACATGTTGTAAATAAATATTTATTAAAAAAACACACACACCCACCCACCCACCCACGCACACCCACACCCACACACACACAAACACAAACACACACACACACGCATATATATATATATATATATATGTTCTTCAAACGTCTCACCCATCACTGGCAATGACATCGCGCTTTTCAACTTCACACTTTTCAGATTGGTTAAGATGGCTCAAATTTAAGGAATAAAATCCCTTTCTGCAAATTCTTTGGTTTTTCCTAAAACACACAAAAATGTTTACTTCCTAATGGCTTTTCCACCATTGTTATTGGAATTTATCATGGTGACTTTGAAGGTTTTATGATTTTCGGTTTTATTAAATCGAAGAAGAAATAAGGCGATATAAACAGGGAAATACAATTTGTAGTGCTGTAATAAATAAGAAACTTTGGCAGTATGAATATCTTTATTGCCAGAGCTTTTCCACACACATATTTAATGCATTTTACACAAAAGTTTCCAATGACCTGTAACTAAAATAGCAGTCTTAAACATGGAAACGTAACATTATTTTAATAATACACATAAAATCTTACAATAATTTATATACATATACACACAAGTAACCCTTATTTTCCTCAACTATATTTTTGGATTTCAATACATACTAGGATTTTAATCAACTAACCCATAAATTGTGACACAAGACCAACATCTCGTTCACAATAAAGGGATGTTTGAGCTAATTTACTTTTTGAGCACTGTAGTCTGAAGTCACAGCAAGTGTGTGTTAAGCTTCACAAACAGAGAAACATTCTGAGCTGCTTGACTGACTTCTGTGTTACTTAAGACATTTTGCATTACTTGCTATGGCTTCTCATTTACTACACCCACAAAATCGTTTGATACAATATTTAGTGTGAGCCTACAAACGAAGGTTTCTAAAGGGCTACATCAGGCAGGATTACATCTATTAGTGTCACAGTGCTGCACCGCAAGTCCACTAAAACTATAACAATATAGAAGCATTTTTTATATTCTTTATTCAGTAAAAGCTATTTTAATATTACCTATTCCGGAGTGTGACGCCGTGCAGTTTGGTTGTAGGTAACTACTTTACAGAGGATCCAATCTACCAAAGTTACATGTCAAAAAGTCTGCAATTTTGTATTTATGGCGGCGGAAACAAAATATTTCAAATCCAATAACGTTTTACTTGCATTAATCTTTACAGCTTTATAAGGTTATGCGCTAACGAATATCTTAGCGCCTGACCAGGGTAGCCGGTAGATTCACCGTTCGATTAGGTGTCCAAAAAGTCTGTTCCTGCACGCGCACGCATCGCCATAAAGAAAGACAGAATACATCTTTATGTACTGAAAATCCTGCAATTGCACTTCTTCATGACATGATTTCCAGCAACTACTGTTTTCTATGTCTACTCACATAAGTGTAACAAGTAACGTTTGCAGGCTACTGTTGGACAGTTTTAACATGAAAGTGAAACAGTGGCATTATATATGGTGCAACTACTGATGCATCATTATATCAGGAAGCATTACTTTGACACAACAGCTAGCTTCCCTGCATTGAGATCGGCCAGCATTAAAGTTTTAATTTAAACGTTTATGACTTGTATATGAAAAGAATTGTGACGGTATATACATTAATTGTGTAAATATTAAGTCCGCAATACTTCCTGAAAATTATTACTATTCAATAAACGTTCCTGTTTCCTGCAGTTCTACACTACCTGTGTAAATCTAACAGTAAATGTGAAGCAGCATATTTCCAAGCAGTGGCATGTAAATGATAAACTGACGTTATGAAATAAAAGTCAAAGGAATATGTACAAAGAATATTGCACCAATACTCAAAACAATAGAAATTGACTGCTATTTGGATTAACCAAACGGTAAGAGAGTGAAGAAAACGTTTGGAAGAGTTTTAATCTAATTACTATCTAGCAATTACTTTGGTGTGTAATAAAATAAAACAGTTCATAAGAAGTACAATCATCATTTAAGAATTCTTATAGTTTGTAAACATACGTTGCACGACAAAAGTATATCTGACTGTTATACTACTGTCACAAATAAGGATACTTAAGCTAATGTGATGGTTTTGTCACACGTGTTTTAATTATCTTTGAAATAATAAATATAAAGCAGCTGTTTAAGCATCAAGAAACAGATAAATATACAAAACGATTAGTCCATTTGCAAGTGATAAGTAAATAGTTTAATACTATTATCAGATGTCAATTCCATCGTGCCTTTAGCAGTTAAGCAACATGACAATACAGAGTTATATAGCAGATGGGACGAAAAGCACGCAAGAGTGCAGGGACCACGGGCTCCACATATTACACCTTTCAGCAGTAATGCGGGGCCAAAAACTGTGTATTTGTATACTCTAAACTGTGTGCCATTAAGTCTAAAATTAGACACTTTTTTGAGGCTTTCACAAGAGATGCAGTTCTTTGTCAGTTACTCAAATTTTCCTTCCTATATAACTAGTACACATTTAATACTAATGTCCTCTGATCATAACAGATTTCATGAGCCGGAATGATTGTTGATGCTTATTACTTTTCAAATTAAGTATATGCTACATTAAACACAGGAGGGTGGGTGCAATGTGGAATCCTGTTTCTTAAAATTTGCATAAATCATGTGCTTTTAAAATTTTTATCTCTTAATTGACGTAATACGTATCTTTCATACGTCAGCCATCATGCTAGTGTGGTAAATTATTACAAAATATAATTATTTTTGGAAACTAAGCTGAAGTTTGTCCAAGGACTAAAGGGTCCACTTGAACTGCACTGGTATGGTAAAGTGCACGCTGGGTGTACTTGGCTTTGCCTCATCATTGTTCCATTCGCTTATGTCTGGCATCCAAACTGGTATATTGCAGGTACGATTATGAAAAAGCAAAAAAAAAATGAGTTCAGTAGGAGAAATATTGAGCACATAAGTGCAGCGAACAAAGACCAATACTCAAAAACAACCGGAATCGGCGATTTTCAACAAACACAAAATAATACCGTCTTCTTTGCCACAGTTAAAAAAAGTCGCGATTAACAAGTGGAATGAAATACAAAGAATTCCAAAAAGTGGCTTATCATACATTGGAAATATTAACAGATTCCACATTAGCCACAGGGTTCACATCCACCGAACCTGTCTACTGGCAGACCTAACAATTACGCAATTTTGACGTACCTGCGAGTATAACAAAACCATCGTGAATTACATGTACAAATTAAAACTATCTGCTTCCCAAACGATAAATTTTTCGACATTTTTTATTCCAATATTGAATTCGGAACTTATTCTCTGACAAATAACCATTAAATTTGGGCAAGAATATTAATTTGGAAAAAATTACAATGTCTTTCTGTAAGTTTAACTCGGTTAAGTTGCTAATAAGCATGTCATGTGACACCAGGCCAGCGCTATTTTAGGTCCTTTTTGTGTAGAATACTGCTAAAGTGTTGAGTGTGGGAATCAGAAGGTTTTTAAAATAACTGCATTTATAACTAAAGATTCAAACTCACAGCTCTGCCGCTTTTAAATCGATCCCATAATTTATGACTTCAAATTTAGATTTTATGTGAGGCAAGTTCTGTGGTCCCTGAACAGAGATACGGCAGGGATAATCTTATTACATGCAGTGCATCTTCATGTACAAATTCATAGTTTAATACAGAACAGATGTGCAACACTACATCTGTGTTCATGAATTGTGTGTATTTTACACGTACAACACCGAACGTTCAGTACAAAGTCTTCAGTACAAGGCGGAGGAATGGATTGCAACATTAGTTGTTCTGCTACAATGCTCTTCAAATTTTCATGGCGCTCTTCTGGTTAGGAAACATCTCGCCCTTCCTTCCAACCTAAGTTTTGTTGCCGTGTGTACAAAAGTACGTAATGATCAATGTCTGAGCCGTATGAATGCCATCCACACTCTTCCATTCTCGAAGATTCATTTCCATAATAGAATCATTTTTCCCATTCACACCTAGTTCATTTACAACGGACGGTTCTTTAAGTGTGGTTGGATAAACCGCAGATTTTGTTGTTACACTTCCTAAAGCTATCGGACATCCGATTCTTCCTTTATACTGTATCTTACACCAGCAGGCACTTTGGGAAAAAGACAGTCTTTGTAGCAACTTTGTAGCAACAGATGGAAATAGCACAAAAGTTGTTAGCTCCATTGCTTCTCTGGCACTCATCAATCAACAGTTCAACACGTTTCTGCATGGAGAAATCTCTCAGTCTTGTGGACTTAACAATGAAACAGACTGTTAATGGCTTAACCTGGTCACGTACATGTCGAATGCAGAAACTTCGAACTGCAAGACCAGAAATGGCGGAGAGTCTTACAGTTACTTGCTGATTTTATTGCCCAATTTAAAGAAATCAGCATAGAGCTTAGTGGGGTGGAATCACTGCGAAGAGCGAGCTAGGTATTTTAAATTCCTTGAATAAAACTTGAGATCTGAAATATATTCTGAATCCACCCACAGACATTTCCATTTAATGAAACAACACTTCCACTGTAACAAATTTGAAAAAAGATTTTGAATGAAATGTAGCGAAGTGACGGTTTTCAAAATAAGCGTTATTTCAAAAACAGAATTTCGTGACAATAAGTTTTGAAATCTAGATCAAACATTCATATTTATGACAAATATCGATAAAATTGAATACGAAGTATAGCAATGCCGATGGTTTCTTTGTAAAGGCTATATTCACTGAGCTCATAAAAAACCGGATATTTTGGAGCACATACCAAAATCAGAAACAATACAAATGCTGAAAATATTACCTTAAATGCGTGGAAGTCATTACTGAATTGTTATCAGACAATAAAAATTTGGTCTTAGCACTGTTGTCATTTCTTGTATCAGTGTTCATGTGACCAATTTATCTGAACAAAAAAGAATATTAAATTAGACCCCAAAACCGGCTTACACATGAAAAGAGAGCGGATGGAAGCATCACTATTGGCAGACACCAAGTAAAGTTTGGTAAAAATTTGGCACCAGGTAGAAAAATTGTTCGCCACTCCTAGTTTAGAGGTTATGTTGATTTGGAAACTGATGTTAGAGAAATACAGTACAGAGCTGCGAATTGGATTTGACTGACTCATAAGATGGTGAGAGAATTTCCTTTTGTAAACATGGCAATGAACAGTCGAGTTCCTCAGATTTCTAAAAATACCTAGACTAGCTGAATATCTCTGCAGATTCTATACCTAAAGGAAAGAGACCTTAGTCTGTACTGAATATTTTACGAAAAGATAAATACCCTATCTAGTACAACGTAGAAAATCCAAACAATTTGCTCCAATCTTAATCGTAAAAGCTTCCTGATTAATGCCTATGGAAACGAAGATTCTCTGCGTTATGAAAATTGCTTTTCAATTCGAAACAGTTTAACGAACTTTGTCACTTTTAATGATCCCATTTCTTGGATTCATGCAAGTGCCTAATGCGATGTTAAATGAAGGAACATTTATGGAATGAAGCTTCTGTTTATCTGTCAATATTGAGGTCAACATGTTGATTAGCTACCACTGACCTGTTTCATATAAATTCTCTTATCTTTGCTGAAAAACGAAAGGACAGGAATTTGAATGTGTGTCTGTCAGATTCTCAAGGTCGCCGTATTTATAATAGAAGCACAACAATTTCTGCGTGCACAAGTAGTTTCAGTTGATTCCTCCGCCTTATTACATACAATATTATTACATATAAGAATATTATGACTTACAGACTAGGAAAAATACACTGTGGTTCACACATTATTCTTTCGTGTGGATGTAGCTCAAGGCATGTATTTATGTTTATAAAACTAAATTATTTTTATTACTTCGATACAGTCACCAAATTGTAACAGATTAGGCTTACGACGTATCTTAACTCCTAATACGATATGCTTTAATTTACACATAGCACTAACCAATAACAGGCGAACACTATGCAACACATGTTGCGAATTAGGCCTACATATGAGGTACAAAAACACACAATATGTTCTTATCTTGATTATAACACAACATAAATTTATGTTACAAGATTCATTAAGCACAGTTTCAAAATATGTTCTAATCTGAGACTGCCAAACATATGACGCTTTTTGGTCTCTGCAAATGCCTAATTTGTGTCTATGTGACGTTAAATTACGCTCTACAGGAACATCTAAAAGCCAATTAGTGTTACTCATTAAAGCTTCACATTACCTTATAGCATTAGTATTTGGTCAACAATTAATTTGGTAAAAGAATTTAAATCTACTTTTTGGAAAGAAATGTTTTATCACATTGTTTATGAGTGCAATTAATATATGTTTTTTGCTTATTTCCATCCTAATACAATGGAAGGAAAAAGTGTCTTGAGGCAACAAGTGACGGGTTTAAAGTATTTGTAATGTACTGGTTACAATTTGCGTTTAATTATTTTCAAGCTCAGGCTGAGGATTTATAAGCAAATGTCATATTGAGAATGATAGCGGGCAGAAATACAACGTAATAAGCTACGTTCCAGACGTCTTGTTGAAACAGCCACAAAGAAAAGTATTACGTTAGGGAGCTATTACTCACTCTGATAATATCGGGCGCACAAAGTTGTAGGATATATTTTCACACAAGATCCCACGTGTCAGAAATGTCATTCTTTCCTGCCGATGACCGTAACTGAATGTACCTGCGGTATATGCAGAAAACAGTGACAGCAAGTAAGCCATTTTTAACAAGTGCCGACTTATCGGTGTCAGTGAAATAACTGAAAAGTTTATTATTTCTCATGCCTTATTATAAGAATTACTGCCATCAAAGTGAAAAAGTGTACCTAATTTCAGGCTATGTTCATCACAGATGTGGAACTTGATCAGATGGCTTATGTTAGACTGTGAAATTGATTGAATGCTTCTCTACTCCAGACAATAGATCAACAAGATAGAGTTACAACAGGCAAAATTGAATTCAATTTATGGATTTCATGGTTCGTTAAAGATATTCACATATTTTCTACTAGCGGTGCAGAAAGAAACTGCTTCATTTTTGAATCAGTGTGCACTATGAGAATTTAAGGCTATTTGTCTGGCTCGAGAGTTAATATGTAAAGAAAAGTCAAAACAGCTCTCATATTTTAAGTTAAAGACGAATAATTAATTTTAACGAAAAATAACTTCGAAACTTTCTGCCCCATAAGGAACAAAATTTCGAATTCGCAGACTTTTGGAGTCTCAAACAAAGCAAACATATGTTTTTTACAAATCGTTGTACCATTCCAAAATAGCAAACATGTCAGCGTGAGGCAGATTCCTAAAATTTGCTGCAAGTGAAATGTAAACACAGAAACAGGCTCAATGTGGACATTAATTTTGTTACGAACTTATCGTAACGTTTGCAATGGAACAGAAACAGGATATCGCGCAAAATATTCATTACATGTGCCATTATAAGAACAAACAAATTAAGGGCGTATTCTTTCAGATTTTTGCACTACTACTATGACTTTTCAAAAATAAATATATTTGCGTGGAAGCAAAACAAGGGATATTTTCCAAAGAATGTTTTTTCATGAATGGACTTATATACAACATGTAATTTCTGTAACATGTCATTCTATTCGTAAATCTTAGAGAATGTACTTATTTTCTATAGCTGTGAATGAATACTATGAAACAGAATAATACACAGACCGCCATTTACGGCTCAAATCTTTATAGTTACTCGTCACATAGTACAACATGTTTCGACATTTATAAACACCATCAAGAGGCACTAAAATTTAAAACACTTTTAGGAAAAAATACTACTGTACAAACATCAGGTCGAAAATAACATGAGAACTCATTCTTGAAAATAAAGTTCAAATTAAAATGTGTATCTTACAAAATGATCAACACAAAACAGGCAAGAATAGTATAAAACTTTTGTCTAAAAATCTATTGCTAAAAGTATGGTCAGTACTCTTGCCTACAAGCTGCACAACTTAAAATATCGGAATGTGGTTAGTGAAAACACACCTTGTTATATTTACATTGTCCAAATACGCAACCGAAAACTTATAAAGAAGCCTTACTGAGGCTAATACACACAAAACCAAGACGTCCATAGCCAAATTTCAAGAGAAACACAGTTATCCGTACAAGGGAATCCCTTCGTAGAAAATACGTAAGAGTTCAATGTGAAAACTTGAGAATAAAATTTTTATAAAATTCAAAACTTTTCAAACTATGCAACTTACAGGCAGGATAACTGGCCGTTTTAAAGCAATGCACATTTAGTAATACGTTTTATACATTTTTTGGATACTTTACAAAGCGAATCTTTTTCGAATATCGTCATTTTAATTTGAATATTTTTGTAAAGAATTAAATATAATTTTTTTTCTCGAACTGATATTGTAAAGTAAATCTGATATTGTGAAGTCAATTTGAAGTGTAGAACTGATGGTGGCCGTTCCTAAGACAGGCACTAGACGACGATCAAGTATAAAAATTCGAATCGTCAACGACGGTCTGTGTATTATTGTGTATTTTCAATTTTGCTATTATGTAATAGTGAAGAAGACCACTTTCAAGAAATTGACACGTTTCACTGCAGTCAGGATTTCAGATGTTTTCTGACAGAACTTGTATATCCTACATTACACATGCTGTACAGATTTCTAATTCTACAGATAAGATATTGTATTCTTATTGTCATATTATTTTCTTTTCGTGAACAAATTATCAGTTCAATTAGCATTACATGTACTAGGTGTTAAATACGAGATAATTGAATCGTTGTAACATTTGTGATTGTTTACTCCTAAAACATATTTTGTATAACTGTAGGCACGCTTTCTTCTATTCCCGTACCAAACTACACATGTTTAGTCTTGTAAATAAAACCAACTTGGTGCACAATTTATTATTAGTATGTTTGTCAATTTCTACATATTTCGGACGACTATGGGCCCATCATCAGGAGAAACAACTGTGTTTTTGCGACACTTGGTACTTGTTATTCTGTGTGGATGACTGGTGTGCAGGAACATATGCTGCTGCACACCAGACAGTTATCCACACAGAATAACAAGTACAAAGTGTCGCAGAAACACAGTTGTTTCTCCTGATGATGGGCCCATAGTCACCCGAAACGTGCAGAGATTGATAAATATAATAAGAATAAATTGTGCACCAAGCTGGTTTTATTTACAAGATGCACGGTCAAAAAAACATAAAAAAATTAAAAGCGTCTAGCTCCAGTGATGTATTTTTATCACAAAGAACCGAAAGTTAAAGAAAAGTTCCGTACGAAAATCAACTTGTTATTTTACTCTAAAAAACATTAACACAACAAAATTTTAACTTTTACAGGGTATATTGAAGACTGATACCCCGGGCCCTGAAGTAAGTGACTCCAATACAGTTTCCGCGTGACAAATTTGCGCATTTTGCTTGCTGTTAGTGACTGAAGGAAACAGAAAGAAAGGATGGCCTCCAATTTCGTATCTTCCACACCACGTTTCATGAAAATTGGATTATTGGTTCACAAGGTTTAAGTTCTGAGTGACGTAAATAAATAGACAGCGCGGTTTTCTTATAATCCCGCTCCCTTTTACCGTCTACAAATGAAAGTAGGCTAAAAATGTGGACGCTTTTAGAAAATGAGGAGAAGCTCTGTATAATAAATTTCTTGAAACTGATGCGTTTTCTGATCCATCGCTGACAAATCCACTAAATGTACAGAACAGCCGCACCATTCCACACCCTTCCTGAAGGTTCCGTACCTACACGGACACCGGTAATGTCGAAGCGCGTGAAAGCGTCCATGCGCTCAATAGCTTGCCGAAACACGATGCCGATTCCCTACGGTAAATTTCTGAAGACACCATTCTGTATACATGTTTTAAATGTATTATCCCCATTGAAGTGAACAATGATAACTTAACTTCCTAAGGTTTATGAAGATTGTATATTGCACTTAGTACCGCTACATCGCTGACCGCGACAGAGTCTATAAAACTAGCAATCGCGAAGTTGTTACCGAAACCATTATTTAGATACACGATGTACAAAGAACAGTCACTGTGTTTATGTAACAGCCGTCTTCAGAACATGGGGAAAATTACATTGTTGTAGAAGTAAATATTGTAATGAACAAAAATTGCAAATTGTATTAGGATTTGTATATTGTTCAGAATTAACTTTTAAACTGCAATCAGTTTTAAACGTGATATAATGCAAGAAGGCTTCATTCCTGCCAATGTTTCACCAGTAAGATTAACACAATACTGCTAATAGATATGAATAAATCTGGCATGCAGTGAAAGACAAACTTATCTCAGACTCTTAAGTACCTTTATAATTTTCCGTCCGATATGACATTTTGCAGATAAACACTCAGTCTCTCCATAACTTCCAAAATTTTAAGTTAGAAATTACTTTATAAAAAGGAGGTGGGGGAGGGATTTGAGAGACGCCAAGTGCCACTAAAGCACGGACTTCTTAATTTCGAGAGATAGTTCTGTTTTAATTTATAATATTTAGGTGAACACACACAAACACACACACACACACACATACATACATGTGTGTGTTTGTGTGTGTTTGTGTATACGTAAAAACAAAAACTTAAATTCTTCCGTCACTAACGAGAAGACCGTAACAACTATCAGCTCATCGCAAGGACATATGTTTTGTCGAAATTCACTGATTTCAACATAAGAATCAAACTTTTGGGGTAAAGTGATCTTCACATTCGCTGGCGAACAGCAATACAAACGGTCATTCTTCCCCTCAGACACACAGCACATCCACTATTCAGTAAAGAATGATATGGCAGACATTTTCTGCCAAGGATGTACGTGCTGCCTACACAGAATGTGGTATCACAGAAAGTAAAAGAAATAATTGCAAAATTTCCAGCTATCTTTTTTTTATTCGGCCCATCACTTGTAACATCACTTGACAGACTCAGTGGCAACATTAAGTGGAATATGTTTTAGACACTTCGAGAATATTTCCAGACAGATTTTTCATGTTACAAATTGTGACTAAATAACTGCACCAAGGAAACTGAGATAGCATTTTTCGTAAGAAGTAAGAACCATTGTTAACTTGAGAGAATTTACAGGCCTTCAAATCCAAGAAGACCCACTGAAGAATGTGAAGCAGAAAGCTAAAGTATTTGCAGCATTTACTGCACAGCTTAAAAGAAAACCTGATCACCCAGTCATGCATTCCACTGGTGATGTGAAGGCGTGCTACTTCCGTATTACATAATAATGTTGGGTTAGTTCCTGCCTTCCACACTGCTAGAGACACATACCAAATGAACTAATCCAGTGCTTCACATCCAGGTTACCAACCCAACGGCAGATGCAAAAGCATTTAAGTCTTACAGGACATTTCAGCTTTCACTACGATGCAGTATCAGTGTGAACCCTGCTTTTGGATGATGGTACCTTCTATAGGCAGGCTTAATTGCCGACGTTTCGGAGACAATGTATTGCAGATGAAGTAAACAGTCAATGGATTTAATAATGTAGGGTAAAGTGATCCCATTACAGGTCCGTGTGCCCCAGAGGGTGGGTAGAGGTATAGCTCTACTCTTCCATGACCGCGGCACTAGAAGGGGGTGAATGGTTAGCAGCACGCTCCGGCCGCACTTAACTCCCGGGAAAGACACGGTACCCACTTTACAGGAGGGTGGGTGGGCCACAGGGCCAGTCTGCACGGGCGGAAAAACTCGTCCCCACCGGGATTCGATCCCAAACCGTCCAGCCCGTATCTCAGTCACTATACCGACTGAGCTACCCGGCCTAGGCTTTAATAATGTAGACAGCAGAAATCTAAAAAACGTGGGCATTTCAGCCTACCAACGCGCAGTGCCACATGCAATAATACGATTTAACGTGCATGTAAGGTACAATGAAGTGTCACTTGGCAAGTTTTAGCATGTTAATTCAGAACACAATTACATTAATCCCCCAGAATGAAGAAAGTGTTATACTTTTGTAAGCACAGATGGACGTTACATTAGCGCGAGACTGTCTGTTGCTGAAATTGACATAAATCACAAACATCTACTTGTTACATTTCCCCTAGAGTCCATATAATCACCTAAGCTAATGACCGTAAAAATAAACATAAAGTACGTAACAATTAACGAGAAACAAATTCATGATTTCATCTCCAGTGGTTCTTAGACTAAGCAGCTAGTCCCTGAAACGTGGATGTTAGGGACTTGAGACGCAGACTCCGATGTGCTTCAATAATTAATTGTGCGTTACGAGCCTGGCCGAATTAACTGGTGGAGCGTCGAACCTTTTCGGCCGGATCCACTCTCCAAAACTTCACTGTAAATAGGCTCATGTAATTTTTCTCAGTTCGCTTAATTAATTACAAAATTCCCTCACACAAAACACATTCTTTATGCAACCCAAGCCATTCTTAAGAACGGATAACTATACAATCAGCACATGTATTATCTCTGGGATGATAATCATGTGCTATAAGAAAAGAGAAGTTTGTGGAACTTGGACTGTAACAGGCAAGTCCATAAGTCGTAATTTCATAGGGCAAAATCCTGAAAATTAAATAATCGAGCTTCCTTATGTCACTGTGCTAAGTATAGATTAAATTCGAAACAAGTTTCTTCTATCAACTACAGAAAATGACAGTTTAGTAACACATAACAGAAGCTTTCACAACATAGTAATTCTGTCTCACATTTATCACATAAACAGCTTGTATGTTATTCGTGAGAAGCAAATCACTTTACATTTGATAACCGAAGAAAAAAAACCAAATAGATGCCACTTATTATTTTATTGTACTTCATGTAGGCTCAACATGTTTCGGGCACTACCACGCCCATCATCAAGAGCTCGCGACTATAATGTTGATTACCACATTGGCCGTTTCGTTCTTGGTTTGCTGTAGGTTGGAGGTTAGGTGCGGTTA
>Ga0123354_10012729_pt1 | contig 13034 bp, 12 predicted proteins | sample TergutLab28metaG_2_FD_97872 | JGI IMG/M metagenome (GOLD analysis project Ga0123354, IMG submission 97872) | Labiotermes labralis P4 segment gut microbial communities from Petit-Saut dam, French Guiana - Lab288 P4 | ecosystem: Host-associated > Arthropoda: Insects > Digestive system > Gut ...
CATACATACATACATATATACATACGTACATAAATGCATAATAATACATACGAAGGAACTTAAATACATTTACCTACATACATACATATATTACGTAGATACATAGTACATAAATACATATACTACATACATACATCCATACATACATAAAACACACATACATATACATATGTACAACATACATACATACATATACACACACACACATACATACATAAATATATACATACATACATACAAACAAGCATACACACATATAAATACGTACAACATACATGAATACATACATACATATATACACACATACATAAATACATACAAACACACACATCTATATCTACATCTATAAAGCCGTATACACATTTGTCAGCCGTCCATTTCGTGACACACTTGCTCGTGTCTTTCAGCCTCATTTAGTCACTCTGATAATTATGTAAAGAGAAGTAACGATAAAGTTTCTTCCTGTTTAATGCAGCACTACGCCATAAGAAGTGTGGGGAGAGAAGTTTCCACGAATCCTTAACCTTAGCACCAGACAGAATCAAGCGATTAAATTAAGGACTTGGTGACTTCCGCACGGCGCCCGACGAGAAGGAGACTAGGTTGACCTCAGGCATCCTGTCCTGAAAAATGTTACACTTTTGCTTGGAATCTTCTCTCCGATTTATCGGCGATCCAGCCGAAATGAAATAAATTCGTTTTTCGACTGATTTTTGTACAGTATATTAAACCGTGTAATGTGTGAGTTTGTTCCGACGTTTCGAAGTGATCTCTTGCTGCCATGTTAGGGATGACTGACTTTGGCTCAAGTGGTTGCTAATCAGGCAACACCGACATGAATCACATAGTTACCTTGAAGGAGGTAAGAGTTTATCCAAAACTTATGGAAAACCTACTACCCAGCCTCAAAAACTTCTAAAAAGTATAAATGCAAAAGTTAATAACGAGTCTTCTCAGCTAAGGAAAGGAACATCCCGGCTGACCAAGGCTGGACAACGTTAATAAATCATTATTCCACCTGCCACATGATATCACTCATTGGCTTACAGAAGGAAATACCGGCGAAGGGCTTCCAGAGTGAGCGACAAACGAGAGGAATTGTACGTGATCAGACGGGCATCTTGTCCCAGTGGATTCCACATAAATCACCTGGCATTCATATTGCTCTTAAACGCCATTAGCAGCAAAAACTCTGTTAATCATAACTCTAAACTCCGAGTCGGGAAGTGATTATTGCTCTTATTTTATGCTTCCGGACTCCACACACATACCAACCATGAAACTGCTCTCGGAAATCAGAAGTTCACACACTGATGAATAATGTGTGATGACTTCCGGCTCGTAACGTCGTGTAGTCTGGTAGATGAGTAGCAACACCTGAATTGAAGTCTTTAATTAAGCATCACACCATTATGACACGGGCGAAGTCGAAGTCTTTTTCGTACTTGTTTACCTTCGGCATAATACAGAAGTGAGCGGTCAGCCTAATACACCACCTGCTTAAGGCCCGAGAAAGATGGCCTGGTACCTACTACATGTAAGAATGGGTGGCACTTCACTAGTCAAGTGGTCGTGATTATATGTTGATTTTGCAGTGAACTGTCGCTAATAGCCTTCAGTAAACATGCAACAGTTATCAGTGTTTCCTTTTCTCGAAGTCTGTAACATGTATTTACAGAAGCTGAAGTCCACTGGAATTTTTACTCCGCGTCGAGAGGTAAATATTCACGAAGATTTTGGGAGAGGGCAATGCCGTCTTCTTTAAGACCAGGGAGTCTTAACACAATGGAAAGTACCCGGCGATTCGTTTACATTTGGCATTCTACAGATCAAACTTCAAAGCTCGGTCCGAACACCGGTTATCTTTACTGGTAATTTTTATGGCTTTCTTCCAGCCTAATTAGTAGATGCTGGAAAGGTATCTTAAGAAACTTGAGGGTTGTTTGATCGTGCATCTTCGTCATGAAATAAAATGAAATGCCAACTTGATGCAACAAGGTAATTTTATTGATGTATTCTTAGCTCGATATGTTTCGGGTACATACGCCCATCATCAGGAGCATTGGATGGTGTGTTGCAGCATATGGTTTTCTGCACCGAGTTTGTGGATGGATGGTGGTCTTGATGGGCGTATGTACCCGAAACATGTCGAGCTAAGAATACATCAATAAAATTACCTTGTTGCATCAAGTTTGCATTTCAAGTTATTTCATTTAGTACCGTAAGAAGTTCAACGACCACCTAGCTTTCTATTGTTTCCAATTTAAAATGTTCCTATCATTTGATGCTAATTCGTCTGAGCAACTGCATCCTTCGTTAAACAAGCCCGAATATAAGATTTAAATAGTACAGACACAAATAAAACAAACTAAAATTAAACAGAATTAAGTTTTAAATTTAGTGCAAGAATTCCCTGAGGATGGCTCAGACGTGCAGTAACAGCTAGGAGTAGTGAAAGACCACACTGTTCAGTGTGTAACTTGTTCATTCAGTTGTTTTCATGGATACATATGAAGCAAAATTCATGGAATGAACATTAAAAAAAACTATATTTTACAGTACTTTGTAACGTTGAACTGGGCAAGGACGCTTCGGTTTTCACTACTGTTTCCTTTCTCAAACTTTACGTAGTAATTTAGAAACACTTAGCTTTGAAAATACTGTTGAGTCTGACTGGTTGTTGTGTTTGCGACATTCTCTAGCAGGTTCTCAGGCGCGCAATACCACCCTGCCCGGCAGGTTGCCCTTACCTAAGCCGGCCAGATTTAAGGACGGCCATATTTAATTCCATTACAGGAGTTTTAAGTTTCCGCCCTTCTAATGCTGAAATTTCACAAACATTAGGGGACGGTTAGAATGCGGAAACTGTGTAACGTGAGAGAGGAGAGGAGAGGAGAGGAGAGGAGAGGAGCGTTAACGGAAGTGTGGCACTTGTACGCTGCAGTGTGTATAACTTTATCCAATGTTTATTGAAACTTTGGCGAATTAATTTAATCAGGTCCTGAAAAGGATCTAAGCTTTTTACCACCTTAACATTTTGTAGAAGAAAGGGTAGAAATATATAAAATATAGAAATTCTTTTTGCATTTAGGGCCTTGAGAGGATTTGCTGGGTTTACATAAGGCGCATAATATGAACTTTCGGATGTTATCAATTTGAAATTCAGATCAGTTTAATTTTGAACAGGAGGAATAGAGGGAGCAAGAGAGATGGATATATAATTCAAACGGGTGTGTACGACACTACAACATACTGAAGACATTGCAGATTAGATTCAATAAAGGCGAAAGTATAAAGTGTGTGGGTGAGAAGATTTAAAAAACAAGCTGAAATAGTCCAATCTTAAAAGTAAAATTTCTCTTCAGAGAGAAGAAAGAAACTTTTGACGAAATAAATATATGATATATATTTACGTTTAAACGATAAAGTAACTCTCCTTCTGAGGGAAAGTTAAAAGGTTTTTTTTCTTTCAAAGCACAAAATTTCTATAACCAAACTACACTTTTATTTATCACACTCTTATATCCTCACCTCACTTTACGTTTGGCCCTATATACCGCATGTTTTCAGCTTCAAACACTTGCATTTTACCAGCACAGAAAATTAATGGGTTTCATGCGTTTTTAAGATTAAACGGTATTAACAGACCGATTATAGTAATGAAGACGCAGTGTTTCTTCTAGAAGATCTAATCCGATACTGAAGTAAATTATTAATCACATAAATTTCTCGATTCAGGTGATTAACAATTTAAATTGCTTCAAGATCGCAAAATTCTAAATGCATACTAGGAAAAGCTACTTGATTGTAATCACACACAAATCACTACATGCTTAGGATGTGTCTAAAACACTGAGTGTGTGTCTAAAACACTGAGGGTGTGTCTAAAACACTGAGGGTGTGCGTAAAACACTGAGGGTGTGCCTAAAACACTGACGGTGTGTCTAAAACACTGAGGGTGTGTCTAAAATACTGCGGGTGTGCCTAAAACACTGAGGGTGTGTCTAAACACTGAGGGTATGCCTAAAACACTGAAGGTGTTTCTAAAACACTGAGGGTGTGTCTAAAACTCTTAGGGTATGTCTAAAACACTGAGGGTGTGTATAAGCTCTTGGACAAATTCCAAGTGCGTGTTCTTCGTACCAAAACAAAAAAACTTTCATAAACATAATTTCTGGTAACGAGTGGTGTTTGAGTTCCGTTAAAAGATTACGTTATAAATTAATACCTTAAGTATCTAATAATTTATTCACAAACGACATTTTTGCAATACACATTATCAATTTATTAACTGTCGAATTCGTACTGTTTAAAATGCCATAGTTCATTAAAAAATGTTCAAAATATCCTGTACCTGAATCGTGCATGCATGCATGCATGGACAACTCTGATCACGGACTATCACACCATTTCAAAGGTCACAGGGCGGTAGCGAATAGTTTGACACACATAAAAAATTTGTTCGTAAAATGTCTCTTCATTTAAAATGACAGCTGAATACAGTGGGCTTTGTAAGTGCCAAACACACACACATAAAAATCTAAAGGACTGGGGTCAAATGAACGTGCGGGCTGTATCTCGAAATATGGTTGCAGATTAATATTCATATGAACTATTTTATCCGTGTTTTGTCTGGCTAAATCATTCACAATATTTGTCCAAGCATTTAAAATAATTCCTGTGTATAGACATAAATATACAGTCCATTATAATTCCTCTACTTTACCAGAACGCAAGCATAAGACTAACGAAGCGTAACTTCACATAGGCGTACAACATAGTGCTAGATGTGTTATGAACTGCCAAACCAAACTAAATCAAAACAAACCAAAACGAACATGTCTGGGCCTAAAATTATGGAATGGAAGTTTCTCACGTTCTACCCGCAGTAACTATGACTAATGTATTTTGGAATGTCAGTCCTTATATTCTGATAAAAATATAGGCATGAAACCCGAAGGTTCATAACTGTGAATCTGATGTTTGTTGGACCTGCATCATTGTGATAACTGAAGAATCAAAAAACCAACTAGATGTCATTTGATATTTTATTGTATTTCTTATAGGCTCAACATGTTTCAAGCATTACTATACCCATCATCAGGAGCTCACGACTGTGATGTTGTTTACCACATTGGTCGTGTCGTTCTTGGTTTGCTGTATGTTGGAGGTGAGGTGCAGTTAGCCTGGAGTAGTGTCCGGGTTGCAGGCTCAAGCTGTGCTTAAGCCTGCAACCCATGCCTTACCGTACATTCTTCAGATCTACCTATGAGCGCTTTCGAATCCCTGCAGATCGTGCATTAACAGCCCTCAGTCAGGCTGCCATTCTTCGTGAAGAAAAAAACCCTTGCCTATCACATTACCGATTTTCACGAAGCTTGACTTTTGAATATACAGTTAAAACCTGTCCTCCACTTCTAGTTCTGTTCAGAGGCGTTTCCGTGAGACTATCGTATTTAAATTCGCTAAATATTTATCGCAAAGAAAAATTATTTCGTAACACAGCTGCAGACAGAACTTGAAACGCACATTTCACACCAAACACACTTTGTTCCGTAACTTACCGCCTTCGACATAATGAAATCGGAGTGGAAGCGCCATAACTGCTACTGCATATGTTACGTTTCCTAACGTGTCTATATTTTCCTCCCAAATACTTCTACACTTTGGATTTGGCTTCATTTCTTAATTTCCTACTAAAATTTAGCGTCCATAAGACTATAACTGAAAAATGCACTCTACGTGCACGTGTGTAAGTGTGTAGGTGTGTGTGTGTGTGTGCGTGCAAAAAGTCGAGTTGGTTTCAGTGCCTTTCGTTCAGAGTCCTTACTGGTATTAATTGAACTCTAAACTCATGTAGCGCATTGAAAGTCAGATATACTGGACTAACTTGGTCAATAGCCTTATGTTAATTAAACATTTCTGTGAGTTGAGGGTTCAAAACATTCAACGCATTGAAATTCTAATTCCATGAAAATCAAAGCTGAAGATAAAACACACACAAGTGACTATATGTAGCCTATAAAATGAGAACATGAATTGCAGTTAATGTACTTGGTCAATGGGTTTATCTCGGCCGCTTTAAAAAGAACACACTGTATCATGTGCAATTAACTTATCCCTAAAACAGAAAATGAGGAAATTCATAACTTGTGCTATTCAACAAATCCAGGAGTATGAGAAGGTCGCGAATATATAAAGAATTTCAGAGAGAAAATTAGATAACAAGAACACACTTTGAAACCTTGGAATAAATTGGAGTATAATATGAACACTTGGGCCTGTATTAGATTTCATTACAGGCTGAAGACTAGGGCAACATGGCCTACCGAAACCAAAACAGAAACGTACAAAACTACATGTCCTGATATCTCAGTGACCGTAATACCTATACTGGGTGTATCTAAATGCTTGGAAACACTGGGTGTATTTAAATGCTTCGAAACGTTTAAGCTGCGAGTTTTTTCACAGAAAAAAAGAAAAGAGAGAAATAAAAGGGTTCATGTAAATAGGTGTGTCCGGAAACGAGTGGGTTTTTTTTTAGTTTCATTGAAAAATTATATTCAAAAATAAATACCTCAAACAAGATATCTAATTATATTAATAACTGTCCAACGAGATGCAACAAAAAGCAGTCTAATTATTATTATGCAAGTTCACTGTACATGTTTCTGGTGTCAACCACACCCATCATCCAACGTGGCCAAGCTAGCTTGGCCACGTTAGAGGGAGGTAGCTGACCAGTACCGGAGGCTGTAGTTACAGTTTTGTGTACACCTGATGATGGGTGTGGTTGACACCAGAAACATGTACAGTGAACTTGCAGAATAATAAATAGACTGCTTTGTGTTGCATTTCGTTGGACAGTTATTAATATAGATCAGCGATGCACGGAAACATAAACGTAAAAGAATAACCAACATTTTACTTATAACTGACAAAATAGTTCAAATTACACGTTTTAAATTTAATGACTGTTGAATTATTATTGTTTATCAAGTCACAATTCACAAAAAGTATTCAAAATTCCATCCACCAGAATGCATGGACACAAAATCAAGTCTGACCATGGACTCTTGCGCCCTTTTATAGGTCCCGGGATGGTTGCAAATAGTTCGACAGACATCAAACTCTGCGCTGGTGAAGTTGTCTGTTTATTACCAGTCAGGGCTGAATATACCGGGGGATTTTAATTGTCCCCACAGATGAAAATCTAAAGCGCTAATTAAACGCACTGTTGGCCAGCATCTCGAAACTAAGTGCTTGCGGACATGTATTGCTATGGAATTTTTTCCTGTTTTGGTGTGGGGAGAGCTCATTCCTAAACTCTGTCCAGTCATTTTAGATAAATCCCCGTTTTGGATACTTAAAGAAAAAATCAGATTTAGGGGTTAGTTGAAAGCTCTTGTAAATAAGGTAAAGAGGAACTGTCGATTTCTAAAGAATACTAATGCTTTATACTGTTGAACGGAAATGCTTGCTGCCTTCAATTTGCACTCATCTCTCTACGCACGATTAAATAATTTAACCTATCCCATTGTTTGAGCTACGGATATCGTTCGTCGCTGGTATTCAAATAACACACTGTTCTGGAAACTGAATTACTTGGTCATCAGACCACCTGAGAATGGGAACAGAATCTGCATCCGAAAGCACTCATTATGTTTTAATACCCGATGAACGACGACCGAGTTCACAAACCAGGCAATCTCTAATGCGCTATGCAATCATCAGTACCGTTTAGAAAAACCTTGATAAGGATAATGAATAAATCTGTCGGGCGTAAAGGAGACAACTGACCTTTAGCCAGTACTGAGGTTAAGAATGCGTGGGCCTGGAAACACGCCTTCACTCCTACACAAGCTTTCAAGTGCTGATGCTAGCTGCTGTAGGCACAGAATTCCCAGGCTTCGTGAAAACTGATTGTTCAGCATCATGTTCGCAGAAGCTTTGCAAGTGGCAACTCCCCTAAGTCAGTCGAACGCAGCGCGCACCTTCTTACAGTACCGGTTTAAGATCCATTACAGTATCATTCTCACATCTATGCCTAAATTGTCCAAGTTGTCTCCCCGATTCAGCTTTCCTTTCCAGAAGGCAGTGGCTGCAGGAAGGTCTTCCTGCAGCCACTGCACAATACCAACACGTGGCGATAACACTACGCAGTCGTCAGCTCCTGAAGATGGGCACATAGTTACCCGAAACATGTTGAGATTCTTGTAAAGGAGAAATAAAGATAACACAAAAGTGACATCTAGTTGGTTTCTTATCCATACTAATAAATTTGTTGTGTTGACTGACATTCTTCGTTGTACTTGTAAATAAGTTTTTCTTAATAACTGTGTTTTCCTACTGAGGGTTTCATTTTAATATCTGCCATGAAAAATTACTAATAATTTTAGGACCTTACGTTTTAGAAACATAAACGTACAATCATGCTGTCATGGATCTTTGTTGTGTAGTTACTGAGGAAAAAAGTACCTGTCTCTACAAGAAATTCGTTGCGGTTAAATGGATGTTAAGATCAAACGTTACACCTTAATGGGCGCCACCGACACTTAAATAGACACATGATTAAGTTGCAGTTTAAAATACTACCTTATTTCACGAAGTAGATTAATGGTTACCAAAATTAACAGTAAACACACACCATATGGCAAACCACCCTGAATGTATCTAACTTGGAATTACACTGATGTTACTTGCTGGCATCCTACCTGACTCCTACCTCCGACTGGTCAGGTTAGGCACTGGATAGCAGGACCTTATGTTGTGACCTCGCGGTAGGTTGTGTTGGGGTAAATGTGAGGATGAAATTGAGTGACTGGTTAAGTTGTAGGGCTACGATCAAATTTGTGGGGTCTTGAAAACTGCACTGACGTTTCCATTTTTCGTGACAAATGTGGTAATATCTGCGGCGTTCGTGACATCATTGGTGATCTTATGTATACTGGACCGTGCATCATTGTGATGGTTGAAGAATAAGAGACCAACTTGATGTCATTAGTTATTAAGTTTTATTTCACTTCTTCTATGCTCAACATGTTTCGGACTTCAATACATCCATCATCAGGAGCCTGCGACTTTTCTATTGTATCACCACATTGGTCGTGTGTTCTTGTTTCGATGTGTGTTGGAGTTTCGGTGTGGCTGGGTTTGGGTGGTATCCGTGTAGCAAGCTGAAGCCTGCTACAAGGATACCACAGTGGTTAAGGTGCTGTGATACAAATCGGAAGGTCGCTGGTTCGATTCCAGCTGGTGTCATTGTAAATTTTCATTGACATAAAATCCTTCCGATTGCACTATGGCCCTGGGGTCGACTCAACCTCTATCAGAAATGAGTACCAGGAGCATTTCCTGGGGTAAAGGCAGCCGGTGCGTAGGACTGACAACCTTAGCAGTATCCTGTGCCGTTGTCATGAAATCTGGGAATCTTAACTTCCTGGAATCCTCTGGGCCAATCCAAGCCTGTAACGGGACTGCTCTAATGACACACGACAGTTATCTTTTCGTTCATCTTGACCACAGGATAAAGTAATTATTCTTAAGACCTGACTCCATCAAGTAATCTATTCATTATTAAAGGTATTGCGTAAGACCCAACAGCAAGTGGGTTCGACCTTTATCGCCAAATGTATGACAGTTAATGTAGTATGTTACCATTATCTGGACAACTAAGTAATTAACGTTCATATTTTAGTCAAAAGGAAGTAGATGACTAATTACGCAAGATATCAAGAACAAACAATTATAATCAAACAGCAAGTCGTCAAAGAAATTTAAGACTGTAATTTCTTAAAATATGACGTCATGCACTACCGCGTAATTATAATACGAGCACACCAAATATCAGAAATGTTTTATCTTTTAAAAAATAACTATTACTTGACTATTATATAAATATCTTTCAGCCTTTCCACTGTGTTTCATCCAAACATCCAAATATTTACGGTGAGATTTCAGTTTCTGACGGGAGTGGACATCGAATGTGTGACAAACGTTTTTAGAAACGGTGACAATTAGACCATAACTGAACGTTGGTACAGTGTACAAAATCATGGTGTTTAAAACTTTCTTGACACCATCACAGTACAAGGTTAGAGACTGAACTTCCAAGTCAGTTTTTGATAGCTTTCTCCTTCATTTATTTCAGGCTTTAATATCTTTAGCACTGATTGCTATGGAATCTTATGAAATCTCATTGATGTGCTTCCTAAAAAAACAACACTTGTTACGGTGTGTACCGGACAGTAGAGTGTTTACAGGACGGTAGTGTGTGTACAGGACAGTCGAGTGTGTATAGGACAGTACAGTGTGTGCAGGACAGTACAGTGTGTACAGGACAGTACAGTGTTCACAGGACAATACAGTGTGTATAGGACAGTACAGTGTGTACAGGACAGTACAGGCACACAGGACAGTAGAGTGTGCACAGAACAGTGTGTACAGGACAGTACAGTGTGCACAGGACAGTACTGTGTGCACAAGACAGTAGAGTGTGTAGAGGACAGTATAGTGTGTACTGTACAGTACAGTGTGTACAGGAGAGTACAATGTGCCCAAGACAGTACAGTGTGTACAGAACAGTACAGTTAAAGAAATAAAAAATTCGAATTCCGTAAAATTCAAAGTTTTATTCACCTCTAAGCGACTATCAGCTTCCCAAAAAGGATTCTGCACCGTAGAGACAAGTAATCAATCTTATCAAACGGTGAGAGTGTGCAAACCAGATCTACTAGGCAGAATGAAGAATTACGATTCCATTTATCTTAGTTTGTAGTTTCCTTTTGGAGCAGACACTTTCTCAACAGTACGCCTATCCTGAACACATTGTGCTCCCAGTCAGACGGAAACTCACAAACTCGTAAGGCCCTTTTGCAACTTCAGTACCTTTATCAACCAATCACCGCCACGAACTCTGCCAGTTTCCACAAATACTGCAGTAATTTAAATGTCGTTCATCAAAGCACCAACTGCACGACATGGCTCGTAGGGTTCCTCTGAACTGCTCTGATAATTCATGGCACAGAAGGTAATAGCTTTCCAAAGTCAATGGATGGAAGATATCTTTTGTGTCAAAATCAAATATCGTATACAAAATATTTCATTTTCATTAGAAAATAAGTAAGGGATCCTACATCGTTAAGTATTTATTTAATTCAATTTCATTTCATTCTTTCTATCCCAAAATTTCAATATTTCACACTCAAAACTTTAATGGTAACACGATTGATAATAACAAATTTCACAAGTGCATAAATGATAGCGCACTAATTTGAGGTACTATTCCATCTGCAGGTGGAGACTGAGAAAAACTTCGAAAAATCTCGGTCACTATACTCCGTGTGCAGTCCGGACGGCTCCCGAAAAGAAATCAACAGCTTTACAGCCTGAGTAAAACTGTTTCCCTTACTACTATTATCACACCAGCATCATCGTGCATAGCTCTCATACTACAGAACATTCCTCCAATCGCAGGTAAACGGGTCAATTAGCAAATGGCGGGTGCTGTAACGAGAGACAGTTGCGTCCGGTCACATATTATGCCTCACAGAGACCGGGCGATCAATGCGTGTGAGAAAGACTTCTCGTTAAATAAAGAGTGTTCGTTTGCAAAACATCTGCATAGAATGGGACATGAGAAAACGTCACTGAAAGCTTTGTAAAAAGGGGCTGGCTTCAACAGTGCTTTAAATAATAACAATACGCAGAATAGTGGAAAAATTTCGAAAGATAATTTTGTGATAAAAATGGTTTAATTGAAATAAGTAGAAATATGTAATTATATAATTTCAAGGAGCAGAGACCGTCATGAGAAGCTAACAGAACCTCAATCGTCAAAAGATTCCTCGCATTTTATGGAACCCCAAAGTTCATCACCGCATTCACAAACGCCGGCCAACTGTCCCTATCCTCGGCCAGATCAATTCCTTCGATGAAAAAACAATATCCACAAAATTTTTGCACCGAGAGTCATTTCAAAGTGGGGTGTCAAAATCTTTAGTTCAGTTAACAGCAATATATCTGAACCTACGTCCACATAAAATGAGAGCCGCGAGACAGCTATTTCCTATATCTTGGTAAAGGACAACCCGTTATGCTGAAGTACAATATTAAAATGAAATAAAATATGTACTCGGCATGACATGACTTTCCTTTTTATTTTATTTTTGCAAATGTTGGCTACAAATTTCGGCCTGAATAGGTATATATATATATATATATATATATGCACCAGAAGTTTTAAGTTTTTATAACTATTTGGCCTGATGATGGCCTATTGAGGCTGAAACTAGTAGCCAACATTTGAATTTATAAAACAAAATGCAAGCTGTGTCAGACGGAGTACGTGTACATGTTTTATTTCATTTTAAAATTATTTCCTCTATACTGGGACGCCACAAACACATATTACAATGCTGTTACACGAATCGGTAGTCTATGTTCTTCTTTCTGCAAAATTTGACTTTTTTTTACATGACGCGCGGATTATATTAAATGCGAAAGTAATCGATCAGAATAACATGCATGTCGTGAAGTTCCTTTGTATGATTCGGGGTATGATGTTCAGTGAGTTCGCGCAAAATATTAAGGCCTGTGTTTCTCGAAGAAAAATCATGACACTAATGGCGGTTAACTCTGACACAATGATTGACAGGGCGGACAAAAGAAGGAAAAAAACCTGTGGTTACTTGAGGCAGAAAAATGCTGCAGTTCACACAGCAAACTACTCAACAGCCGGCCTAAAGGTAAAGCAGTCCCATTACAGGCCCGGAGTGGCCCAGAAGTTAAGCTTCCCCGATTTCGTGATGAAGGCACAGGACGGTGGTAGGTTGTCAGCCTTACGCACCGGCCGCCTTTACCCCCAGGAAATACGCCTGGTACTCATTTCTGTTAGAAGCTGAGTCGACCCCAGGGCCATAGTGCGATCGAAAGGATTTTATGTCAATGAAAAATCCAATGATACCAGCTGGGATCGAACCAGTAACTTTCCGATTTGTAGCACAGCACCCCACTCAACAGCTGGTCTATAGGAA
>Ga0123354_10012731_pt1 | contig 13033 bp, 9 predicted proteins | sample TergutLab28metaG_2_FD_97872 | JGI IMG/M metagenome (GOLD analysis project Ga0123354, IMG submission 97872) | Labiotermes labralis P4 segment gut microbial communities from Petit-Saut dam, French Guiana - Lab288 P4 | ecosystem: Host-associated > Arthropoda: Insects > Digestive system > Gut ...
GCTCACCCAAAAAACAAACAATTTCATTGCTTTTTCAAACTGAGGTTGGGTGGGGGAGTTTTTCAAGGGGCTTCGGGCTTGTGGGGGGGGGGGGTTCCCCCCCCCCCCCCCCCCAAGTACGCCACTGATATTTTCGGAAAATTTCGTTCTCTAATCCTCATTTGGAATACTTCCTGCAACTGTGGATTACAAGTACTGCTCTACCATCCATGCTGCTGATCCAAAAGATATTAAGATGCAAAGCACCACCAGCCTCTCTTCTTTGTTTTATATCATGGGTGCACAAAGTTTCCAAAAATGTATGAGTCACATCAAAACTCTAAGTGCCAAATGGATAGCATGCAGTAAGCTGTGTACTGAGAACCCAAAAATATTGGGTGCCACTGTACAAAATTTAATCACCCAGGACTTCTGTACCTTGCATCACATTACAAGCAGCATACAACTACAGGCAAAAATGGTGGTGGTGTTCTCCTTCTCTCAGATTATTTTGATTATTCAACATCTTGATCTTTTCTCAGCTGTAAGGTTCTCACAGTGATGCTGCTGAAGATTCAAGTCTTCTGGGATTTTACACCATATAAACTGGTAAACTCTGCTTGGATTGCTTGATGTTGAAGTTGAAAGCATTACAATCCTTCAGTGTAATGGTAACTGCTTACCAATCAACAAGGTGTAGCATCCCAAAAGACTCAAATCTTCATTATGATCTTATTGTTGAATTTATTTCTCAGTACAGAGGTGGCAGGGAGTACCATGTGATTCCAGGTACATGTTTAGACGAACCTTTGTAACTGAACCTGATTTAATTACTGAATGGTTTAAATAGCCTGCTATGGTTTATAACTATACACTGCGCTCTCTATGGCCGAAGGATGTGTGGCATTCAAAATAAATACAGCACTTAAAAATTTCATCCTGCACTCATTATCCACAAACCTGTACAAAATAATTTAACATTAGTGCAAACATATTTCTCTGTTCCCCACTAATACTCAGAACGTGCCCACTGCTGCACAAACTGGGTTACCTGTTGGTCGGCTCTGTTTGTGTGAACATGGAGCATTTCCCAACGACAGACGATGGTATTTTCAGTAATCCTCTTTGTTGTTGCTGCTGCTGTGCAACATCCTCAAAACTTTGTCCATGCTGCTGCTGTTGCTGCTGTTGCCCAAGCTGGTCCTCCCGTGCCTTCACAACATTGTGAGGGTCACCAGCTCCTCTGTTGTTTGGTGCCGTACCTGGGCCTGCTGCCGTGTTGTTATTTGGATTGGTAGCAGTGGTGGCAAGCCACGTTGTTGAATCCAGCTGGGCCATAGGTGTGCGCAGGGACACCTGGCGGTAATCGAACCTAAGAAACGAAAATGGAGAAAATGTAGAAACTCTGTTTCCTAATGTTTCCTACTCCTGACAAGTACGAGTAGTCCAGTAACTCAAATGTGTACATTACATTACAGGTTCCTGTGTCAGTATCACAGCTTTAGTGACACGTGAATATCGACTAAGATACAATGTCCCACAGAAGGCGAAATTCCTACAAAGATACACACACTCAATGTGTCCACTGTTCAGAAACAGTCAACAATCTGCACGTTGATTTTAATATATTCTGAAGCCAGCACTCATTTATAACACCATTGCTCCTACATGTTTGAGCATCATTTATGCCATCCACCCAGGGAGCTTTATGCCAAAATGTTGAAACTTACTGAAATATAATAGATTATAAATGAAATGCATATTACGTTACAGCATTCATGCAGCTAGTGTCAACATACAGGTTTTTTAATTTGTGAATAAGATTGTATAGACATTTAAAAAATGTTCCAATGTCACAATCAGTATAAGAATTACATTGTAAGAAGTAACTGGTCAGTTACCTCTTACATGGAACTCACAATACATCATACAGAAACAAGATCCATGAAGGACTGAAAACAAAATCAGACGTTTCAATGCAAAAGAAAAAAGTACAGCAAATCAAGAGACAAATTTTTAAACATTATTAATTAAAAAACATAAAAAGAATACTACTTAAAGTTTTTATGTATTTTTTTTTAAATGTCCATACCACCTGAACCACAAATTAAGAAACCTATATGTTGACACTAGCTGCATGAATGCTGTAATGTAATATGAATTACAGGCAGGTCTTATTCTACACCAGGATTGCGTTCTTGAAAAATGCTGGGCAAATCAAACACAAAATTCCCACTTAAAACAATGTACTTCAGGGTGGTTCGGGGACTGACAACCTTATTCCATACAGTGTATGACTGTAACACTAGTGAACATATGGACCAGTATAGTATGTATTTACTGTATATAGAGTACATATACATTTCTATACAATATGTTTATTTATTTATTTCTAATACAATAAAAATGTAGAGACTCACATCCACAGTTTTCGGTATGGTTCACTCTGACAGGACTGTGGTAGCCTTTGCTACACAAACAGTTCCTGACTAAGCACTTTCTGTGATTCTATCAACATTATCACAAATTGTACATACACTACTATGAACAAGTCTAATATTATGGCATATGTTAACAATTCATCCACCGTTTTTCAAGTCAGCTTATTATGTCTAGTTTCTCTTTAATACCATTTGTCTTTCACCATTTTTTCATTTGACTTATACTAGGTGATGTAGATTGATGTTTCTTACTCTTGTTCGTAAGAAAAGCCAATGATGTTTAAGAGAAAACTACATGACCCACATGTTTATATCTCCAACATAATCAATCCTTTATATCTCCAACATAATCAATCCACACACATTTCTGACGGCATGTCAGTGACATCACTTTATGGTAGCCCCCTACAGAATGTAAGTGTGATCATGGAATGACTATGCCAAATCATGTTAAACTGAAAATTATCATTTAAATTCAAAATGTGGTGTAAATTTTCAAGGTACCTTAAGGCAAAATGACACAAAAAATCCCTAAATACGACCTGCCTGTACTTTTGTGATCTATAATCTTTTAGTAAGTGTTAAAAAATACATTTTTATGTGTAAAAATGCATTCCTTGGTGTTATAACTGAATAACTTAGCCAGCATGCATGGAATAAGTGTCAAAATCTGAAGCAAGCAGCTCAAACGAGGAGCAAAATCAAAGATGACACCAAGTCTAGGCATGCATCTGAAGCTTCAGAATTAATGATGGTAATGACATGTGCAACACTTTTTGAACAGCATTACAGATGGCTGTCAGTGTAAAGTAACGAATGTACTGGACACTATACAACAGGGGTTCCTATCCTCCTTAATGCTTCCATCCTGTCAGCACTGCTGTAATTTTTGTGACTCTAAATTTGGACTGCACTATCATACAAAAAAGTCTGCTAGGATTAAATAATTATTTTCAACCATTGCCTGCTTTGAGCAGGCAAAAACTGTCCACATAATTCCAATCCTTCTCCAAGAATACAGCAGCTATCAATGGTCTTCCTCCAACTGAACCACTATGTGAAGTACAGACAGAATTTAAAGGACTGTATCACAATGATATATTACATCAAAAACAGTTACAGGGTTAATTTGAAGTGCAAGACACCAAGACAAAGGATCAAGGGTTGCAAATGTGGTCAGCTAAAATGGAATCATGACTGTAAACCTTCATCTGGGATTTAAAAAAAAAAATTGCTTCTGACAGCAGGAAGGAGACAGTATGTGACACTGAAATTCCCCTCTATGCAGTCAACTTACCAAGAAATGGTATTAGTGATAGCATATTTCTATCTGTTTGTACCACGGAAAGTATCGTTGATAGCACACTGCAGTGGGTTACAATTCTTCTGTTGCAGAGGAAATGGAGATGGAAAGTCATTTGCAACAGATGGAAAAAGTAAAATACTCTACTGATAAATCCATACTGAAGTCTTCATTTCAATCTCAACTACAAAACTAGACCACAAGGTAGTGTGGTAATGCCATCATACTGTTTCACTCCCACCAGGATTTAATCCCCAAACCATCCAGCCCGTATCAAGTCACTACACCAACTGTGCTAATCCAGCCCACACATTTGAACTGAAGAGGGAGAAAGTTAGCTCCAGAAAACGGCATTAGGACCTTTATGATTTGTATTCCATGATAAATAATGTGAAAGCAATTAATTCAAGGGCAATGAGATTGCTGGGGCATGTGGTACATGTGGGAGAGTTAAGAAATGTGTATGGTTGTTCCTGGGAAGACATGAAGGAGACAAACTGCTAAAAATACACACTAAAATAAAATGGATCTTAAACAAAATGGCTGGATTCAACTGGCTCAGAACAGGGGCCCACAGCAGGTCTTTTGAAGAGTGATAAGCCTTCATGCTCATAAAATATGGGCAATTTCTTGACTGGGAAATTATTACTCAAGGGCTGCTCCGTGGGGTTATTTTACTCAGTCAGTTACCAAATTAAGTGAACTGAATAAATTTTTTCTACACAAATGTCAGTACATTCTACACAAATTAAATAAGTTTCATTCACAACCACTTATTTATTTTACCAGCTTCTTAAACAAGGAACTTTTATACCACTCAGTTCTGTGCATTTCTGCTGGTTAAATTTCAGTAAAGTCTCGTTTACTCATTTACTAGGAATTATCAAAATTTTGAGGTACCTGAATTTGACTCTATAAAAAGGATTTTTTTTTAAATCCAACCTTGGTGCTGACTGCTACATTAAATGCTAACAAACCAGTCATACATTAACATACAGGAAGAAAAAAAGGGGGAGAAACAGAGACCAAAACCAAACACAAAGATTCTTCTCATTAAACCCAAACATTCTGAAACACAAAGTATGATCATTTTTCTCTTATGGCATTCAGTATTTGTACCATGAGTCTATAGAAGTAACTCCAGAAGCAGTACTTCCTTAGAAACCAACAGGTTCTCAGACAGTCAAAAAATTCCCCACATGTTCACAAGGCCATCAGTGGCCTCTATAAGCCACATGAATCCAGGCAACACACTCCCACTGTTTCTTTAACCCTTTTGTTCCAGAATTAAACTCCCAGTGCCATATGAAAAACCACATTTAAATTACGGGATTTGATTTTCTCATGCAATTTCTCACAAAAGAAAAAAAGCACAAGGAAAGGAAACAACCCAAAAGGTCTGTACATGAATGACCATAATTGGTTTTTGCATATACTGTGTCATTTGGGAATTGAACCCAGCACCCTGTGACATAGTGTATGTATTGTTCAGCATCAGAGGCTTAATATCCCTTTTAATGTATCCTTCCATCCATGCCTGCACCTTCCAAAATGGCCTGCAAAGGAAATTGAACCATATTAACCCTTTCTGCTCTGCCGTCACAAATGCCCCAACATTTCAAATGTGGTCGACTAGTATGTATGCAGCCCCCAGCCAGCAACTGTACCACTTATAGCTCACATGTTGTGGTCATTAACTGTTTTTTTTTTTTTTTGGGGGGGGGGGGGGGTTTTTTATTTTTTTTTCTTTTTTTTGGTAAACGAAAAACCTCCCAAGTTTTTTTTGTTTTTTTTTTTTTTTGGGGGGGGGGGGGATTTCTAATAGTTTCTGCCATTTGTTGGTAACCAGAAAACTCACACAGTCTTGATAGTTTTAGTCTTACTAGCCATAATAATTTCTTACCATGCCCAAATGCAACTAAGGAAAATCCAAGTCCTAAATAAGTAGAAATTCAAATGAACTGAAGTAAAAAAAGATCACAATTCCATGCAATAAAGTCAAGAGCTATTCAGCTAGTCATGAACCTGGTCTTCTATGGAACCCGAAGATTTTTACTATGCCAACAAAAGCCTGCTACTGGACCCCATTTAGAACCAGGTGAACTCAGTTCACAGCCTCACACCCTACTGCACTTCATCCATCTTAATATGATAAAAAGAATTTATTCACATTCCACAGAACTTTTACAGTAAAATGATGTAGCACATGTCATAGTACAAATGTAATACAACTGAACTATTTTATGTGGTTTGTACTGTACAGCTGTTTATATTGATGTTGTAAGAATAGCATATTATACAGACCACACACACACAGCAATGTACTTGTAGCAAGAATTAATTAACCATTTGGTGCCAGAATTAAACACTCACTGTTACATGCAGGAGACCAGAATTTAAATGACAGCTTAGATTAGAAAGACCACATCATTAAAGCCATATGGAGAAACAATCACTGTATTTTGGAACAAACACATAATTACAATGTGTGGGCAAAATGAAGACTCAAGCACTAAACCTGGCAGTACATACACTAACTGCCAGACTTTAGTGAGTTAAATATGTTTCTGTCATGGTCTAAGATTTTAATGTCAGACGGTCCAGTGCCGTACAATTTGGTTTCAGCACAGGACACACATCTTGCTGGTAAGTACCCAGATTAGCTACCACGACAATGAGGTAATGTTTACATCCCACATTTATACTGTGTATTTTTAATCTTGTTTGAAAAGTTTCCATACTGTCTATAATGCATAAATAAATAAATAAATAATAAGTAATAAAAACAGATGTTCATTCACTGGCAAAAAAAATACCATACTGGAAAATATATATATATATATATTTTCCAATTTTTAGGAAAATAACTACACAGAATATGTTCAACTTTGTGCATGATGATTAGGAAATCCCCAGTTTTTAATAGGATGAATTGAGAAAAATCCTCTTCTTATATTTGGGTAAGTAAGAAATTTTAAATTTAACAAATGATACTCTGCATGAGTAACTTTACTGCACACCTGCCATTAATCTAATAATTTTCTTTTGGATGGTAAACACTTATAGCTGTTGAATGTCCCTGAAAGTAACTCTACATGACATAATGGAATGTAAATATGCAGATCCTGTTGTCAAGAGTGGCGTGACTGCTCGGATGGCAAGGCATACTTAACAAAGTTTGAGGATAATATATTCAATGCATTTTTAAAGTGTAAGTTATTATCAGTCTGCAGATGAATTTAATAAACACCTTATTAAATTATTTTATTATTATAATCTAAATTTAAACTAATACACATTAGTAGCAAATTTCAGTAATTGTTTTGTCAAAATTTAAATCAAATGTATCGGCTTCAAAACATTTCAACTTGGCAAAGGCACCATAAATTCAATTTTGAAAGCGATTCTTTTCATGGTGGCATATAATGACACTAATGACATCAGCAAAAGTAAACATCTGGCTGCAAACTGAGAGCTGGGTGTATACTGTTGATGTATATGAGAAACAGCAGAGAATAAAGATGGGAACCCTTACAAATTCCTCCGTTTGTGTAGGTGTTACAGCTTTAATTTGGAGACTTAATATCTACTCTGTTTCCTATGAATATGATATGTTTCAAACCACATCTCAGCTCTGCCTTGAATCCAATAACTATCTAGTTTTGACAGCAAATGTCATTATTCACAGAATCAGAAGCTTAGGCAATCACAAGATAACCTAACAACATAGGTATTTTGTCATTATCCAACCATTTATGTCCATGAGTGGAACAAGTTGTAAACACACAAGACATCCAAATTTACAGTGTAAAATACCGCAAACATTTTACAAAAGAAGTATTATACATCATCTTTACGCATAAAAAAAAATCATCTACAGAGTAACTGGAATGTGTATTTTTATAAGGTTGCTTTAAATTTTACTTTCTCATGCTTGAAGATTTTCATACTGCTGAAAATTTCTGTGCCAGCAGAGAATGCACTTTTTTGAAAACAAGGTAGTTTGGCAATTGAACTATGAAGATGATGTTTATTTCTTGTACTAATATTGTGTACAGATGAATTTGTTTAAAAAATTTCCTGATTATTGATAATGAAGTTCATTAATAAAAGTATATACTGGCATTGAACAGGTAGAATCTCTAATTGTTTAAACAGTCTTCCACAAGATGTTCTGGGTTGTCCAACAGCCATAATTCTGATGATTTTCTTTGGTAAAATGAAAATCTTCCCACTGTTTGGAGAGATACCCAAAAAAATTATTCCATATTTTATAACAGAATGGAAGTACATAAAGTAAACTGATTTGTGTGTTAATGTTACTGATATGGACCATCGAACTAATGGCATAACATGTTCCACTAAACTTAGGAATCATTTGCTCAATATGGCTCTTCCAGTTTATGTGGTTATCAATTTGTAAACCAGGAAACTCTGTATTCACTGTTTCTTATATATACTTTTCTTTATAATCAATATGTAATGATGAATTCTTTGTTATGAATTTAATCATATTTGCTGCATCTAAATTTAGAACTAATTATTAGTGGCAAACCATTTAATCATGTGAGAACAGAAATCTTTGAAATTTCTGCTTGAAATTATGACACTAGTATCATCAGTAAATAATATTATTTTCAAAAGACCATTTTTATATATACATACATATATTATAAACAACAGAGGACCTATTATTGATCCTTGGGGAACTCCACGTTTCAATACACCTCATTCAGAGAAAAAGTTTTGAGTTGAATAATGTGACACTACTTCAACTTTCTGTCTTCTGTTAGTTAAATAGTATATGAACCAATCTAAAGATACTCCTCAAATTCCATAGAAATGTAATACAGTGATACCTCAGGTAACGAGTGACCCTGCTAACGAATTTTTTGGCTAACGAAGATCTTTTCGCTGTTTTTTGGACTCAGATAACAAATATGGATTCGGCTAACGAATGTTTTATCGGATGCGCGCGCTAACGTAAAGCAGCAAACATGAACGGTCGGGCCATTCCGGGAGCTTATCTTTTCCGTCTGTATGTGTGTTTTGGCTAACGAAGATTTCGGCTAACGAATGTGATTCCGGAACGAATTATCTTCGTTAGCCGAGGTATCACTGTATAGTTAACAAATATTCATGATTCATGCAATCAAAAGCCTTAACCAAATCACAGAAAATTCCTGCAACGTGCATTTTTTGGTTAATAGATGTGAAAACACTATCTTCTAGTCTGATAGGAGCATCTTCAGTTAATATCTCTTTCCTAAATCTGTAATGTTCTGTGTCCAGTATGTTGTTTGCATGCAGGTGTTGGCTTATTCTACTGTGCACAACTTTCTCAAGTACCTTAGAGAAAACCGTTAATAATGAAACACACTTGTAATTTGTCATACTTGTTTCATCTTCTTTGTTTTAAGTGATTTTACTACTTAAATTTTAGGATGGTCAGGAAAAATACCTGTATATAGCAAGTGGTCATAAATGTAGCTTCATGGGTGACGAAAGCGAGATGTACAAGCCTTCAATATTTTACTTGTTATTCATCGTAACCGGATGATTTTTTATTTTTATTTTGGGGAATGTGTTATACTGTTTGACTCAGCTTCAGTGACTGGAATTATTTTTGTGCTTGGGAAGTTTCCAGGAAATGAATCTTTTAGAATTAATACAACTTCTCCTTCCTCTATTTGTTGAGTGTTTAATTTTTCAGTAATTGTTATGAAGAGATTATTAAAGGCTTTGGCCACACTTCTTGGATCCTTTAAATTTTCATCATTCACAGGTAAGGTGGCAACCTGCTCCCATGAATGTACTTGTTCCTATCTCTTTCTTCAATATATTCCCCACTGTTGCTCTTTTGTAATTAGATTTTGCTATAAGTCTACTGCAGTGTTGCTTCATAGCTTCTTTTATAACTTTTCTTAGGATTTAACAATATTTAATATAAAACACAGTTACTTTTGGATCATTGTTGTTCTTAGTGAAGGCATAGGCTTGTTTTGTGTTTGTAAGATACTTTTACTCCTTGTGTAATCCAATAATTCTTGTCTTTAAAACTTTCATATTTAACTGAAAAATTAGCCTGAAAAATGTTTAAGTGCAAAGAAATGAATTAGATACCTGGTTAGGATCTTAATGCATACAAAAAAATTCCCAGGTTTCTTTTTTCAGTACAGTCTTAAAGTTCATGATTGTTTCATTGTCTATTAATCTGGTTCTCTGCTTCAAAGAAAAATGTATTTATTGCTGAATACATATTTTGAATTGTGAGAATTTGATCATCGCTACCTGATAGGCCATTTATTATGGGAGATATAGAAGATAAATTTATTCTAATATTATCCACAAATATATTATCAATGGCAGTACTTGACTTACTTTGAATGCTTGTTGCAAATTTAACTGTGTGGGACGGATTATATGTTGTTAATAATGAGGCTAGTCATTTTTTTCAGTTGCTTTAATGAGATAATGTGTTTATGTCTCCACAAATTAAATGTTCTACTTTAGGTTTACACATATCTGTCAAAGCATCATCTAGATATTTATAAATCAATTAAAATCTCCTGTATGTACTTTGCATAAGCTTAATACAATTAATTTAGATGATTTAGTCTCTAGTTCAATAGCACAAATTTCCAAATCCTTTTCTTTACAGTTAAGTGAAATACATTCTTACACTAGTTTAATGGGTACGACATTTATGAAAAAATTATGTCCACTTTAAATTGTGTCAAATACAAATAACTTTAAACAGTAGTACCAAATTCTGCACCAGGACTTTTCCATCATGCTACAACATGACAAATGTTCTGAAAAAGCAATAATCATATAACAGCACTTGTTTTACTGCTGAAGAACAGCGTGCAGAGAAAATGCAGAAAAAGTCTCGATAAGTTTCATTTTTAACTTTTTCTTTGCCATGGATGTTTTTCTGAACCTAAAAGTTCCATAGCATTAATTCTCTATAACAGCTAGACAACTTTCCTTCACTTGCATCAAAACTAGCTGTTGTATTAAGAACAACACATGTTCTAGGAACCTACTGTTTCTCTCCACACAATATAAATTCTTTCATAATTACCAAATGTTTACTGCCACCACTTACCGAATAACAAATACAGCGATTTACTAGTACGTTCCTGCCGACATAAGATTTGAAAGCCGTACAATTACCGTCGCGGCGCTCATGGGTTGTTATAAACTTCAGCACAATGTTACTGTTCAGAGTACTCACATGTGTTGCAGATGTAGTGATCACAGCAGCCTCAAAATATTGTTATACCTGCAACCATCATTCAGAAAACTCGCCTGAAACAGAAAAAAATTAATTATGTCATAAATTATGACTACGGCAAAGTTAAAGTTCGGTCGGCTTAAAAATGATACAGTCCTACACTTTAACATCCACACAACTGACTTCACTGTCAGTTTTAGGGCTGTGGTTTCAAAGCACATATAGCACAGCATTACATGGTTTTAGATACAGCAAGGTTAATAAAATGAGATGAAGAATTACGTCTAATTTTACCACTCACAACATTCCTATCGAGTATCATCAGCCAAAACATTCAACCACTTTCGGTGATATTTGTGCATACCTGTTACCGCTTTATATGTAAAATATATGGCATACGTCACGATCCGATTAAAACATGAGACTAAAGTAACATAAAAATACGGATAGCAAAAACTTACTCTTTCGGTTACACTTTCAAAATAACAAAAGCTTTCTTTTTCACCAACAAAATTCTGTCCGCCATTGAAAACAACATATATACGACAGATACCAATGGTACCAACATATCAAACTGTCCAACATTTTTCGTCTTTCACAAAATTGTGTTAAAAAGAGAGAGAGAAAGCAAAATTGAGGACGACATGGCTAACGCAACTTTACTGTGACGAATTTGTTTTTCTTCCCGTCGCATTTCGTACACCAAGAGCGACTAATTGATGTTTTCGAATCTCTTGGTTGCTTTCCATTGTGTCTGGAATCAGTTTTATTCACAACTGTTGTACCACTATTCTCACTCGTATAATAATGAAAATCGTCTCTTTGTTAGTGCCATAATCGCCACTGGGTGGTGTGTGATTCAGAGAATCCCTTGTGCCCAGAAATAAAAAGGGCTGATACTTGAGACAATGTTGATGTAACGATGATTGCTTACTGTCCTGAGAGGATAAATTCATTTTGGAAGATTATCTGTAATTTTTCCTAATATTTTGTAGTCTATTACTGGTGTTTCGTACTGATCCTGATATTAACCACGTCGTAATTGAATAGGCAAAATGCAGTCCTTCAAGTGACTGGAATGTTGTCACAGTGTACGGCCCCATATTTGTACCTGACGGTTTACGAAATAGCTTGTATTGAAATTCCGTAAGCTATCGTGCAAAAGGGCTATAGTGATTTCTCACCCCCAGACTTCTGAAAACATGCATAGTTTCACACGTGTAATTTAAGTATTAATATCAAAGCAGGGCGTGTACCTTCTTATTTTAATACAGCCCCTTCCGAGCTTCGTGGTTTTATTGTGAAGTCCACATAATATAATCCTTACATTTAGAAATATGCAGTTGGTGGGGTTTGCTACCTGCTCTGTTGTGAGAAAACGCAGTGGTGAGAGGTTGAGGCTAAAAGTGTATCATGTGGCATTTCAAGGCTAGAGCCCTGATTTATTTTTACTATTTCTGCATCATTTGAGCTTTTAATTTATGTTACGTTTGCAAATACTTCACAACCTACTCTGTTTATTGATTCAGAGATATAACACCTTTACCAACATGTGCACACTAGTACTTTTTAAAGTACCTACCAAATATGTCACCACAATGAAAAACTTCGAGGCTTAAACAGGCACTAATGCCAGAATAGATTGAGCAAAATTATATTTTCTTAGCTATTATTTCTAATTTTAACCAGCGGTGGAGAAATGCATGTTTTATTTACAATAGTCACTTGATAGGAATCATATCATAGATTAGCAGTTTACCTCTAAAGGTGGGTACACACTTGTAACGTTATCGCGTGCCGTAACGCCGTAACGTTACAAGTGATTGACACGATACGAGCTAAACTTTTCATCCCGTGCCTCATGGTGTAACCTGCGAGCGTTACACATTGGCGTTCCCAGTTTGTTACGGGAGCCCGAGCGATGTCTTTGCAGCTAGCTGCGGCTTCGTACTGTATATATATATATATATTAGGCTTTAAAGAAAAAGAGAAAAGAGCGGCGATGGTGGCAAAGGCAACTCTACACAAGCAGGGAAGTGTATAGAGGTTCAAATTCGCCGGCAGACTTGA
>Ga0123354_10012732_pt1 | contig 13033 bp, 12 predicted proteins | sample TergutLab28metaG_2_FD_97872 | JGI IMG/M metagenome (GOLD analysis project Ga0123354, IMG submission 97872) | Labiotermes labralis P4 segment gut microbial communities from Petit-Saut dam, French Guiana - Lab288 P4 | ecosystem: Host-associated > Arthropoda: Insects > Digestive system > Gut ...
CCTTTCTATCTTTTCTACAAATTCCTCACTGATAAGAACCCTCAACTAATTTCCTTTCTATCTTTTCTACAAATTCCTCACTGATAAGAAGCCTCAACTAATTTCCTTTCTAGACTATATGGAACCCAAGCCTCCTCCAATATACTGTTCATATACTCAGCACCCATCCTGATTATCATGATTTAAATCTACAGAATAATCAAGAAAAATCCATTAACAACTTTCCATCACAGACTGCAATATAACCAGTAACTGTACATGCCCTAAATTTTTCCTTAAATATAAAATGGTTAATTGTAAAATGAGATCTCATTTATATTTAAACAAATTACAGTGCACTAATTCTTCTTTGTGCATTTCGATATATGTACTACCTGATGATGGCCTATTTCAGTATAAACATTTTGTCAGCTGATTTCTCATAAAATAAACATTCTTAGTTGTGATCAACAGTGCTTTTTCTATTTTTAATGACAATGGTATAAATGAAATTAAGATCCTATAATGATATTCTAAAATAAGCTATTATTTCCTATAAAACTTCCAGACAAAAGTTATGGCTCCCTAATTGCCAATGTACCCAGCACACTTGAAGTAGTTTGATGTTTGTTTTACTGTTTCTGTAAAAAACTGGGTCAATGTTACACAAAGACAAAACTGTACACCAAAATTTATATTCTGGTTTCATAAAACACTAATGTAACTGAATGTTTAAATATCACACTTTATTTCCATAACATGCACACGCTTCTGAACTATACATTACCAAGTAAGCCTTGTAGCACAGGTATTCCCTAATTGAAGAAGAAACTCGGGCAGGTAGATTATGAATCACAGACAAGGCTTCAACAAGCATGCTGTCATCAGTCCTGCCTTGGTACTGTTTCATTATCAGGTCAATAGAATCCAAAGGAATCTAGAAAATAAAAACAAATAAAATGAGAGCTGAAATTCTTCAATAGTGAAATTTATTAATGGAATTCCAGGATTTCATGTAGCACAATCAAACTCAAATATGTTCTTCCATCTTAGGATCCCTTTTCTCACATGTCAGAACCATAATGTTACGGATCATTCAACTCATGATTGGTAAGAAAGATATTTCACTTTTCCCCTCCTGCACCTTGAAATAAAGATAAATACATATCTGATGGACCCAGTCAAAAGTTCAGAAAAGTACCATACTTCACACAAGTTTGAAGTTGCTGTCCTTACCTTATTGAATGCCTTACGAGCAGCCTCCAGTTTGTTCACTGCCAGAAAGTAACATATAATTGCATTTGCTTGCCACACTGCTTCAGCACGCTGAGAGGGATAATAAATAACCCAGTCCAATGCTGAAACTTTCATCATGTCTTCAGCTGTTAATTCTGCTTGTAGATCTGGCAACTCCATACACAATTCTCGGTTCCTACATAAAAATATGTGTCAATTCCAGCGATTTACTGAAAATATGCAGGGTTGCAGTCAAATTATAACACTGAGGTGCAAGCAGAACACAATGGTGTTATCTTACTGAACACATTTCTAGTTCTACATCTCTATTAATATCACTGAGGTTGTTATTTTATGTTTGTTAAGAATTTATTACTCCATTACAGATCCTGTATACATTAAATTTGTCAGGTATGACCTAAAATCTTCACACCACTGCCATATTTGTTAGTGTTCAGTCCCTTTGTTTTGATTATAATGTGTAGGTGCAATTATCAGTACCAAAATTCATGTTCATTATGCAATTATCACCATCACATCAAAAGCTGCAGAAAATTTTTACACTACCACCAGCTTGTTATTTTACATTCTACAAAAAACTATCATGACAGAAGTTTCATATTCTTCCATGAACTGTTAATTAGCACACACTCCTTTCCACCTTGAAAGTGAGAGGCACTGCTGTTACTCCCACGTCACAAATTTGTGAGACCACAGTGTTTTTACAAACTGCAGGAAATTCAAAAGTACAGTGTTGGGGTGTCCAATGTAACAATGTTCATAAGAAAGTCCGTAAAAATTTGTCAATTGATTAGAATGTTGAAACACCATAAACACTGTCATCCTAAACGCCTACTGGCTTCCTTTTCAAGACATTGCATTCACATAACCACTGTCGCACTGATAAAGCAATAAGTATTCCATATTCTGAGTGTGTGTCAGCAACCTTGGTTGTCCAGCATGCAATGTGCATGTGCTGTATTATACTGTCATTTGTGGCCTGTCTGGCTCCATCATATTTTTCCACATTACTACATAAATGGAAAAATTTTCAAACATTTTTAATCATAAAAAATGTGTTTTGGTGTCATCTACAACATTTTTCTAAAACATTACTCATTCTAAACATAAATGAGTGATATATTACCATAAATGTACATATGTCTTCATTTAAAGTACCCTTTATTCTTGTCAGATATTAATGAAACTTAAATTTTCTTGAAAGATTTTCAAAAAAATACTCAAATATCAAATTTCATGAAAATCTGTCCAGTAGCAGCCAAGCTGCTCCGTACCAAAAGACAGACGAATGGACGGCCATACAAACAGGGTGAAGCTAACAGTTGCCTTTTGCAATTATGGGAATGTGCCTAAAAACTGTACATACAAGACATTTTAAATTACAAAAATATAATGAAATGGTTTCACAACTATGCTTATCCTAGACTTCAGTGACATGCTAAGTAACTAGACGTCATAGTCTTACGCGAAGTCTATCTTTTAATGTGTGGGTTGTCCCAGTCAAAGGTAAGGTGCAACATTTTGTAACATCAATGTGATGAGGAGTTGACACCCAAACCCCCATAAAGTGGAGGAAAACCCATCATTGGCAGTCCATGACTACTTATTCATTTTCATTACCCTCCATAGCTGGAAGTTGTCTCCTCCTCCATCCACAACCTCAGAAATGGTGACAAGAGGACCAATTTGGAAAGATCTGACACGGTGTTTCCTGTACAACAGTTTGCAAGAGACTGGGCCTACCCACATAAGAAGCTTCTGAAGTCCCACCTAAACTCCCACAACAATAATGTTATATTTTCCTGTATCCAAAGTTCATGTGTAAAATATTTTAGTGTTGTACAAGTTCATTTTCAATAGTTCACCAAATCCACACTGAAACAACACCTCAAAAACATCCAGCTTGGATAGCCCAATAAGCTGGCACTGGAAGACATAAGACTGAAACACAACCATCATATTCGACACCAGGAAACCAAAATCAACCAAACCTCACTCCATGAACCAGTTCTGGAGGCATGCAACCGAGTTGGAGCTCCATCCCACAAACATAAACGAGGAGGATAACCTGAACTTCAATACATCACTCTCAGAGACAGAGTAGGAAGCCTCTCCAATATGGTTGAGATTCTCTTCATGACCAACATCCATTCTCTCCTACCTCACAAATCTCTCCTTTTCCTTCTTACCGTGTCTGTACCGTACCATGAACCCAACATTCCGCTGGTAGACGTCATGATGAACATGCAATCAGGCTCCCTCTGGCTTAAACTTCTCAACCCACCCACATCAAGCCAGTCTGGCCCTTTAAAAGGCCCCTGTATTATTTCATTTGTTTCTGCATCATTAGGTATTCAAACTACATGATTACAAGTCATCACATAATTACCTGATCTTTTCAACCACAGTTTTGGTAATTGTTTCAATGTCAAGATCTGCAACTTCTGCTGCTGTAAGAGCCAATTCTCGCTCATCAGAGCCCGTGATGTCAGTTAAAAATTCTGAATATAGTGTCACCTGATCCTCCTGGGGAAGTGTTGCTACATAATGTGCCACTAGATGAGGATCACGCATTTGCATCAGTTCCTGTCAACATTGCATGGAAGAAGGTTCAAAGACTGAAAAGGACTATAAAAGTTGCACAGAAGGCATGTACCAAACAAACAGAAAGAGTACACACATAACTGTCACCATACCAATTCATGGCTTAGCAGTACACATGTTAAAATCCCTGGGTGGGGTAAAGAGCAGGTTTGAAGACATTGTTCTTTCATAAAACTAAGCAATAAATGACATCAATGGGTCAACTACATATACACTGCAGGTAAACCAATGTTAACAATTTAACTTCCAAAATTGTAGTAATTCTTGGCATCTACAATATTTGAAAAATATCCATTGTTACTCAAAATTTTCAATATAAAGCAACATAAAGAAGGTTTTTCTGGTGTCTCCTTATTCAACTGGCTGAGTATAATAAACTGTACAACACTTTTCAAAGTATATCCAATTTTTCAGTTATATACTTCCCTGAACTACAAAATCTACACCAGACGACTCATATGCTTCAAAAGTATATAATGAGAAGCAACAGATCAAAGAAGAACTTACCGTATATTCTCGAATCTAATCCGCACTAGTTTTTGCTGATTTCTTGAATGAAAAAAAGTTAGTTTGCGGTTCTAATCTGCATCTTTCCTTCAACCGCCCCTTGCCTACAAGGCAGACTGATTGAATAATATTGGATGTTACCAATGCTTTAACCGTTATCCATTGCATAAGCAATGCTTTGGACGAATCCGAAGATGACATTCTATTGGAGGACGATGGTGAAGATAAAGATGATAGTGACCGGGTGACGGATAACAATTCAGTTATGAGTGATGATGGCGAGTCTGATGAATAATAAATTATAAATAAAATAATAAATTATTGTATTGTATTGTTCTTACGGCACGTACAGCAGCTCTATCATTTTTCCAAAATCCAGCTCACGACCACGAATCTAATCCACACGCGATTCTAATTTGCATCTGATTTTTTAGCCCTCTGAAACTGTAAAAAGGGCGTGGATTAGATTCGAGAATATACAGTAATTTCAGACAAAATTTTTATAGTGTCAATCATAGATGAATTAATGAGCATGGAGCACTAATGGAATAATATTGATAAGAGAACACTTAAGTACCCAAAGAAAATCCTGTCCCACTGCCAATATGTCCACCATAAATGCCACATAGACAAGCCTAGCAATAAATCTGGGCCTCGACAGTGACAGCCAAGGCACAGCCTGATTTCTCAGTAAGGAATCTTAAAGCAATATCTTTACCGTTCTATGTCTCTGTACAACTACTGTAGAATTCCTGAATGCAGTATATAATGTGTCTCTACTTTCAAAACATGCACAGTGCATAATAAATTCTTAAGTTTCTATTACTGCAAGTATGTCAAGGAACAAAAGTTTCTGGTTATTTTTACGGTATGGTCCATGTCACTATGTTTTGTTTGCAATCATTGTAACATATTTACATACTTTGAAGTGTTAAAAAATATGGTGTAACTTTTTCCTTCTGAAGATGGCTTTTACTAGCTGAAACATGAAGGGGAATTTTTTCAATGCCACTACATTCTGAATACCACATTTAGCTGAATATAACATGTGATTTATTTCCTAATTAATTATCTGAAAAAAATGTGTGTTTTGTCTTGTAACTACATACAAATTTAAACATGTTCTCTGTAGGTATTTTCCTGAAAACTGAAGACTGTGAAGGGGTGTCATCTTACATTCAGGTACATATGGTCACCATGGTGTTGAACAGGTGCACCAACAAAAGCCATTATTGGCCTATTAAAAAAGCCGCATTAAAATGTGGAGCTCAATTGTGACAAATAATCAATTACCCTGACATATGCACGTAACACTGCATTTCCTATATGATCTTTTTCTGCTCGTCCAATAAGACGAAGGAAGATAACAAGATGCGACAGAAAACGAAGTAACTGCAGTTTCTGTTTAGTATGGAGTTTGATCCACTGTTCCATTTCATCCATTAGTGTCCCCACTTGATCCATGATCAGGTACTGTTGAACCTTGTGTGCCACGTGTTGTGCCTCATCGCGAATTCGGGTGTCCTTACTGGCTGCCAACTCAGAAAACACTTCTTCTATGTCCATTCTAAAAAGCAAAATTACAAATTACTGAATCCAGTACAGAATGTGCTTGTACATTCAGAACATACACATACAATACACCATGCACTTTCAAGTTTCTATTATTGCACAGAGAATAAAATTAATACACCAGATTCTAGATAAAAATTCCTGTAAAAACTGCAACAATTTAAGAGAGGGGCGGGGAGGAAATGGAATAAGATGGCAAGATGTGTCCGACAATCATGTGCATGTTACCAAACGTTCACACGTGAAATGATTTGTATAATTAACTTCCATATTCTATGATAAAAACTGGTACTGGCCTAAATAAATACACTCCTACTTGTATGCACTCTAAAAGTGGCTGAGGTGTGTAGCTGACCACTCACCCCCATCTAGTGCTGAGGTTAAGAATGAGTGGAGCTATACATTCACTCCACCATATGCTTTCATGGCATGCACAGAGACAATTTCACTTTTCCCCACCATGGTTTTCATGCTAGTTTAAGATCAGAGGTCTTAAACAAAATTTTAGTGAGCATATTTAAATGGACATTTAGTGTCTGCTTCAGAAATGAAAACATGTTCCAGCTCACTGTAATCTAGTTGTCATTACCATCTACATACAAAACTCATCTCACAGCTCATTAAGAATTCAATAGATGATAAACCTTGCCTTAAAAAATTTAAAAATATCAGCTTAAAAAGGGTTCAGAATACAATTTTGCATGTCAGGTTGAAATAAGGGAAACTATGACTGCACAGTAGTTGGAAAAACTGCAATTTACATTCATTTTGGCAAAGTTTATAACTGTCATTTTGAACCTGGTTGCAAAACTTATTTTCTAATGTTTGACACGCTGTCAAATATCTGCTCATTACTGTTGACAATTTAAATTCCTAGACTGTACTGAATGCAATAAAACACCCAACCAGAGTCGCAACAACAATAACAAATTACGTTACAACACACTCACCTCCTATACCAACTTTCAGTTTCTCAACACTGACCCCTGAATTTACTGAGCACAGATCAATTCTCTCTGGACACAAAGAAATGGGAAAGACAAATAATGAAGATTTTGTAATACTGGTAACATGAAACATGCCTACTGTGTTTAACACTGTGAAGACAGGTGGGTTCCATCATTAGAGTGCAGGAAAAAAAAAAAAAAACTAAATTCTTACTCGTTCTTCCAGTAAACATCTGGTAGCTTAACATATTGACGAACAGATGATTCCCGTATCTCCTTCTCAACTCTAATGTCAACTAAAACACGAAAGTGTGCCCACAGAAGATCTTCCCATGACTGACACACATCAACCAATGCTGGGAGATGGCCACATAATGCAGCAAATGTAGCCCGTGTGTAAACTGGCATACGTTTATCATCTGCTAATTGCCATGCCATCAGCTTCCATATGTCCCTGAAAATTCAAACACTAATCATATTACTCCATAAATTTCATAGTTCCTTTAATTGCAATTCAGTGGCCATTCATTCTTTCTCCTTTAAACTACTTCAAAGGTCACTGAACTCTTTATCACATCATTCAATAGTCAAACAGCAATTACATTACTCTGAGAAGGGGCTTCAAGTGCATGGTTCTGACATGCTACAAAACATTTTCAGATTTGCTTTCAATTTTTAGCCAGCCAGTCTGATAATCTGTCCAAACATCTGTTCCGAGTTGACTGGTCCATCATGACAAATCCTGTGAAGCAGAATCCAATCAGTTCCCAGTCACAATAAACTAATTTTTTATTATTAGGATTATTTGGCTTCTGGACTTTGTTCATCAAACAGTATTCTGAAAGGGCATGAAGGCTCATAGAAATACAGGGTGGGGCATAAAGATCTCCCACTTTTCGAAGAGGTATAAAAAATGAAAGAAGCTATCTAGAAAAAAATTGAATATATTTCTGAAAAGTACATTAAAAACAGTTTTTTTAATGAGCTTTAAAAATCAGATCAGACATATGGCGGCCGTCGTTGGCAACACATTGCTGAAAATTCTGCTTCTTTACGGCTCCACTGAGGTGGAAGTGAGCCTCATCGCTACTCAGAAGAACAGCTGAAGCAGGAACCTGTTCAAGAATTTCTGCACTTATGGCTCTGCAGTTGGCATGATCTCTCTCACTTAATTCTTGAGCCAACATCATTTTGTAAGGAAGCAGGTTTAAATCAGCATGCAGAATCCTCCTCAAACCCAGTGCCATGGCATGCTTATGAGCGGAACGCTTTGGCGATTGCTGAATGGATGCTCTTACTGCTTTCACATTTTCTGGCATTCTAACGGTCCTAGGTCTGCCAGGTGATTTTCTTTTCAGTGTGGATCCAGTTGCCTGAAGGTTAGAAATCCATAGCAAAATCGTTTTCTGATCTGGCACAGATGCATTTCGACCGAACACGAAGCGTGTACGGAACGCTCTCTGCGTCGCTATCACAGAACGGTTGTTCTCATAACACGCTTCAACAACAAAGCCCCGATGTTCACCAGTCCAACCCATTATGGGTACTGACAATGGTAGAGGCTAACCAACCGCATGTCACTACCCCCACTACAGCCCACACAGTGCACCTTCGAAAAGTGGGAGATCTTTATGCCCCACCCTGTATATGCATAGAAAGAAAAGGATCAAACTGTCACATTTCATAATTCAGTACAGGATATGGCTGATCATCTGCTTAGATACATGATTACCTGTTAGGATTTCCTTCTATTGGTAACTTAGCAACCCTATCAATTCCTCTTGATGTCTCATAATTGGGATCATGATGTAATCGCCAACCCTCAAGAGCTGCTGCCCGCCACTCTTGCCCAGTATGCACACATAATGACTGACCTTGTTCTAAATGTCCACAACGAATATGCATAAATACTTCCTTTTCCAGACGAGCCTCATCTTCCTGCAGGAAGTACAGATTTATATACCACTATGTCCCAGCTTAGTAAATAATAGGAAAAGTACTTTCTGTTATAGACCACAAATTCACAAATAGTGGCGAAGTGGTCACAGTGTGTTGGGCAAAACCATGTTGCACAAACTTCTTATGGTAAAAACAGAATTACATGAATGCTGACACTTATGGAACCCCAGGTCCCATTTCTTCAAATACATACATTTTTGGACATTAAACATTTAAAAAGTGCCTTGCTAGCTGATAATGCCGGCTTCCATGGTGGTTGAGGAACCACCCATGTTTATCCATGTGTATTAAATTTTTCAGCATTAGGCAGTTCTTCTCCCCCCAATAAATTTATTTTCAACTGTCTACAGTCAAAATGGCAGCTGGCTAAACAATGTTTGGTGAAGTAATACTGCACTATAATAGGTCATGAACAACACAAGCAAACCATGAACCTTGGCACACATTTTGCTTATAATTAAGCTGTTGCTATATATGACCTACTTGAATTTCAGGTGCTGCAGTTCCCACTATTCTTCTTTACAACTTTTGTAGCATCCTGCTTTTAAGTGGCACTCTTTACCTTTTCCATATACCCTCCCCCACCCCTCAATTAATGGACTGATATCAAATGTATGGGGGAGTCAAAAACACCCTTCTCATGTGCTCATCTACTTGTTCCAAAAGTGGGCAGTCAATGATTGCTATACACACTGTAAGCAGAATGTGTGGATGCACCAACCAACTGGAACTAATAGTATGTATCTCAAATTGTGGAAAAACATTATTTTCTAACATGTTCAAATACACACTGCTGTTTACTCTTTTCTACATGAAGAAAAGTAGATACTTCGTGTCTGTGCTTTTGAATGCATAATATTCAGTTTCAGTATTCCTTTTTCATATACTCTATATTCATGTGGTGGGCCAGAACCCACAGTTTGATCACTGTGCCTATTTACAATCCCTGACACAGACCAGACTCACTTTGAATTTGCTGCATTAATGTGTATAAGACAGAAACAGTGGCTGCAGCAAGGTTATATTTCCAGCCAAAACAACACTGTTTTGGAGGAGCTTATTTCTACATACATGAGGCTATCTGTTTAACATATTACTGCAATGATGTGCAAAAATCCATCAAAAGAGATCAATAGTAATTCTACAGCAAACACAAACCATATCAATGTCATGAAGAGGATTTCCTTCCCTCAGTGATGCATCTGGATCAAGCTTGGTTACTATTGGCCTGCTACTTCCATAAGGTATGCTCCTTAAATCATTCTGAAAGAAAACAATAACATTCCTGACAGAAATAAGGTTGGCAACACTTCCAAGGCAGACAGGAAACATCGAAGCAAACAAGCAAATGCCCAGAGTCATGTCTGTCTGAAAACAGATGCAAGTAAGAAGTAAATGGCCACATCACTACACTGACAGAACTTGAGCTTTATTAGGTTCTACTTTCAGTAACAGATCATTCTTTTCACTACATACAGTTTTTGTACTGAAATAAAACATAAGCTTCAACACTGTTCTCTGCTGCTGAACAAATGTTAACAGCAATATGAATCCAAATAATCTTAACGCCCCTTTTAAATGTATCTTTCTGGGAACTGGTTTCCCATTAAAGGTGCTCTGTATATCTAATTAAGAAAACAAAAATGTATAGCTAAATCCATTCTCTGCTGATGATTTACATTTTGCTTAACGGATACAGTTTGACCTGGCAGCTGCTTAAAGACTGGTTTCCTAACACACATAAACTTGCATAGGATAAGAGACAGAAAAATGTACTGATGGTGTTCAACACTACAGATGCAGTTCAGGCACAGAGTTCTATCTTGTAGCATATGGGTTCTAAACAGCCTGGCAATTCTTGAAAAGCTTGTAGCACTAACCTTGGAAAACAAAACATTAAGGTGCTTCATGGACGTGTAATTTCTTCTACAGTAATGTAACTACAGTAGAATTTCTTTAATCCAGCTACTGATACTCAGAAAATTCTAAAAGCTCAGTAGTTCAGGCAAATACACCCAAGAGTGGAAGTTTCACCATGGATAACATACAGTACGCACACTGATTGCAGGACTTTACCTTGTGTTAGCTGGACTTTAGAGGGCCCAACAAGCTATCATAACAGATTCAAAAGAACCCAAGATGAGTAAATGAGGTACTGCTGGCAAGAAGCAGCATGTAACACTAACGATTACTCAAGAGACTCAAAATAATTAGGAGGCTTGAAAGTGGCAAAAGCTGAAGTGTGGCAAACGCATGACTGGGCCTATGATAATTGAAAAAGCTAAGTCTTTTTACAATAACAAGAAAATATCTGACATACCTGTACCAACATAGGTCACTACATACACTGTCTGATAATCCAGAATATTTGATAATCCACCACGTGTCTAGTCCCATGTGCACCAGATTAAAGAAATTCTACCACGATACTAAATAAATACTCTTAAATATGATAGTGTTAGTGACATAAACAAACACTACTATGTCCTATGGACACAGATTGTACTCTCAGTTCAGAGTTTCAGCATAAAAATGGAATTCACATTACATGGAGGTCAAACTCTCCTCATTCACATAATACCATAAATACGACATATGATTCTTGTCAGTGTAGTGCATCTGACACAATGGATGGCCAACTGGATAATATGACCATGCTATGGCAATAAATACAGCTTTAGAAATCATGAAGTCTGATCATTTCCAGGCTGAGCTCATTGAAACATTTATACATTAAAAACAAATAAAACTCACTTGCAGAATAATCAATTTCACAACATTCACGCTTGTTCCACAACTAATTTTTGAAAAAAGAGAGGAGGGGGGAGGAGGAATGCCTGCTAAATATACTGCAACATATGGAAGTTAATAACAAACTGAGAAGCTTCATATGCAAAATTATAAATTAACCCCATAGCATACTACTGCATTTGATTTTGTATATACAAAAAAACCTAAGAAAATTCAAATATATCAAAAGAAATGTCTCCAAACAATCACAAAGTGTGCAATAAAGATAAACTGTTCTACAAGGAATGAAGACCTCACTGTACATCTCACATTTATCTGATATTCATTCAAATTCTCTTAAGACCTATGGAAATATTAGTATTATTTGTCCTTTTGACATAATTATAACAGACATTTGGAGGTACATACTTTACACAAAATATACCTATCAAATTTACCAACATAAAACACGGGCATGTCTACATGAAGCCTAGACACATGCATAAATATGGTCGTACATACAAATGCACAAGATGTCTGATTTACAAGATACCTGTAACTGATGCAGAGTATTTTCCCACGCAACAGTTTTGTCCGTGAAATGCCGGACGCAAGCTACATCTTGTACCTGCTCAGATGCATTCTGCTCCAACCAATCAATTACCAGCTGACACTGCAATAAACAATCTTATTACAAGTCAGTCTAATGAAAATAATAAAGCAAACATGTGTCTTGTCTCCACACCTTACCATAAGAGAAGAATGTCTCATTGTTTGTCTTATTTGGAATAAATGAAACTGAATCAGTTTCCTGAATTGTACTTGTAGAAGAACTGAAGCTTTCACAGTGACTAAAAGTGACCAAATCTTCTCCAGTGTGAAATTCCCTGCCTTTCAAAGAATCCAGCAGTGCAATACTGGCTTCACAAGAACCAGCGACTGGACCATAAACTAAGTTCAATAAATCCAAACCACATTCTCATTTTTTAAACATCTATGTCAATATTATTTTCCTACTTATGCCTCGATATATGAAACAAAGTAATACCCCTTGTGTTCTCCTCCCACTGTCTTCTAGAAGCTCTAAACAATTTGCTATCTATGACTATTTTTGGCACCAAGCTTTGCAATACATTTGTACCAGTCAGCATTCTCTACTGTCACCGACTCGTAAGTATGGCTGTAACCGAAGGCAGAGGAAAAAGGGCATACATAGGTCATCAAAAAGAGTAGATATGAAGAGTGCACTGTACGATTCTCGAATGTTATCACAGTACATAAACCATGACTGATGTGTAGGTCCTGTTAAAGCACAGGTGTGCACACACGCACACATGCAGTGTGCATGCCCCCCCCCCCCCCCCCCCCCCCCCCCCCAACCACCAAAAAAATAGCACACATAAAAACAGTAATAAAAAAAAAAAAAAAAAGTAGAAAAGAAGGTGGATTTTTATAACTGAAAAAAAAAAAAAATACCA
>Ga0123354_10012733_pt1 | contig 13033 bp, 5 predicted proteins | sample TergutLab28metaG_2_FD_97872 | JGI IMG/M metagenome (GOLD analysis project Ga0123354, IMG submission 97872) | Labiotermes labralis P4 segment gut microbial communities from Petit-Saut dam, French Guiana - Lab288 P4 | ecosystem: Host-associated > Arthropoda: Insects > Digestive system > Gut ...
AAGTTCCCCTAAGACAACCTGAAGATGGCCAGTACAGGCCGAAACATGTAGTTGTCCATTATATAGTCATTAAATACACCTCATGTGACACAGATGTGTTTGACTACATACAGTTTTCCAAGTAATGCATGCAAATCATAAACTAGAAGTGGGCGTGTTTATGGTAAGGTAGTTGGAACATTCTTCAAAGTTTGTAAAAAGTATCAATATGTATATATACATATATTAGAAAAATATTATTTATATAAAGCTAGTAAACAAAGGGTTCACAAGTTTAGTATAAAACACACATTCTCCCATAAAATTGATACAATTTTCGATAAACGATGTAGTGACTTGCAGCTGTACGAAACACGTGCCTCCCATCATGCTGACGCCTTTAAGACCAACCACTTTCCGCTTTATGAGGGCTGCCGAACTCCTTTGGATTATGGCAGCTTCTACGAGCATCCAGTGCACATGTGAAATAGACCTCTCTGCGATCAAGAAACTGCCCACATTCTGCACAGGCATTTCTATGTACTTCAGAACTATCTGCTATTTAATAGGCCGTAAGTTTTGGGCTTTGAGACCTCAAATAGAGCGTCACTTTTGAGGCGACCCTCGCTGAGCGCGCCTTATTCCAACGGATTAGTTACTAAATTTTAATAAATGAAGGTTATAAACTATCGTCTACGAAAAACCAACGGTTAGCTACGGCGACCAGACATGTTTCGTTGGTTAATCTAACACAAATTCGTACGAGTCGTAGGGTGAACTTCTTACAATGGGAACACAAAACAACACATCTTACATTCAAAGTGCAAACATACAAACGTTTCCAACATTTTTCCGTACGTAACTGCCCACTGAAAGGAAGTGCAAGTATTGTAACACTGTCGTCAAAACCATCACCATGAGTGCCGTATTATGTACTTCAGTGCATATATATATGTTCAAATAATAATTTGTTGTGGATTGCGTGTCATATTATCAACAGCAACTATCTCCCTATTCGCCACAGCACATATCTGTCTAGACGATGACGAAACAATCACTGTCTCTACTACTTGAGTTACTCCATGGATCCGATTTCTCGGTCACTCCACATGCCATAATTAGTGAATTCTGCATCCATCCCTGTGGTACGAAATGCAAAGAAATAGGCAAGTCAGATATGCGTCGACAAGCAGTGATACCCCAAACTGTGCTGTCTGTAGGCGGTGGAAACGTCTCCTTGAATAGGTCTCCGCCTTCCTATATATATATATATATATATATATATATATACACACACACAAATATTGGTTTTTCAAGAACATAAACGCTATTCTGAGTGGTGAAACAGCCTACCAAAAAAGACTGGCTGCTAAATCGAAGTTTTGCGTTTTAGATGACGCGCTTATAAAAAAAACCATGACGCAACAAAGTGTCAAAGGCTGGTTTTAAAGTGTCTCTCGGAACCGTGTTTGGTTTGTGCAAACAGCAGCAAGGCACAACAAGAACAAACGCCTGCAGTTCACCCTGACAAAACGGAATTTATCCTCTCAGTCAGTGTTTCAACTGTATTTATTTTGTTTAGCACGTGCGCCCACTTGAACTGAGCACCAGGGCAACAACATCGATATTTAAAACGTTGTCTCTCAAACATGACCCCCACAGGCCACACTCTATGTTGTCACTTCCAGAAGAACGAATTTCGCCCCAAGCAGGATTTCAGCCAGCGGTCCTCACAGCCAGACTGGAGGGTTTGTCGTGAACAGTCACCTCGTTGGTCTCTGAGTAACACGTACTGATACTGGCTATATTTGAGGTTCTCATATAGGTATTCTGGGATGTTAGGCAATGTCGACGGGTAAAGAGTTGCCGACGTTTCGCAAATATCGCTAAGTCTTCGTTTTCTTGGACTGTTATACTCGGAATCTGAAGCACTAAAATCGTATAAAATGTCGGTAACTATTTACCAGCTGAATGAATTTTCAAAGTGGTCTTTGTTTTTATGTCACTTGTGGAACTGACAAACCATTTACGAGGTTTAAATTGTAAATATAAAGTAAGTAAGAATAAGAATACTTTATAATAATAAAAACAATGGCCAAAAAAATAAGCACAACTAAGGAATGTCTGTGTGTTGATGGATAAACTGTAAATATACACCGTATCCTAATTCTCTTACCTATTAAAGTGTTCATTACACCACACATCTAGCTCTTCGAAGGAAGCTGAGGTTCACTATGTTATTAGGCACCAAATCATGCGTTTCGACTGTGTGTCTCGATGTCATACAGCTCATACGTTGCACTGCAAGTCCAACATTTTAACAGAAACTTGAAGCACTGAAATAACTGACTTACCTTAGCATTCAGGAAAAATGGATCTGGGAGGCAGTAAATATTGTAATTTATTTAATTAATCCACATACGGAACCAATTAGTTTCTGGACTGTCCAACATCTAGTGTTCCACAACTCTCAAATAGCAACATAACATGTCGGAAACTAGACCTTTTTCCGCCCTCTGGTAAAACTCGTCTGTGGCCATTAGAAAGACGACGTCCGGAGTTTCATAACAGCTCATTCCAATGCACACAAACGACTACAGCAGGCGCTTCCTCACTTCCTCGCACGTGCATGGACACAGCTTAGGCTTTCGAAAAAATTGCGTTACTTAAGCGGTAGTGTTTTTGAAATACGACTATAGACGAAGTCAAGAAGCTAGGGAGTCGTAAATGGGAAATGCCACAGACTAAACCCTGCAGATCTTAATTATGTATCACGTGATCACACTTTTTTTTCATGCTTGTGACACACACACACACACACACTGGGCCTTGCATGTAAACGGCAGAAGTGCATAAACCTGCGAAAGTAATGGAACACCTGAACAGAACAGAGACTACGTGGCCCGCAGGAGTGAATAAGAGATACTACTGAAACGAATCTTAAAGAAATAAGGTTTGGCGTTGTGAACTGGGCTAAACGGCTCTGGATAGATCCAGTGAACGACTAGGGATACGGTAACGAGTCTTCGGGTAACAGTAAGGGTAAGAAAAATTCATTGACTACCTGAGCAACTATCAGCTTCTCAATAAGGACTCTGCTCCATCGTCAGTGAATCTGACGCAGTGTTTGTCCGAAAAGATCGACAGGTATGGCCAAGTCAATAGTGAGGAGTGGGAGGGGGAGGCAGATGGAGACAGACGGACGGACTAAGATGGGCGACAGCACAGATTTAAACACAAAAAAGTGGTAGGAGCTCTGGATTGCACACTATGAAAAAGAAAGCTTGCTTTCTCCAGTTGGAAGACATTTATCAGGCCAGGAGCAGGAACAAGGCTTCTCAGCAGTAAGAAATTGCTTGTAAAGCACACGTGACACTATACTTCATTATTTCGCGACTCGGCAGTCCTTGGCGAAAAAGTTGTCATATAAATTATACTTACAGGCATTCGGTGGAGGCTGAAGGCTACAAAAAGGCTGAGAACGGTGTTTTCTGATCGTGAAAAAAATTGTGCGTATTAAATCACGCGACTCAGAGCTACGCTTCAACTTTCTACTGCATAATGATCACGCAGCAGTTCCTTTAAAGGGAAATTAATTTTTTGTTAACAGTTTTTAATATATAAGCGGGTAATTTAATTACATTTTATTACCCTCCCTTCAGTTTATGCTCTTCCTAAAGAGCATTTGTTATTCACAAAGACTATCAAACGACTTTACATGAAGAAGCCGTAGGGCTGCATTTAACTGGCTCACCAATAAGACATGCAAATTGTAGCAGCTTATGTGAGCTTCAAAGAAGTAGACAGAGGCCTCTAATGGAAATCGTTAAGGACCGTCCAGGATCGCGTGTTCGAATTCCGCTAAGGACACCGCTGTATGACCACCTGTACACTGTAAGCCTGGCGCCTCATTTGAACAGTATTACCTGTCTCTAGAATATCCCGTACAACTTCTAACAGACTGTCGTGTTAGGAAACACCTTGAAAAGTATTAAAATGTAGTGACATCAAGTGGAACTATGTTCATCCAGAGTTTTACACAATTCGATGACACAGTGTGTATATCTACAACAGAACAAGAAAACATAGGTATTTTTCCTTTCGAAAACAAATGTTTAATATAGTGCACAGTCTAAGTTACTGATGTTGATAACCTGACCTAATAATATAATAAATCTTCTTCTTATTCTTCTTCTTCTTCTTCTTCCGCGGGCACTATAGCCCACTGTGGTCTCTGGCCTGTCTATCAACGTCTTTCCATTTTTCCCTATCTGCCACCAACTCTCTCCTTCTTCTCACTCCCAGCACTTGAAGATCTCTTCCTGCTTCCTCTTTCCGTCTTGTCCTGGGTCTTCCCCTTCTTCTCGCCGCTTCCACTTCTTGAGTGAAGATCTTTTTGGGCATCCTATCCTCCTCCATTCTCTCTCTCTAGGTGACCTAACCAGCTTATCCTTTGCCCTTTTTTATCCAATAATATCATAAATATGAGTCAATATGTGGAAACCGGGATAACTCGGTAGGTACAGTGACTAGGCTACGAGCTAGGTAACCGATAAATCGTGGGTCGACTCCCGGATACATTCTTCCCTTATCCAAAACGAACACATCATCTGGGGGCCCAGTCCCTCAACGGATACTGGGTTCCCTCCCCAGCGGGTTAAGGGCCCACACCATACAGCTACCGTTCACCACAGTCCAGTGCGAAGTTTACAAATGGACGGAGCAATAACTCACCTGCCCCATACATCTGCATGGAGTGCAGAGGGACAACTTCATAAATCAACATATACAGAAATCTACAGCAACAAAAATTCCGAGTGTTAACGATAAAGAATACACTTATATACAAGGCAATATGACCCTCACAAAATATACCCATACTCTGTCAAATCAACGAGGAAAATACATCGACTTTAACCATCGAATCAGCCGGCGATACAGACACGTGACTGACTTCACGATTTTTGTGGCAGCAGAGATACAATACCTTAACACCAACATTCGTTCGCGATGAGCCGTGCTGGGTACAGTACAGTACAGTAAAGTACAGTACAGTACATTACAGTAAAGTACAGTACAGTACAGTAAAGTACAGTAAAATACAGTAAAGTACAGTACAGTATAGTAAAGTACAGTACAGTACAGTACAGTAAAGTACAGTACAGTACAGTAAAGTACAATAAAATACAGTAAAGTACAGTACAGTATAGTAAAGTACAGTACAGTACAGTAAAGTACAGTACAGTACATTACAGTAAAGTATAGTACAGTACAGTACATATCCTCGACTGTGAATGCGTGTTCTGCGAAACGCATTCGAACACGCGAATTAATTAAAAGATGGTTTAATCCAATTATTACATATTATTCCACTTCGGAACAATGATACTGGATAGATCAGAGATGAAAATGTGATATTAATCATGACATAACGAATCTTATATCTTACAACAGTCATTTATGATTATATGCGTAATAACTATTTATGTGACAACAAGCGAATCTGTGGAAGCAATACAATAGCTTTGCAAGTTCGCAACACCTGACACTATCGAGTGTAACGAACAGGTTTATACTACGATAAAATACAGGAAATGTGTGGCATGTGTACACGAGATCTTAAACCCTGCGCACAACGGGGTAACAAAAATCAATCCTCAAACTACCAGACTTCAGTAACTCGCGAACCTTCCGAGAGAGGGTGATATAAGCGCAAATGCTTTGCTGCCATCTGTAGATAGAGGCACAAACTGTGATGGCTACACATCGCGTTTCGGCTAACAAGAATGGCAATTCATATCCACAAAACAATATTGAAATATCAGGCAGGCCTACTGTTTTGGGAAAATAAACTTTTGCTTATTCCAAAATATTAAAATAGCCGAAAATTCGGGCTTTTAATCGACACAGCGACTCAGTATCGACATATATATCTTTAAAATCGACACAACATTTCGTACCAAATTACAGCACACTCGAATTTCTGAAGTCATTGTACCAAAGCCCGACAGAAACGTTCTAAAATTAAATGCTGTTATCATTAGTAACAAAGAGAACCCCGTGATAAAACACCATGAAAAGAATAAGCTGTTCCGTTTCTTATTGCTCCAGTGCTTCAAACAGAATGCACTATCGCTATCAACAGAAGGAAAGACGTAATGGCAGTATCAGGCCAACCGCAGCCACAGCGTCACATCTGCAAGAAGGTGTGGTACTGAGGGAGCCACATACGGACAGGCTGGAATGACATCGTCCGATATCCAGACACAATCACGTTACTGATTTGTGCCTCGCTGTGTTACTCAAATGCCTGCCTGAATTCGGTCTGAAACATCGTACACAGCATTTGTACGCAGTATGTGAAGTTGGTTTCAGCTTCTTTAAATAACAGAATTAAGACAACAGTTGTGCAATTTTTTTGTTTTTATTTGTCACGGATCATAACAGACATGCCTTCCAAATAAACAACTCACCTCCCCAGATTTTCTACAACGTAGGAGAACCCGAACTTGCAGTACTTACGAACGAACGGGAGTAATTACATTACCAAGAAAGCAAGCGTGTATCGATTTGTTGACTCCATACCGACAATTCATTTCTTCTACATACTATCATATCTATTTACAGATATCAAATGTTGTTCCTATCATTGGGCCGGGCTCAGTATGAGTGGTCCGCTGCTCTCACCAGCCTACCACCTCTTCACCGGCTCCGATAACAAACCGATAATGCCGACAGACGGTAGGAGGGTGCAAAGGAATGCCCGACACGAGTGACAACTGATGCGAATGGCGGAAGACACACAGATGGGTGGTTAACTGCTGGACAGTCGACGGCTGCGAATTTGCCATCGTCCTTTACCTGATCCGGCCGCAGCTCTCTCCAAAGCGTGACCCAAGCATGTGTATATGGGAAAGCTGGATCGTATCATGTCTACGAACCTACTACACCGGTTTGCAAACAAATTTAGAACGATAAACATTAGCAGGCACATATACGCGATCTGAGGTCGAACCAGGTACCTTCCTTTCAGTAAGATTCAATTCCAATATCTGTAAATCAGCAATGATGAAGCCGCCTGTTTGCTCGTGTTCCGGACCTCGCTCCACATTGCACACAGGTTCATTCTAAACTGCGCACCGGACTCATGTTGCTATATTTCATGCGCACTGTTTGACAACCTCCTGTCGGATACGGTCGAACTCCTGCACTGCCCAGATTCGTGTCCAATCAAGGGTAACGACTTAAGGTTTTAGCGACTAATTAGCGACAGCACTGATCAATAAAGAAATCCGAACGGCCAAAAAGCCAGAAAAGAAAATGGCTCACGACGTTCTCCATGGCAGTGCTAGGAGAGCTGAGACACTGTGTGTACAGATGCATACGAAAACTCTCTCCTTTCAGGCTACGGTAATCAGCAACTCCAAAGGAATTCCGCAGAGAGACTGAAAAGCGACGTTATTAAACCGTGACAAGAGCAAAAAAGTGTGCTCCAGTGACGCACACAAATCTCAAACTCGTCTCCTCGGCGGCGTTAATTACTGCACGCTATAGTTCATTTGTACTTATTTATACATTTGGGCTGCAGTGACTACGCCGTCAAGAACAGATTATATGGCGCAGATTGGCAGGAAGATCAGTGAATAATGAAACGAAGGGGATAAGAACGACGCGATCGTGCATGAAATTGAAATAATATCCCGCTTGTACAAATGAATACAGCAAAATACAACAATTTAATTGTAAAATATCACTTTAACAAAGTTGCGATACGCATATCGGTCATTATGACCATTATCGGTCGAAGCGTTTACAACAATATATAAGGGAAGGTAAGAAAAATTAAACCTTTTTATATACTGAAATAAAGTGAAATGCCAACTTGATGCAACCAGGTAATTTTATTGATGCATTCTTAGCTCGACATGTTTCGGGTACATACGTCCATCATCAGGAGCATTAGATGTTGAGTTGCAGCATATGGTTTTCTGCACCGAGTTTTTGGATGGTTGGTGGTGATGGTATACGGTGCGGATGGTGCCGTGCGACTCGCACGCACCATCCGCATCGTAAACACGACCTACGCAGCTGCAACTCAACATCTAATGCTCCTGATGATGGACGTATGTACCCGAAACATGTCGAGCTAAGAATACATCAATAAAATTAACTAGCTGCATCAAGTTGGCATTTCACTTTATTTCATGAGGAAGATGCACGGTCAAATAACCCTCAACTATTTATATACTGTTGTAAAGAGTTCGTCTGATCATGATCAATATCGAAACGTGTAGCGAAACTGTGGGAAACAGTACTGTTTTAAAACAAAACTGTTATATTGGATAGTATTTATTTTGAGACCTACATCGATAACACAATGGGATGACTCTTCAAAAGGAAATACCGCTTATTTGCCTGACGGAACTGGGGAAAGCCAAGAAAAATCTCAGGACAGTGCTCCTGGCCGACATTTAAATCTTAACCTCTCGGATACGAAGCAAGAGGAAAGAGTTTTCCAGTATGCACTCAGCGCGTGGCAGTCAGTTTGCTGACTGATATCGCTGGTGGACAGTGAATACCAAACGCAGTATGTCGAAAACCAAGAGACACTGAAGGATCTCTTATGTGGCGCATTCGTAAAATTGCGAAAAGCAACTATTAGCTTCGCCGTGTCTGTCCGTCCGTCGGTACGTCCGCATGGAACTTGGCGCCCACTAGACGGATTTTCATGATAATTTATATTTGAGTATTTTTCGAAAAACTGTCGTAGAAGTACAAGTTTCATTAAGCTCGTACAAGAATAACGGGCACTTTACATGAAGACCAATATACATTTTTGACCATATCTCGCATGATTCTTCTTAAAATGACAGATGTTTCAGACAAAAGTTTTAGAGGAAAACAAAACGATTTGTGTTCAATAATTTTTTCCCCGAAAATCGTGCCGTGTACAAGAAAATGTGGAAAAATATTGCAGAGCAAGGCAGGCCACAGATGACAATATAGCACATGCGCATTGCTTGCTGGAAAACTAAGGCTACACACACACACACACACACACACACACACACACACACACACACACACACTCACAACATGTAATACACAATGTATTCCCACTGCAACAATGGTTGTAAAAACGCTCTTCTATGTTATGTTATAAGCATATTGCCTGTCGTGTTGTACCGAATACTGTACAAGGAAAATGAGCACAGGCAAACAAGGGGGTGGTCATACGTCTGGCAACGCAGAAAATCGCATGCCAGAGAGTTAAATGCCAAGATGTCAGAATGCCACTCTCCGCTAATGAATTCGCATCTATGAGCAGGAGAGACGGCACAAAGAAACAATCGAACTATATCCATCTATGCAATAAATAACAGTGCGAGGCCAGCCACATATTACTAAACAGATTAATTACAGGCATGTCCAGCTAACACGTCATGTAAATTCCTGTAGCCACACCACAAAGGGGTAAATTTGAGCCCATATAAAGTGTACAGTTGTTCTGCAAGTGAAATTGTCGTATGATATTAAAATTAAAATTCATTTAAGCATAAAACCACTCACCAACAACAGAATCATTCAACAGAATAACAAAACAAAAAAAGGTAACAAACGATTTCGGAATGCGAATGTTTTGATGTAAAATTAATTAAACTCCGTTACATATTTTTTGTTTAAGCTTCACAATAGAACAAAGCATTTCGCCATCCTTTGTACTGCCATGGATTCAAAACTTAGAAAAGGCTGTATGTAGGTGAAAGGCAAAGATGTTGCATGTTGGGATAGCAACCGACATAAATCACTCCGCCCACAATTCCAACCAATACGGGCAGGAACACAACCAATGGTCTTCTTCCGAACAGCAAAATGAATCTTAGGGCTCCACAAGATGTGGGAAATTTTTTCATTCGACGAGCAACTATCTCACTGTTAAGAAGCAACTTGCTCCATGGCGACAGACAGTCAGCACTGCTATATCAATTACGGTGTAACTGCCTACTAACTAATATACTAAGCAAGCCCAATGTCAGCGTTGTCGCTTACCGCTATATGGTGCACCGCCCAGCCAATAAAATGCTGCTTCTTACCTGTAACAAAGAAAGGAATAACGAATCAGACATTTGCAGTTCATTCACAAGCTTTTTGCCTCCTGCATCTCCAAAACCAATGACAGCCACGTTCATTACATGGATTCTCAAAGCATCCACGTTCCTTTCATAGACTAGCCACATGAAACACAGTACTTTTGAGAAGATGTTCCTTAATAAACTCCTTCAAAAGCCCCTCCCTTGTACAGAGACAGAAAGGACAAAGTGATTTTACTACAGCCCAAAAATGGACGTTATTCTGAAGCAAACAAAACTACATCCTTTTCTAGATCCCCCTTAATACTGTCCTCATACCGGCGCCTAAGTTTCCAAAACCTAACAAACCTTCAACTTGCTGGCCATAATCATTGTAACTGACGTCCTTCTAATCACGACATTTCAAATTCCACGCGCTGTTTACACCTCTTACTCAGGCCGTTCCACACGGCGAAGGCCCTGTGTCGTACTGCCTAACTTGACAGTTATTGCACACAACATGTCAGCCAACTCCACCCCACCCCGTACTCCTGGCTCGCCCATTGACCAAACACGACGTTATAAGGGCACTTCATTTCGGTTGACCGGCAGTGCTTAATCAATATTATCTGCTTCTACCCTCTACATCTGGAATCCGTCTTCTCCATTTGCAGCCACAGACGAGCCATGCCGTCTTAATAAGAGAACCCACCTAACTTGTTTCCTAAATTAAAACTTCGACAGAATCGCAATCACCGATGCAAATTAACACCTTGATTAAAATGTTAATATCCAATCAGCGATATCAGTTCGGAGAAGGGGAAATTTAATTAAAACACGAGGTGAGGGTTCTCAAGTTACGTCACTTGTCAAGATGTAGTGGAACCTGCTGAGATTCTAGATCCAGCTTTTCGATGAACTTCTTCAATAAACAGCGAAGAGCATACTGAACGCGTCTGTCATCTACGCTCAGTATCGTTACGTGAAGTGAAACACTTCCGGTCCTTCGAGCCACAACTGCGACTGGAGACTAACGTACGTTTCGTAAGAACCTTACGATTAATTTCCATCCTGTAACGCAATAACGAGCTGTCCACTGCTCGACAAACGGCCATACTATATTACGAAAGTCACGGCATACAACTCTGGAACGAAGACTTCACAATGTCTACTTTCAGTTTCTCGTGCAGAAGCCCGTGACAGCACCTCGACTCACACCAGAACTCTGCTTCCGTAAAAAGGCCCGAACGTCAGTTCCAGTGGCTGCTCAGTTGGTGGGGTTGCGGCATGGATGTCCCTCTTGTTGTGAGATGTCAGCTAGAGGTCTCTGCGTTGGTTTGATCACTCGTCCAGAAGAGTCCTTCCGAGTGTTGTGCTCCGAGTGTCACTGTGAAAGCTCGATAACGAGGAGGCCCTGGACCACAAGTGACAGTTGTGCCGTGAAAAAAGCCCCAAACTGTCAATTTCTAAATAATTTAATTATATATAGACTATAGAGACAACTTACGTTGGTTCAGGATATGCCTCCTTCTGAGGAACGGTGCAGTTGCAACCTTATCCGGCATGATGAATAAAGGATACATTATCGAGGGGGGGGGGGGGAACAGCATGTACTGTCAAGCTCCAACATCCTCGATACATCCTATGTGAACTAGCATCCAAAATCCACGAGACTGAATTCAGCCCACAAAGGGTTCTGTTTGTCATAGGCCTAAAACCGTTCGCAAATAATATCATGAAGACCTGTCAGCACAGTGCTTTATTAAGCAAACGCTTCTATTTACATACACAATCACGACACAAGTGCATTAATTCATTATGAAAATGTTGTATACATTTCTCAAACAGCCTGCAACATACACGTGATATTAAACACACACAAACGTTTTGTAATTTCGCTATATTATTGTTGATTTAACAGCAGTACTAAGTATAATACGTAACTACAAGGCTAGAAACACGAAACAGTGACATAATGTGTCACCAAAGCTGTGTGGTGATACGCCTCCTGCGTTCTGTTCTTCCGCTTTCAGCACGTGAATCAATGTGTCAGCAAAATCCATAATAATTGAGGCAGTTGTCCTACTAGAGAACTTAAGGCCTCCCCCACAGTACATACAGGCGCAGTTTAATATCTCAACGTTCATATAAAGTCACAGACAAACATGTGCTTCAGTGCAGTAACAGGTAATAATTGAGAAAGGATGAAAAGCATTCATTAAGAGTAGGCAAACCGGAACAGCGGCTGAATGCGACAACCGCAACCAGGTTGTGCTGGTATTGAGCAAGGTGTTCAGTGCATCGATTGAGGGGTGTAGTTTCAGATGAAGGGAATCAGCAGTTCTTGGACTGCCTGACTCTTGAAGATGGGACCGACAGGCTGTCATGAAACGTCGGTAACTAATTACCAAACTACGCTGCACAATATCCCAGACGAGGCAAAACCGAATGAAAAGTTGATTTTTAAGAAGAGCGATCAAAAATTAACACATCGAAATTAAGGGGGCAGCACAGCGGAGACCGCCTGGAAGGTACAGGCGTGGGTTGGGGGTGAAGAAATGGATACCATTAAAAAGAATCGCAAGGAAATATGTAACGAGAATGTGAGCTGTATTAATGTTGCTCTGGACCTTTTGTAAACAGAGTAATTAAACTTGAGGGTTGTTTCACCGTGCATCTTCCTCATGAAGTAATGTGAAGTGCTAACTTGATGCAACAAGGTAATTTTATTGATGTATTCTTAGCTCGACATGTTTCGGGTACATACGGCCATCATCAGGAGCATTAGATGTTGAGTTGCAGCACATGGTTTTCTGCACCGTGCCGTGCACCATCCGCACCGTACGCACGACCTACACAGGGGCTCTCAAGACCACCACCCATCCAAAAACTCGGTGCAGAAAACCATATGCTGCAACTCAACATCTAATGCTCCTGATGATGGGCGTATGCGCCCGAAACATGTCGAGCTAAGAATACATCAA
>Ga0123354_10012734_pt1 | contig 13030 bp, 7 predicted proteins | sample TergutLab28metaG_2_FD_97872 | JGI IMG/M metagenome (GOLD analysis project Ga0123354, IMG submission 97872) | Labiotermes labralis P4 segment gut microbial communities from Petit-Saut dam, French Guiana - Lab288 P4 | ecosystem: Host-associated > Arthropoda: Insects > Digestive system > Gut ...
AGTTTTAACGGAGGCGTTTATAAGAATGATCTGGTTGATTTCGGCGAAATCTACATTGAAGCGGTAGCTTATAATTCTAATGGCATGGTTATCAGCCAAATCAATGAAAAAAGCAGCAAGACTTTGTTAACAAGAGAATCTCCTTATAATCAAACTTATAATTTGACTGTCTGGCCGGCCGATTTCTTTAATATTCCGGATGGAGCGCTGATTGATCACATTGAATATGTTTTCACTGATAAAAGCAGGGCTGTTACAATTACTCAGTCGGATGATGATTATGCTGTAAATGGCGCTGAAATAGTCGGAGATAAAAAACCTTTTTTATTTGAACTGCTGTGTGATTGATAAATAGATCGATTTTTTAATATTAAAATAATTTGTATGTATAAAAATCTATATAAAAAGAATTACCGGTGTCTTGTTTTATTCATGATTATGGGAATATTTTCAAGTACACAATGGGTAGATGTGAAAGCACAAGAGGTCTCAACCGATCCTTCTTTCACGAATTTGGTCTTGAATCAGTCTAATACTCCTGTTGCCGATGTTACTGTAACTGTAAAAGGATCTAACAAAAGTGCGACAACGTTAGAGGATGGGACATTTATCCTGGATTGTGTTGTTGGTGATATATTAACCTTTTCTCGTGAAGGTTTCTTATATTACGAATCAAGAGTTACGGACAGGGACATTAAAAAAGGGGTGTTGGTTCATTTGCAGGAAAACAGGATTAAAAATCCGTCGACATTACCGGGTCCTTATGGAGAAGATATTGATAAAGTGAGTTTCTTAGGCGCCGCGTCTACCATATATGCCGATCAGATGACAACCACTATAGGTAGTACCATTATTCCGGCATTAACCGGACGTATGTCGGGTTTGAACATTATTCAAAACAGGGGAGCCCGTACTCATTATACCAGCGCCAACTATAACGCTGATTTGGCAGGATTGATTCCTGTTTTCGGTAGAAGTGTTTATAGCGATAATTCGGAATTTTCCGTTAGCTCCCGGGGGGTAACTCCTATTGTAATTGTGGATGGCGTGCAAAGAGAATTTTACTCTTTAGACATGGAAGACGTTGAGTCGGTATCTATTCAAAAGGATGCTTTATCTTCCATGTTCCTGGGTATGCAAAGTTCTCGCGGAGCATTAATCATCACGACCAAGAGGCCTGCACAAAGCGCTTTGCATTTTTCTTTTACAGGCAAGTTAGGAGTAAACAGTCCCATAAAAATGCCTAAACCGCTTGATGCCTATCAATATGCTTATTTATTGAACGAAGCTTTGCAAAATGACGGTAAACCGGCAGTTTATTCAGCGGATGATTTTGCCAAATTCAGAGACGGCTCCAATCCTTATACCAACCCCAATGTAAATTGGTATGATGAATTACTCAATAATAATTCAATTTCTCAATCTTATAATTTTAATGTCCAAGGGGGCAGTAAAATAGCTCAATTTTATGTCGGTTTAGGGTACATGGGAGAGGATGGACTGTTCAAAACTTCTTCCGAAAATTCTTATAATACAAACTTAGACTACCAGCGTTATCTGATTACTTCCAAAGTAAATGTAAATGTTACGGACGATTTTACAGCTAATGTTAGTTTAATTGGTCGTATTGAAGATGGAAATCAACCGGGAGGATCGAGCAGCGGTTATGGCGATTTGTTAAATACAATTTTTACAACGCCTAATGGCGCCTATCCTGTTAAAAATCCGGATGGTTCGTATGGAGGAAATGTTTCCTTTACCAACAACTTGATGTCTCAAACCATTAATTCCGGATATCTTAAAGATAATGCCCGCGACATTTTGGGGACAATTGCTTTGAATTATGATTTTGACAAACAGGTAAAAGGTCTGTCTGTCAGGGCATTCGGAAGCATTACTTCTCAAGTCAGAACCCTTACCAACAGGACTAAAATTGCCCAAGTCTTTTATTATAATATAAACGACAAAGGAGTGCCTGTTTATACCATGTACGGCACTCCTTCTCCTCAAGTGAATGCATTTTATCCGGTATCTAATTATCAGGATTTGTATGGTCAGTTGGCCGTTAATTATAATCGTCAATTTGGCAATCATGGCTTGAAAATCAGTTTGAAAGGGGATACCCGCTCGCTGGTAAACAATTATGACTTACCTGAAATCCCATCGAACGTAATGGCGAATGCATCTTATGATTATGCAAATAAATATTTTGTCCAGGCTGCAGCAACAGAAAGTTACTATAATCGGTATGCCCCGGGAAATCGTTGGGGAACATTCTACGCTTTCGGTTTAGGATGGGATATAAGTAAGGAAAATTTTATGGAATCGGCAGATTGGTTGAATCAACTGAAACTTCGTGGAGTATATGGAAGGACAGGAAACGGTATAACTAATTCCGGTTATTACGGATGGCGGCAAACCTTCTCTTATCAGGGAGCTTCATGGTATCCTTTAGGATCGAGCCAATCCAGTGGTTTTTATACTTTAGAGAATCAACCGTTGGCCAACTACAATATTACCTGGGAAAAAGCGGATAAAAGAAATATTGGTTTAGATATGTCAGCATTTAGTAACCGTTTCCAATTCACTGCAGATTATTACAATGACTATTATTTTGATTTGTTGCAATCTCGAGGAAAAAGCATTCAAATGATGGGCTCATCTTATCCTGCCGAAAATATTGGAGAATTACGTCGTTACGGTGCAGAATTATCTTTGACTTATCAAGACCGTATAGGCAGATTCAATTATTATATTACCGGCAATTGGAGTTGTGAGCAAAACAAGGTCTTGTTTATTGATGAACAAGATCAGCCGTATGATTATCTTCGTCTGACCGGTAAGCCGTTAGGTACTTACTTCGGATTAGTCACCAACGGATTCCTCACGGCGCAAGATATTGCCAATAACTATCCTGTGATGAACGGATTTAATGTCCAACCCGGAGATGTGAAATATGTGGACACTAACAAGGATGGCGTTATTGATGAATTTGACGAAACGCCTATCGGTGGACAGAAACCTTTGTCTTACTTTGGCCTTGATTTAGGATTTGAATACCGTGGATTTGAATTCTCCATGTTGTGGCAGGGCGTTTACAACCGGGATATCTACATATACGACCGGAATTTTACCGAGGGATTTCAGCAAATCAATCAACAGTATGGACAGGCTTATGAGCATCTCATCAACCGTTGGACTCCGGAAACAGCAGCAACGGCCACTTACCCGAGATTATCGGCCGGAGGTAATAATTACAATGACGGAAACAATATGTATACTTCCTTATGGTTAAAATCCGGTAATTTTATGCGTTTGAAGAATTTATACGTAGCTTATAATGTACCCGAAGCTATTTCCCGTCAGTATTTAGGTAACATAAGAGTGAAAATTTTTGCCGGAGGACAAAACTTGGTTACTATGGCTGCCTGCAATCTGGTTGATCCGGAAGTTAATTTTACAGACTATCCGATACAACGGAATGTTAATTTTGGTATTAATATCAAATTCTAAATCATTATGAATACAAAACAGAATAAATGGTTGGCGTTTTTTGTGGGAATAATAGGAATATGCTTCCTCAACGCCTGTACAGACAGCTATGAGAGTCTCCCTGTCGATCAGTTTACTGAAGATTATGTATTTTCAAAAACAGATTCGTTAGGTACATCGGCAAGAAGCTTCCTCTATGGCATATATAACTTATTGAGAAACGGACATAATGGAGTTGGAGGAGATTATTTGGACGCAGCTTCAGATGATGCCGTTTCTATTAAACAAAATGATCCGGATGTTTACAAATTAGCCGTAGGAAGATATACCGCTGCCAACAGGGTTAATTCCGATATGGGATGGGGAGATTATTATGCAGGAATTCGCAAAGCCAACATCATTATAAATAACATTGATGTCGTTCCTTTTAACATGACATTTGTCAATTTTAATGGAGAGGTAAAACCTTTGAATTATACAGTCAAGGCTGAAGCGCGTTTCCTGAGAACCTATTTCTATTTTGAACTGGTAAAACGTTACGGCGGGGTTCCATTAGTGGGAGATGTGGTATATAAATTAGGCGATAATATGGAAATTCCCCGGAATACATTTAAAGAATGTATCGATTATATGGTAAGCGAGCTGGATAGTATTAAATACGATCTGCGCAGTGTTTCCATGCCTGATGCGGATGTCTCTGCCCATGCTGCTACAATAGAAGCTGCAATGGCTTTGAAGTGCAGGATTCTGCTTTATGCCGCCAGTCCGTTGTTTAATGGAAAGACTATATCAGTGGAGTCGGAAAATCAAAAAGAACTGGTCGGTTATCCGGATTATGATATCAACCGATGGAAAGTAGCAGCTGATGCAGCGAAAGACTTTATTGATACTTTTGGCCCAAATGGGAAAAAAACGATGAATCTCGCCCGCAGTCTATTGCCTGTTTTCTTAAGCTTTTACAGTACGACGGCTAATCCCGAACTGATTTTCTTCCGTCAAGGAGGAAGTGATCATTCGATTGAAACAGCAAACGGACCCTTAGGATTCAGTGGAAATGCTTTAGGAAACGGACGTACAAATCCTACTCAAAATTTGGTGGATGCTTTCTTGATGAAAGATGGAAAAATGAGAGGCGAAAGCAGTAAATATCCATACAATATGCAAAAACCTTATGACAATAGAGACCCGCGTTTAGCTAATACAATACTTTATAATGGTTCGAACTGGTTGGGGACAGTCCTGGCAACAAACCAGGGAGGCGCTAATAATCCGACAAGTTCTACCGAGTATACAAAAACCAGTTATTACATGCGTAAATTCATGGGTAATTTTACTGGGGCAACAGAGTATGGTAACAATTATCACCTGTGGGTTATTCTCCGTTATACTGAAATCCTGTTGGATTATGCGGAAGCTCTGAATGAATACGAGTCTTCGCCTTCTCAGGAAGTTTATGATCAGATTATAGCTTTGCGTACAAGAGCCGGTATTGAAGCGGGAACCGATAAGATGTACGGATTGGAACCCAATATGCCTCAAGTAGAAATGCGCCAGGTAATACAAAATGAACGCCGCATCGAATTGGCCTTTGAAGAACAACGTTATTGGGACATCAGGCGTTGGCGTATTGCTGAAGATATTTTCAAAACGCCTTTGAAAGGGGTGAATATTGTTAAAACGCTTGCTTCAACAACTTATACGGAAGTGGACGTTTTAAAAGCCAATTTCGAAGAGAAAAACTACTTGTATCCCATTCCCTACTCGGAAGTGATTAAGAATAGCAACATGGTTCAAAACCCTAAATGGTAATGTCGTATGAAAAAAATAATAATAACATTAATATATCTGCATGTTTTTACACTTGCTTTTAGTCAATCTTTTGTGCAAAAGGGAGTGGTAACTTCAACTGATGGAGAGACACTTATCGGAGTAAATATTGTCGTAGACGGTACGAAAAAAGGTACTGTTACGGATATAGACGGAAATTATACGATAAATGTAACTGCGGGAGATAAATTGACATTTTCGTATGTCGGTTTCAAATCTCAAGAGGTAGTTGTAAAAGCTAACCGACCAACGGTAGACGTACAGTTAGCTTTAGACGTAACTTCAAACCTGAATGAAGTAGTGGTAGTTGGTTACGGTAAAGCAAAAAAATTGACAATGACCGGAGCTGTCAGTTCTATTTCGATGCGCGAGATACGTACTATTCCAACCAGTAGCGTGCAAAATGCCTTAACCGGCAAGTTGCCCGGGTTTTTCACTCAACAACGCAGCGGCCAGCCGGGTCGGGACGCATCAGACTTTTTTATTCGCGGAGTCAGTTCGCTGAATAATGGCGATACAAATAATGGAAATCAACCGTTGATTATTGTAGATGATATACAATATTCTTATGATCAACTCCAGCAAATCAACGTGAACGAAATAGAAAGCATTTCTATTTTGAAGGATGCTTCTACTACTGCTATCTATGGTATTAAAGGGGCAAACGGCGTTTTGGTAGTAAAAACACGCAGAGGAGAAGAAGGCGCTCCGCGAGTCAATGTGAGGATGGAAGCCGGTCTGCAAGCTCCTGTTCGTACACCTAATTTCCTTAATTCATACCAAACAGCTTCGTTGGTAAATGAAGCCTACCGGAATGACGGACTGCAGCTCCCATTTTCAGATGATGACCTGGAAACATTTAGAACCGGTTCCGACCCTTATGGTCACCCTGATGTGAACTGGTATGATGCGATATTTAAATCTGTGGCCTCACAACAAAACGTAAATGTCGATATTACCGGAGGATCGAAAAGATTGAAATATTTTGTTTCGGCAGGTTATTTTTCTCAGAATGGTTTGGTGAAAAATTTCGATAATGCCATGGATGATGTAAATACCAACTATTTTTATCGCCGTTTCAATTATCGTACCAACTTAGATTTTAACGTAAGTAAAACCGTGGATATGCGGTTGGATTTTTCCACTCGCTTCATGAATATCAATGAGCCTAACAACAATGCAACAGGGGATATTTACGATTTTGGAAAAATGACTCCTTATGCTGCTCCTGTTATGAATCCCGATGGTTCATATACCTATTTGGATACACAGGGTTATCTTCCGACCTTGAATGCCCGGATGGCCAATGAAGGTTATAAACGTACCAAACGGAACGATGTCAACATTCTGTATGGAGCTACTCATAAGATGGATTATTTGACTAAAGGTCTTTCTGCTAATTTTCGTTTGGCTTATTCCAGTATTGATGAAAATTGGCGAAAAGTGTCAAGAGGCAGTAACGGCTATCCTACTTATCGTTACCACCCGGAAACGGATTCCTATACCATTAATCCGAATAAAGTCTATGCTTATTCGACCTATGGGGTAACATCCGGAGTAGAACAGGCATATAAAGATCTCAATATCCAGGCTTCTCTTAATTATGCCATGGTATTCAATAAAGATCACGATGTAAGCGCCATGTTATTATTTAACCGTCAAAGCACTACGAGTGAAAAAGATGGCGATAATGCCGGAGTGCCTCATAACTTTGAAGGTTATTCATCTGCGCTGGGATATAAGTATAAAAACAGATACTTGATCGATGTGAATCTCGCTTACAATGGTACCGACCGTTTTGGTAAGGATCATCGTTTCGGATTTTTCCCTGCTGTCGGATTAGGTTATGTTATTTCGGAAGAACATTTTTTCACAGAAAGGATAAGTAATGTCCAAATGTTAAAGTTCAGAGTATCCTATGGTCTTGTAGGGTCTGATGTTGCTCCCGGCGGTCGTTACTTATATCGTCAGGTATATGAAAAAGGGGATGGCTATAATTTCGGCGAAAATCCGCAAAAATTTGACTCTTACAAAGAAGGTGATATGGGTAATGAAAATGTTACTTGGGAAAAGGCTAAAAAATTCAATGTGGGTGTTGATTTGGTCGCCCTTAACAAGTGGTCATGGACTTTCGACTATTTCCATGACTATCGTTACGACCAGTTAGTTACCAGGAATGATATTCCGTTAATTTTGGGAATCGGAGTTTCTCCACTTAACGTGGCAAAAACGGTTAACAGAGGTTTTGATGGTTCATTGGGATTCCAAACCCGGATCGATCAGGTAAACTTCAATACAAATTTTGTATATTCCTTTGCTAAAAATAAGGTAATCTATAAAGCGGAAGCTCAACAAAAATATTCATGGCTCACAGAAACAGGCAAACCAATTGACCAACCTTTCGGATATACATTTATTGGTTATTACACGCCGGATGATATCGCTTTAATTAAGGCCGGAGATCCGAAAGCTCCCGCTGTGCCTAATACAGATACTCCGGTCCAGGCCGGCGACCTGAAATATAAGGATTTGAATGGAGACGGGGTAATTGATGACTATGATAAAAGCGCTATAGGTAAACCAAACTTGCCTACCACAACTTTGGGTTGGACAATTGGCGCCACTTGGAGAGGATTTTCTCTTTCCCTGTTGTTTCAAGGATCCTTCGACTATAGCTTTAGTATAACAGGAACAGGTATCGAATCATTCAAAAGTCAATTCCAACCGGTTCATGAAAAGCGTTGGACTTTGGAACGATATGAAAACGGAGATGATATTGAATTTCCACGTTTAACGACCATCCCGTCTACAGTAAACAGCGCTGAGGGATATATGTCTGATTTCTGGTTGATTAATGCCTGGTATGTTCGTTTGAAGACAGTAGATTTTGCTTATCAGATTCCGAAAAGAGTATTACCGAAATTTTTGAGTGCAGCCAGTGTGTATTCCAATATTTATAACTTGTTTACGCATACCAATTACGATAAGTATCAGCAAGACCCCGAAGTTAAAACCAATACGGCCGGAGATGCTTATCTAAACCAGAAAGTATTCAATTTTGGCGTTCAATTGACATTCTGATATGAAGAAAATTATTGTATTACTGATAATAATTATCCATTGTTCTTTTTCGGCTTTTTCTCAGGCCGTAAGCCCTTTCAAAGAAGGAGACAGAGCAGTTTTCCTGGGTAACAGCATAACAGACGGAGGTCACTATCATTCTTATATCTGGCTATATTATATGACCCGTTTTCCGGACAGGAATGTACGGATTTTAAACGCCGGGATAGGAGGAGATACTGCTTCTGACATGTATAAGCGTTTAGACGGGGATGTCTTCTGCAAGAATCCTACAGTACTCATGATTACCTTTGGGATGAATGATTCGGGATATTATGAATACAACAGCGATGAATCGAAAGAATTTGGAGAAAAGAAATATCAGGAATGTTATAAAAACTTTCAGTTGATAGAAAAGCGGTTAAAAGAATTGCCGGATACAAGAATTGTGCTGATGGGCAGTTCTCCTTATGACGAAACTGCCCAAGTTGAAGGCAATACTCCTCTAAAAGGGAAAAATGAGGTAATGGAAAGAATTGTTGAATTTCAAAAAAAATCAGCGGAAGATAATAACTGGCAATTTCTTGACTTTAATCAGCCGATGACAGAAATAAACAGGCGTATTCAACAGGAAACGCCGACTTTTACACTTTGTGGAGGAGATCGAATTCATCCGGACAACGAAGGACACATGGTAATGGCTTATCTTTTCTTGAAAGCACAGGGTTTTGCCGGTAAAAAAGTAGCTGATATAGAAGTGAATGCTTCTAAGCAAACGGTTGTCAAGTCTGATAATTGTACAATATCCGGTATCAAGCAAAATGGAAAAGATTTGAGTTTTGATTACTTGGCTAATTCCTTACCTTATCCGGTAGACACTATAGCAAGAGGATGGGGAGCTAAAAAAAGTCAGGCTGAAGCGCTTAAAATAATTCCTTTTACGGATGAAATGAATCAGGAAATTCTGAAAGTAACGGGTTTAAAAGGCGATTATAAACTCCTTATTGATGAAGAAGAAATTGGAACCTGGTCGGGAGATGATTTGGCTAAAGGTATTAATTTGGCTGAAGAAACAAAGACACCTCAATATCAGCAGGCTCTTGCCATCATGTATTTAAACGAATATCGTTGGGAAATAGAACGGGAATTTCGCGACTATGCCTGGGTTCAATTTGATTTTTTCCAGGGAAAAGGCTTACTTTTTGCCAATAATTCGAAAGCCGTTGAAGTTATGGACAAAGAAATTCCTAACAATCTTTGGTTGCGCGCTCATAGAGATACGTATGCCAAATATATGCACCCGGCTGTCAGAGAAGCCCGCGAACAGGAAATGAATCTGTTGGTATCAAAAATATATGAAATCAATAAGCCTGTTCAACGGAAAATTACACTGCGAAAAACATAAAGTATGTAAAAAAAATATATTTTTTAGCGGTTTTTTCAACCTTCTTCGTCATAGAGCAAAAGGTTGGGTGAAATATCGATTTTATCCGATTAAGAAATCAATATTATTAATAATCTAAAAGTAAATTTTATGAAAAAAATTGTCTTTTTATCGTGTTTTGTTGCATTGGGATACGCGCTTTCTTATGCGGGTGATTATGTAAATGGAGTAAACCAAATTGCTCAATTGCTGGACAAAATTGAACAAGGAACAGGAGAGGCCCCACCTGTAACGCCTATAAATAATGATGGTGGAACTGATTCCGGTAAAGCCGCTTGGACTAGTAATAGTATGACAGGATTATTCTCTTTAGTTTTTGTTACACCTCCGTATCTCGATAATGGTACTTATACCTATTGGGCTTATGATTCAATTAATTTTGCAAATCAAGGTTACAAACAAATAGAAGAAACAGTGATTTCTCTTGTTCAGCCGGATATGTTTGACTTTGATTATGGTAGTGTTCCTGATGGATATGACGATTTGTCAAGTTTTTGGGATAGAAATGACCTTTCCTCTTTGGAATTCATTGATTTTTCAGGGAATGATTTTACTAATCTTGAAATTGACGGTGGTCCATATGGAGAAATGCCTTTAAAAACGCTGAATTTATCAAATAATCCGAATCTCACATCGCTTTCGATTATTCATTGCGAACATTTAGAACTTTTAGACATTACCGGAACCAGTTTGAGTGCAGCCGCTATAGACCAAATTAAAGCAGACGTATTGGAACTCTCACCGGACTGTGTAATTAAAGCAGATGCTCCAAACGCTATCCCTGTTATTAATGTTGCTACCCCTGCTGTTTATACACAAGGTGATATGCTTTACATCAAAGATAAAGCTCCGGGAGTAATCGTAACTGTTTTTGATTTATCGGGAAAGACTTTGATAACATCGGCAGATAATGCTATCAATTTGGGCTCATTTGGAAATGGCGTTTATTTGGTTAAAGTGAACGGAAAGGTTACAAAAGTTTTGAAAAAATAATATTTGCATTCCGTAAAAGTGTAAAAAAACAGCAAAATTCGTTCGCGAGTTTTGTTGTTTTTTTTTATTTGCTTTTTATTGATTAATTTTGTTGTTATTTCTACTTTAACAGATTAATTTATGAAACAGCATAATTTTTAAAATTACCCCTAAATCCCCTAAAGGGGACTTTTGAGGCATAAAAAGACCGTAGTTTATTTCGGTTTTTTCAGGAACTGAAGTCCCCTTTAGGGGATTTAGGGGTAAAACTCCGCATTTAAAATTAATCTGTTAAAGTAGAATTATCTTTGATTTGCATAACAAAAATGGAAAAAAGAAATTTTGCCGGGAAATTTGTGAGGAAATATATTTTATTATGTGTCCTATTCATCATAATGCCGGAATATATTTATCCGGCAATTAAGAGTTTAAGCGATAGTGCACAAATTAGTGTAATTATTGAGGGGCCATCCAATAAAAATATCGTCTATATGAATGGGCACGTTTCTTTGCGGGTAAAAGATCCAGGACTAGATATAGATTATATATTTAGTTATGGCGCTTTTTCCTCACGCACTCAGGTATATCTTGCATTAATAGGTAAACAGGCCAGCGAATTGTATGGAATGCCTACAGAATTAGCCATACAAGATGTTGTAGAAAGAAAAAATACGAGGATAACAGAACATGTATTGAATTTTACCCCTGAGGAAAAGGAGTCTTTGTGGCAGAATTTAATGTTTAATGCACTGCCTGAAAATCGTAAATATGAATATGATATATTACGTAAAAGTTGTGCAACACTTCCTTTGGAGTTGATAGAAAGGAACGTGAGAGGAAAGATTGTGTATAATTTTCCTGCAGATGCCGAAAAATTATCTTACAGGAAAGCAACCGATTCCGTTTATGGAGCGTTTCCATGGATATGTCTTATCCGTGATATAATCACTAATGGCAATGTTGATAAAAAAATATCAGAAAGAGATGAATTTTTCTTGCCGCTTAAACTTGAAACCGGCTTTTTATCTGCAAATATAGTGGACAAAGAAGGAATTTCCCGTCCGTTGATTCTATCTTCCCACATTATATCTGAAGGAGTGAAAGAACCTCCTGTAAAAAACTATATCTCACCTCTTCAATTGGCTTTTGTATTGTTGACTTTTACTATTATTCTGACCATCGTTGAATTTTGGAGAAAAAAATATTACAGAATATTTGATTGTTTATTGTTTGGAGTAGCGGGATTGATAGGACTTTTTTTGTTTCTTTTGGTTATCCATTCAAACTATGAATATACTTCACCCAATTGGCTTTTGTTGTGGTTGCACCCATTTCATATTGTAGGTGTCGTGTTTTTCTCATCTAAGAAGTTCAATAAGCAGGCTTATTATTATCACATCATCAATCTTTTGCTGATGACATTTATTATTTCAGGTAAATTTTTTCTTCCGAAATGTTATAATGATGCATTTCTTCCATTCATGTTTTGTTTGTGGATACGTTCTCTTGCCAGAATTGTCAGGTACAGAATAAATAGTTTGAAAAAATGACAACTCTTTGGGATAATTATTTCTTGCAAAATAAAAAACTCCGATATTTATGTCAATGAAGCCTTGCCAAAATACCATCAACACATACCGGAGCCAAACATAAAGACAGGAAATTTACTCTAAAAAAATCTTTCAATCAAGGCAAGTCAAATGTTCCCATTATAAATGTCCCGGTTGCGTCATTATAAATATACACATCAAAAGACTTGGCCGTTGAAGTAGACAAATTCGCAATAAGATGTAAACCGCAAACCACATCTGTAGTACAGTTATAAACACAGACTCCATTACTGCCCCAAACCTCAACGGTGAGGTTATCTGCAGAATCCAAAAATTCCAAATCCAAAGTTTTAGTTGCATTATCAATAGTAGCATTTATAAAAGAATTCAACGAACCTGAGGCTTTTATCCGTAAGTCATCTTTTAACACTCCACTCAATTGAATTTGCTTTTCTGTTGCATAAGAAGTACTAGAAACAACTAACGCCAAACACGAAACTACCAAAAAAACAATTTTTACATCCATAATTCTACACAATTTTTTTAAAGTTTAATTTTTTAATTCTACTTTAACAGATTAATTTATTTACCCCTAAATCCCCTAAAGGGGACTTCAGTTCCTGAAAAAACCGAAATAAACTACGGTCTTTTTATGCCTCAAAAGTCCCCTTTAGGGGATTTAGGG
>Ga0123354_10012737_pt1 | contig 13028 bp, 8 predicted proteins | sample TergutLab28metaG_2_FD_97872 | JGI IMG/M metagenome (GOLD analysis project Ga0123354, IMG submission 97872) | Labiotermes labralis P4 segment gut microbial communities from Petit-Saut dam, French Guiana - Lab288 P4 | ecosystem: Host-associated > Arthropoda: Insects > Digestive system > Gut ...
AGAGAGAGAGAGAGAGAGAGAGAGCAGAAACATGCAGCAAGCGAACAAATATATATTTAAAGCTTTAGTTGTGAAGAAGGAAGCCTGTCGTCTCTGTTCTGTAAAACAACCAACGCCATTTTGTTTCATAAACCTGACATAAAAGTATCGATCACGCACCGTGGCACCAAGACACATGGAGGTATTTGGGCCGCTCTTGCCCGGAGGTTGCTTCTCGCGCTGTAATATTAGTAAATGTCGGCAAGATGGTGGCGCCCCGGGTGGTGCAGATATCGAAATGAAGCGCCATTTTTCCTCCAAGTGAGCCATTCTTCCTTCAGTGTTCAGCACTGTGGGTCATGTAGCCAGGTGCTGTGCGTGGACCGGTCAGATCATTAGACCTACAGTCATCGGTTTCTATGTTCATATTTTTAGACGTCCCCGCAGGGAACACACGAAATGGCGTCGACCGTCTAGCTCCTGTGTAACACCACTGCACCTTTTCCGTGACGTATCCAGTAGCTGAAATTTCTTTGCGTCTTGGTGCATTTATGCTGTTTCATTGTCGATGTTTGAATAATGCCACATAAAGTTCCTTCGCGACGGTTTATTTCTCGTGAATACATCCATTTCTTCTTTTATTTTCTTTGTAATTTTATCTTATTCCTTGTTTTGATCCCGTAGGCAGTCTCCGTAGGGTTTCTATTCGCACATCTTCCCACCGCACCGCATCGCTTAAGGATTAACGTTACTGACACAACGTAACGTAGGCAGTAGCAACAAACTTTCTTCGAAGCGAGTCCGAGAGATGTTTTCTTTTAATTTCGAATTACTCCTCTTTTATCATCGAGCCCTCCGCGCTTTCTTCAGCTCAATTCGTTATTGGCTTCCTGGAAAGGAAAACAAACACTATCAGCAGCACAAACAACGCATGCGTTAATCATTTATAGATTCTACTAATTGGGTTCGTGAAATTCATGTCTTCAGTCGGGAAAGTCCCTTTCGTAGGGAAAAGTGAGAGTATTTCTGAGACGTTGCAAAGATTAACCCTTTGACGCCTAATGTCAACTATAGTGGTCGTACCGCACCGCTAACCTCTAAAGTTGCATTTTATATATTTATTCAACAAGTATAGGTACTGAATATTTTAAACATGGTGTATACTCTCCGCTTTTTTCTCTTCAAAATGCAGTTTGTTTCATAATTCTAACGTATTTGGTTACTGTATTATTCACATTTTATATACAGGGTGTGCTAAAATATAAAAAAAATAATTCCAGCGCCAAAAGGTTAATCGCTGAGAGAACATGTTAATGATTTGTTGCTGTTTTCTGTCCTGTTCTGAAATGTAAGTCTAACACGTTGCCGGATACAAGTTATAATTCGTATGAATATCTGAGTCACAGAGCGACATTAATTGAAAGTCACAGGAGACTGGATCAGCCCCAGAAAGCTCTTCTTTTAAAATTTATTAGCAATCAGAAAGTTAACAATATATAAGCTAATGTGATGATTACACAAAGTACACTACGATACCATGTATTGGTATGACGTGGTACGGTATTCATCCAGCGGTGTCACCTCAGGTGCCTTGCAAGTCTAAACGCCAGCATCTATTTAGTCTCCTAGTGTTTATAGTTTGTAGTAGTGACTCTAATAGTGGATTGGGATGGGCTTACAGTTTGTTGTGATGTTTATTGATTCTTTCATAGATGACGTCACGTACGTAAGCGATGTTGAAGTCTGTATGTAGAGTATGATTTGTTACATACCGGGGTCCATTTGCTGTGTCTCTGAGATTTGTGGATTGGGATCTCAGCATGATGACTTTTGGACTTACTGGCGCAAACCCACAGTTCAATTCCGTCGCTCCATATCGGTTTGATTACCGCTTTGTTGATGAGTAATTTGTTTTGTATAGATAGATGGGATTTTTCGCTATTAACAAGTTGATATCTTCTGTTTTTAAGTCGATTTGTTTTCTTTTTTGGTAGTGTGTTCCCAGAAAAGGTCTAGACGCTTTGTGGAAGTGAAAAAGTCATGTTTCAACCAAGAATCGAACTACGATTTCCCTGTCAACCTGGCCGACTCCTCAACACTGTGCCAAGTTAAATTTATATAATATGCACCCTGTATGGCAACATATATCTTTGTTTGTACACATGGATTTCAAAATCCGTAATAACGTATAACTTTTAGTACTTGGTGTCACAGTAACTATACACGTAAGATCGAGGATTAAATTACAGTGCCTTAAAGCTGTATAAAGGAGAATTAATTTAACTCTATTTTTGGTTAGTGTCTATCAAAGTGTGAATTACCCAGTAATTGGTAGGTTAAAAATGATCTGAATTTCAATTTAATAATATAATCAGATGTCAAGTATATCAGGTCTACGTAAAAATGTGAATGGGCTAGAGAGAGAGAGAGAGAGAGAGAGAGAGAGAGGTCAGAGAGAGGTTAAGGTTTTGAATGGGTGACTTTCCATGTACTCGTATTCAGAGTCTGAGGTTTGACGTTCTTAACAGCAGTGTTGCTGACGGGTCGAGACTTCCGGAACGTGTCGCTGTGCCGGTGGGGGTATGCTTGCTGTCTTTATGTTTAGGGTCAAGCTGTCATAACAATGACACTATGACCCTTCGAAATGTCGGGGGCTGCAACACGGCGTCACGAAGTTTGAAAACTTCGGTCTCACAATCTTTTTCCACATTTAGTTGGTTCATTGTTGTGTAAGGTTTTAGAGTCACTGGGCTTAGTGGGTGACGGTAGGATTATCTGCGTTGTGGTGTAAGATATTGCACACATTTGGGTGAGATACAGTTATAAGATAGACACGCGAGAGAAGATTGCACCTGGAAAAACAGAAAAACCATGATTCGTACAGAGGAAAGGGGCGTTATACTGGGCAAAATGTAGTGGAAAAGAGGGAAGAGAAAGTTCATACATTTTTTCACCTTCGTATTGCACTTGTTTCGTTATTTGTATGCTTTCTGAAAACCTAGCTTGAATCTCACGTAGGGATGCCCCATAGACTGATGAGGACCTTGCCAGCAGCTGGGACTGTGCAGGGTGTTTGTGAAAACAAGAACTTAAGGACATCTTGTGCCTGTGTTCCTTTATATGGTCCTGTCTACTGGATGTGACAGGAAGCGGCCATAACAAAACTTGTGATAATATTCTGCCATTTGCCACAGGGGGCAGAAAAGTCTCACGAAAAGCCTTAGTAAGTGTAAATTATTTCCTTGTCGAGATTTTACCCGATCACGACACAGGAGTCTGACGCAATCGGCTGCGAAGTCTGATAGACACACTAACCAATACAGATATATTCATATATTGATATTCCAAATGACGCCTTGCAAGATAATTGGACATCGAATTTCAGTATGTTGTGACCTTATCCGTTCTTCGGAGATCCCTGTTATGTCTCTTTATTTATTGATAGACTTTTACGTTCTTTACCAGTCATGGTGTCGTAATATTCACGCGCTACTCCACGGCCTCGTATGTTGAATATCACTCTTTTCTTCAGTCTCGGCCATTGAATCACACAGATCACATTACACACGAAACGTTTTCTTCGACCTTACCGCGTATCTTACAGGAAAAATGGTAGCCCGGTAACTACATCAAACGGGGCGTTACTCGCCCTGCACCAAGGGTGTTGTTATATGTAGAACAGTTACCACTCTTTCAGAATTAGGGTTTATGTACCTTCGAGTGAGATGTGAACTTGAATACTGACTCGGGGTTTGTTTCGCACTCTTGCATTCTGGACAAGTGAACGAAGGAAACCTTTCATAAACATTTGCCAACATTTCCGATATTCACACTCGGGTGTCTGTCCAGTACGGGTCCAGGACTTTGCCGCTAGGAACGCTAGCTGCATAGTATGTCAAGTTTCTCCATAAAAGTAAAGGTTATCCCTAACATGCTAAACAGGCACAGAGGAGAGGTCAGCGAAAATCCCCTGCCGCTTTTTAATCTGGGCTTCCAATGAAGGACAGTAATCCAAACCAAACGACAACACACCTTTCTGGAATTCACGTTTGTTGCTGTCATTCGCAACATACCTGACGTTTGTCGCTAGTTCCAAGGAACCAGTACCAGAGCTTATGTCTTGAATTTGAGAGAGGCCATCCCGTTGTGTATTATCAAATTTGTGTAATATATTATGCATCGTCAATACACAACAAACATGAAACAAGATGCAAAATTACAATTAGGTAATTTTGCATCTTGTTTGATGTATGTTGTGTATTGACGGTACATAATATATTACACAAATTATGTCATGAAATCCAGTCGACTTTCTTAGCCCTAAATTTATGTGGGCTTTCAGTTCTTTCCTGTGGAGTAAATATTGTCCTGTTGGTGTAGCGCAAATATGTTGATGGAGGGTGTTTGAAGATAAATTGCTAGGAAGAATGTTTAAATCCAAGCGGGGGTAACAGGGGGTGGAGAATATATATATATATATATATATATGTGTGTGTGTGTGTGTGTGTGTGTGTGTGTGTGTGTGGTGGGGAGAACTGGTCTAACTACATGGGAGGGCAATATCGAAATTTATTTTTAGTACTTGTAGATAGGGTCCTGAACTCTGTTTAAGTGTCCCGGGATATTGCCATTGGCATGCTTTTTTTATACGTGGTACTGTACATTCTGGTTTCCAAATAGCAAGGAATTTCTTAGCCACTTTTGAAAGAAACATGTGGCCCTACCACATTCAGTTAATAAGTTCTTAGTTTCTGAAATATTTTTACTGGTACTTTTCATTTAAGGGGGTACATAGTGGCACACTGCGGACCTGTCTTTACCATTTTGTGGAATATCTGAGGAAGACCATGACCATATTCAGATCGGTCTGTGTTCAGAGATAAAACGGGGGATCTCCCGAGTGCGGAGATGGGCCGATTGGACTAGGACACTTTTGAATACATAATCCACACCATGAAAGCATGTATTGGGGAGCAGAAGCAGTGTTCTACTCCTTCTTAGACTCAGAACTGATTGGAGAAGAGATGTGAGCTTCGCGCCTCAGCCTCTTTGCTCCCGAGAAAGAACGCGAGTACCGATTGGCATAGGAGGCTGGGTGGGTGACAACTAGTCTGGGCGTTTTGGAGAAGAGAAAAAATCTGTTGCATCTGTTGATAATTGAAACTCAAATTTAAAGCCTGTATTTTAATCTTTATAAACAAGTGTATAAATGAATTTATAATTGCTTGATGTGAGGTTCGTGCGGCAGTGTCGCTGAAGAATCATGTCCTCTGGAATGTGGCGCAGCGTCGATTAGGAATAAAATTATTTAAAATTATAGAGCAGAGGAGTCATAAAATAATGTAAAGGGCAGAAAGGGCTAAGTAAAGCCTCCTAAAGCTAGCCTCATTTCGTATAATGAGGCACCTGACATTGGTTTCCCAAACAGCAAACAGTCCGCCGCAAGCCGATTAATTTCCGCGTCGAGGGCACAGGATGGCGCAGTGGCGGCCCACACAGCTATACAGGGCGACACAGTGTAGGGCAATACAGCTACACGAGAGACACAGTGGCGACACACACTGTTACACGGGACGACAAAGTGGCGGCAAATACAGCTACACAGAGAGACACAGTGGCGACACACACAGTTACACGGGACGACACATTGGCGGCCAATACAGCTACACTGAGAGACACAGTGGCGACACACATACAGTTACACGGGACGACACAGTCGCGGCCAATCAAGCTACACAGAGTGACACAGTGGCGACACACATACAGTTACACGGGACGACACAGTGGCGAACAATCCAGCTACACAGAGAGACATAGTGACGACACACATACAGTTACACGCGACGAAACAGTGGCGGCCAATCCAGCTACACAGAGAGACACAGTGGCGATACACACAGTTACACGGGATGACACAATGGCGGCCATACAGTTACACAGAGAGACACAGTGGCGACACACATACAGCTACACGGGACGACACAGTGGCGGCCAATCCAGCTACACAGAGAGACACAGTGGCGACACACACACAGTTACACGGGACGACACAGTAGCGGCCAACACAGCTACACAGAGAGACACAGTGGCAACACACACAGTTACACGGGACGACACAGTGGCGGCCAACAAAGCCACACAGTTACACGGGACGACACAGTGGCGGCCAATCCAGCTACACAGAGAGACACAGTGGCGACACACACAGTTACACGGGACGACACAGTGGCGGCCAACACAGCTACACAGGGCGACACGGTGGCGGTCTACACAGCTGCACATGGAAACACCTTGGCGGCCCACGCAGCTGTACAGAGAGACACAGTGGCGACACGCAGTTACATAAGGTGGTGCGATGGCAATTCAGACAGATAAATATTGTTAGGCTACAATAACTCATATCTGAGGAAAGCGCCCTCATTTTTCATTTACTCTTTTCCTGCTGGCGTTTGTAAAAGTAAATTATTTTATTTTAGTTTATTCCAATAAAAAATATCATTTTTTATTGAAAATTCGAAAATAACTTCCTCTTTCATATCTCTGCGGAAATTGAGGTACTTTCTTTCATTCACCTCCTAACGTACCAATTTCATCCAGAGGAAGGATCAGGGCTTCGAAACGAATTATAGTAACATTAAGTATGGCGACTGTTGACTTAGTATGAAAGTCTACAGACTGAACAAGACACTGTGACCGCGACTTGCGGCAAAGCGTTGTAACGGCGAGCAATGCGGTGCCTGCCGTCAGGCTTTCTATACTAAATGAAGTAGTAATGCGAGTGCCAGATAAAATAATGTCTATCTCATGCGTAGCATTTAAATTTGCGAAGTACAAGTAGCTATAATCCGAGAACAGTTGATATTTCTTCTCTTTCTTATCTGGCAACATGACTAAATCTCAGAAATGTGAATGTACTTATCTACTTAAGTTTATCTGTTGAGCAGAATACCACGTAAAGAATAGGCTTTCCTGATAAGGAGAACAACAAACCATTTAAGATATAACGGATTGATACACGAAGGAGGAGCAGTAATGAATGACATTTTTACATAAAGTGAAATTGATAGCAGATTAATTTCGTGAAATTTGTGCATGTCGTTATCTAGACCTCTTTTATTCAAAGTAATGCTTTTTCACTTCGTCAGTGGGATGTTATCTAAGTCAGCCATGTTTACATAAAAAACGATAATATCTCTTTTCCAAACATATTTGAGCACCATCAACCCGCAACAAGTGCGGTTTCACTTTTCTTGGCCACTCCGCCCCTCGCTGCTCTAAGTCCTCATGTATATACATGAGCAGGATATGAATATGTGTGCCTTCATTTAGGCCTCTCCCTCTTCCAATATCGATATGCTAATTCTTCCTTTTATTTTATTCATAATTCCTGAAAATGAACACCGACACCTCAACGTCGTGATGAACACATTTTAAGACACTCCTTCAGGCACTAATTTCTTTTCTTTATTGAGTTTGTGTTCTCTAAACTGTCTCCTTGTTACCGGGGAGCAAATTTACCGCTAAAAGTCTCTCCCGCCATTTTCTGTAGCGTCCTAGCTGGCATGCTTACACTTGCATTTAACCCCAAATTTTATAATATTTGCAAGACTACTCAAATTTTATTTTTCTGCCAAGTTTTTAATAAATATAAATTGAGGGTGTTAAGGAAGTATGGTGAGGGGGGTAGTTGGAACAGGAAGGGGTGGAATATTGGGAGGATGGAGAAAATAACGTAATGAGAGAGCTGAAAATTTATGCTTTTTAAGAAATACTACAGGAAGTGCAGAGTAGCTATTTTATAGTGTGGCTGAGGGCGGCAGATCTCGAGGGATATCGCGGCAGATGCCGGCTTTCTGTGCGGTAAAACTGCCATGCTTGGGGACACGATAAAAGGGACAGCATGTATATAGGAAATGTGGGTTTCTTATGCGTGAGAGAAAGGAGAAATGCGTACAGCATTTCAATTGGAATGTCTGGAGGGAAGAGTGAAGATCCCTTGGGGAAGCTTCGCTGTGGGTGGGAGGTCAGTATTACTATGAATTTTACAGATAATGAGATGTGGCCTTGTGCGTTGGATTTAACTAGCTTAAGATGGGGTTTTCTCACGGGTTGTTAAAAACTCTGTAATTTACTTCTCCTTTACGGGGGCAGGGAATTTCATAGCCAGGTGTGCATATTTTACGTTAAGAAAAATTAAACCAGCGAGAACAACTGTTGGTTTTTAAGATGTGACGAGCTCTTGTGAGCGAAACTCCACTCACAAATTGAAAAAGAGTGAAATAAAATCACCGCCAAATAGTTGTTCAGTGTTTTTTTATTTATTATACACAACTGCTGCATGTTTCGGCCATATATCCTGGCCATCTTTAGGAAGTTGCGAGTTTGATTGACGTGTACGGCGTATATATTAACTTTCAATAGGTAATTGGCAGATTATATACATATATTTATATAATATAATTTATAAGAATAACAACGATGATAATCGTTAATAATAGTCATTATATGTATAAATGTGTAGTTATAATTTTAAAATTATATTTAATTGACCTTAATAAGTTATGGGTATTATTAGTATTACAGGTAATGTTCTGTATCCCAACATCTGTGGTGCTGCCTATTACCTCTGACAGTCTGTCAAATACGCTGTAAATTTTACGGCCAGGTGACCGTGTATCGTGATAAATTCTTATAATAAAACCAACTAGTTGCACTAATTTCTCAAATTTATTTTGGAATGAAAATCTACATGTCTCGGACAGTTCCTCTGTCCATCATCAGGAGTTTTTCACTGTAGGCACAGTAATGGTATATGTCATACAGGTTTGCTGACAGCTTGCGAGCAGGATCAGGACGGATCGTCTTGATCCTGCTCGCAAGCTGTATGACATATACCATTACTGTGCCTACAGTGAAAAACTCCTGATGATGGACAGAGGAACTGTCCGAAACATGTAGATTTTCATTCCAAAATAAATTTGAGAAATTAGTGCAACTAGTTGGTTTTAAAACAACTATAAAGAAGAACTCTTCAAATGTCGACCAAAATTGCAACTCCCTGAAGTTGGCCTGGACATATGGCCGAAACATGTAGGTGGTGTGTATGATAAACATAAACATAAACACACTGTGAAACTAGATGACGGTGAAATTGTTTTATACATTAGACTGATACAAGACGTACAGAAATCCAGTATACGAAATGCAGGTATAAATTTCAGCGTACACTTTTATTCTTGAAGTTATTAATATGTTCTTCTTGTAAGCGAAAATCTTTTAACTAATTACGAATATTTGGTGACAGTCACAAAGTTAAAGTAATGTTTTATAAGTCCTGCTTTGATCCGTCGTGGGCCGCAACACTAGGAGCTTGCGCGAGGTTGATTGTGTCTGTTGCCCACAGCAGGTAGAGCGGTCGCACGGCCTGCAAATATTAGTCTACGTCGTTCGCTAGCTACAGGCTTAAAAACAGTAAAAACACTTTGAAAAGTAAACTCTAGAATTAATTACTGTATGAATGATATAGCAATATTACTGTCGCCACTGTGGAATAGTGCAAGCAGTAACCAGTGGCGCACGTCACCTGTGTAGATATTCTCTTGTGTTTGAACGAGTTGTGGCATCAGCTAATTAAGCTGACAGATGTGTGTCAGATCACCGACACACATTCTCACTGAATTATTAATGCTCAACACAAAGGATACACATTTTCATTCGCGCCGTGGAGTGGTCGCTTTGTTTTGTACCGGCCTGTACACTAACATCAGTCACAGAGCGACGTAATATGTTACTTTTAGTGATTATTGTTATGACTATGATAAATTCTGCAATTAATTCAACTAATGTACACTTAAAAGTAAAGAGAATAATCAAGTCCACCTCAAAGAAGCCGTGGGCTTTCGGCAAATTACAGACTAGAGGCTCCGTAACACGAAATTAAATTTTAGGTTTTCGTTTTACTACAAAGACGTTTTTTGTGTTTAAATTTAAAAATCTGAAACTGCAAACAGTAACTGACAGCGGGGATGAGGTTTGTAATGTTGCCAGCAATTCTGAGTGTTGTTCAAAATTGGTGACTTGTGTTAGATTTATTTTTTAATTTTTATCTTTATTTTTTTATCTGCCATTGGTTTTTTTCACTAAGGCCAGGTACAGTACCAGATGTAATTGCTTGGCCTACCTGTAGCGGTAAACTTACCACATTTTGCAAGGCCACGGTCTGTTCAAGTATATGTTTATTTCTTTTAATTTGTAAGCGAGTACTTCATAGTAATATAAAGTTACTTCATAGTAACATAAAGTTATTTATGAAAAGAAAAGGAGGAGAATTTTAAAACACCTAAAGCAAAGAAAGTTTTATTTTGATTTAATTTTGAAACATTATAGTTTACTTATTTATATACTGCACTCGTTTCATATTGTATATAATTTTTTAATTATTTATTTATTTATTCAGACCAGCAGGATTAAATGTGAATATGCCAATGCATAAGTGAAGTGTATGTCAGTGCGTATGTGTTTGTGCATGCTAAGTATGGTTTTATGTAAGTATAATGTGGTATGTGTTGACCGGGTAGCTCAGTTGGTATAGCGAGTGACTACGAGCTGGACGGTCCGAGATCGAATCCCGGTAGGGACGAGATTTTCCGCCCATCCAGACCGGCCCTGTGGCCCACCCAGCTTCCTGTACAATGGGTATCGGGTCTTTCACGGGGTAAAGTGCGGCCGGGTCGTGTTGCTGACCACCTACCCCCATCTAGCGCTGAGGTTAAAGAAAGAGTAGAGCTATAACTCTACCCACCCTCTGGGCCACACCAGGCATGTAACGGGGTTACTTTACTTTTTTTATATGTGGTATGTATGTATTATATACGCATATGTGTGTGTGTGTTTGTACCTCCTTTATATACTGGCTGTTCAGATGTGTGCATCGATCTCTTTCTTGCGTCTTTCGAAGAGAAAATTCGCCTGAATTACGTTTGAATATCCAGTCCGTACCGCGCAGTAAACATTCTCCGGCTCAGTTATACAAACCAGTCAGTTAATGCTGTATAGGGAAATAATAGCTGTTTGTTCTCAGATCCACACAAAACACGTAAATACAGTGTGTGGGCAGAACGTAGAATTTGTTAACGCAGAACTTCGTGATAAACAATGAAACCGCCAGACGTTAGAGGCTTAAAAGTCACAGGCAGCTTACTGTTAAAGATTATGGGCTACGTATCTTTCACTGATATTATAGAACACAGCCATTATTTTAAGCCGGATATCAGGTTAAAGTATTAATAAGAATCTAAGGGGCTTATGTTATGGTAGAGATGAAACTTCTAGTCAGGCTGTGGCGCCGAGAGACGTCATCTCGATATCAGGATTAAGGTAGGATCTATAAAGGGTTAATCATAGAATGTGGCTCGGGTCCCGGGCCGGACGACATAAGTGTCGCGTCAGTAATAATGGCTCCGTGGCTGGATGCAGGGCCGCGTTTTGCAATTTCCGCCTTCTTGGAATAAGGATTGGTACTATATTACAGGGGGTTTTCTTATGGTCCTGCGGCTACTAATTAAGATTGGTCTGAAGAAATGACACGGCCTTTGATTTACTCGTAATGGGGTCTTGTTCGTGACATCCCAGAATTTGTACAGGGTGTTCAAACTATTAGGTCGTCCACTGTTATTTCTGTTTGTTCTACTATTAGTACTGCTATTGATTCCACCAAAAAACACGTATGGCTGACATTTAGGTCACGGTGTTCTGGTTTATGACGCAGTGTAGTTTGGTAGATAAATGCCGAAGTTTTGGAGGACTCATAACTGTTGAAGGGAAGCAGATACTACTAATACTACTACTACTACTGCTACTACTACTACCACTACTACTACTGCTGCAGATGCTACTATTACTATTATTACTGCTACTACTACTGCTGCTGCTGCTGTAATCTCGGCACAGCACTTGACATCCACAATGAAAGCACAGTGGACACCCGTCTGTCCGGCAACACTGACCTGTTGTCAGACCCACTGGGAGAACTCAGACCCAGAATTACGAGCCCGATGCAAGCATCAAAGTGCTTAATGCTTGGAGCAAAGTTGTGGTGTTTTTAGTGTCACCCGAAGTTTTCCTTAATATCGGACATTTGACTACTTCGATGTAAAGTGTCGACCCACCCCTCCCCTCTCTGTGCCGCTTTCTCACCATTACATTCAACTGTAAAGTGTCCAGCATTGTTTAAACAAGGATATAAGTTACTGCCGGAGAAAAAGAAGTGTTTTTTGCGCACGGTATTGCGGTTTGTGGGTCGTTAGTTGGCTTCTGCAATTGATACAGCGTCTCGAAATGTCTGAATATACAAATAATAAATATCAGTAACAATAGGAGACTTGACGAATAGAAGAGAGAATAATATTAAAGTGTATTCCATGTAAATTTAGAGTGAGCTGAAGTGTGGATTGATTCAGTAGGCTCAGAATAGGGTCCAGTGACCGGACAAGTTGATGACCTAAGGTAGAGCTACATGATACATGGTGATTTCTTTGCAGCTGCTGGATTAATGCGTGTTAAGGAAAATTGCTGCTTCTTGGAATTACCTACTTATTTTTGTAGGTAAAAAAACAGATAGTTTATCTTATTAGCCAAATAGTATGTACTTTGTACACATTCTCAAGACGTGAGTGGCAGCTGAATGCAATCTCTTCGCATGACATGGACCTTTAGTACTGGGTGCTCGGTAGGGTCGGGCTCCTGTCCCTTTTTGTAGTGTACCCTCCACCGTGCCGGGGTGGATGGTCTCACACGACTGTGTGAGACCACCGCTCTGAGGGACCCTACTAACAATCCCGAGAAAACTAGAGGAAGAAACATAGTTTCGTTCCAATAAGATGCGCTGAAGATTAGACAGAAAGGAGAAACACACCGCACCCCCCCCCCCCCACTCGAAAACAAACAAAACCAAACAACCCAAAAACCCCAAAACCCCCGTTTTTTTTTACACTTTCCAGTTGCAGATAAAACATAATTATTACCCCACCCAAAATACTAAAACGGGAACA
>Ga0123354_10012738_pt1 | contig 13027 bp, 10 predicted proteins | sample TergutLab28metaG_2_FD_97872 | JGI IMG/M metagenome (GOLD analysis project Ga0123354, IMG submission 97872) | Labiotermes labralis P4 segment gut microbial communities from Petit-Saut dam, French Guiana - Lab288 P4 | ecosystem: Host-associated > Arthropoda: Insects > Digestive system > Gut ...
ATGTTAAATTTCGCTGCTCCCTAATAGGTCCAAAAGTCAGAATTTTGAATACGTTAACCCCATTGGCTTCTATTTATGTAACATTCTTCCATTGTTGTCGCCCGAGTGAACTCCTTCACGCGTTTCACTAATTTCTTTAGAGTCCAAGCGTGCCTAACATTGTAAATCTTCCCCACACGATTTAAAGAGTCCCAGAAGCTGTCAAGGTTTTCAAAGTTAGTCTTCTTTTCTTTTTTTCTTTCCAGCTTTTCTTACACCATACATTTGATTCTGACAAAGTCGAAATTGTTAGCTTGCTACACCTGCCATAAAACTCTCTTCCGCTGTAAGCTGTAAACCTGACGCTCTCCAATTTCTCCCCCATCATAAATCAAACCAGGACATTTTTTAAACAGTTCTGACCTAGGCTTTAAAGGTACAATTTTGTTTCTTAATGAAAGACTTACACCCTATATCGGTTATAACCCTATAAGCAAACGACTGTCATAAAACATCACGACACATAAATTCATGCTTTCGTCTTCTTCACGCCAATCCTGCAATACTTTACAGTCCACAGAAATGCAGTGCAGTGAAGTGAGGTTAAGTGAAGGGATGTGAGGTGATATGAAGCGGTAGGATATTTAAATGGTCTTAAGCCAAATGAGAGGGTAGTGAAGTGTAGTTGGGTGAAGTTTAAATGAGAGGAAGTGAAGTGTCGACAGCTGTAGTGAAATGGAGTGAAGTGTAGTTGTATGAAGTGTAGTGAAGTGTAGTGAGGGTCTCAGTAACAGGGTGACTAAGATTATTAGAAGATTATATAGATCATATGAAGTTTGCTGCTCATATGGCTGTTTCGTTTATCACATTCTTTCATGTTCTTTTGGTTCTATTTTTTGTATCATTGTATATATGTTTGTATGTTTTGTATGCTTCTGTTTAATTTTGTAAATTATGTATTTTTTTGTTATGTTGATGTATTCTTAGTGTTATGTATGTTCTGATCTGTACATTCTGTTTTCATTGCGTTGTTCTGTGTACTGGTTGTGTGTAAATGTGTACAGTATTACTGCCACCGGGTGTCAACCCAATTGCGGTTAAATATATCATATCATATTATATCAAGTACGACAAACCTCGCAACGTGCGTTCCTTATACTGCTGCAATATCTTTATAAACAGAAATGACAACACAGGCAGGCAATGTACGTATAACCTATCAATGTGGGGCATCCACGTAACGATTGTTGCAGTGGAAACACAACAGTGATCGTTCTTAACCTACACGTAAGTGTCAACAATATGAAAAAGTTCATTGCTGCCGTACAAATGCACTGCTGTCGAGTTTCAAAATATTACCTGCTGCTATCAAAATGCAAACGCACTTAAAATTTTCACGTAAAGTGCCCGATATTTTTGTCTGGTTTTTTTTAAAAAAAAATTGTGTTTTCTCGTCAGATTATTTTTTTTTTTTTTGTAAAAGTCCCCGATAGTTGCGCAAAAATAGGCGTTTTTCGCGACTTGTTCGAACGCACCTAAGAAATAAAGAACGGGTTATTTGATTACTAGGTTTTATGCTCTTTTACGTTAATGAATGACAAAAACTTACAAAGTTTTATATTTCTTGAACTAATTTGTTTTTGCAAGCGATGTGAAGCGACGACCGCTTTTAATACACAAAATATTTGGTTGTTAATGCTGTACTACGGAAGTATTATTTTGACAATTCGGATGTCTTTGCCCTCAGACTCTTTTACGTGACGTCAGCAGCGTAGCCCTCGCCGCCCTTCCAATTTGTCCTGAGTCGGGTTTCACGTGCTGCAGTTGAATGTACCGCAGTTAATATCAGGATTTTGCTCTGCAGATTTTAAAGAAAGAGCTGAAAATGTTTTCCTTCGACTCGCAAACACACGTCACGTCTAATATTCACTTGGTTCGCTGCGTGTTGAAGTTTCAGAAGTTAAACGAGCCGACAGGAAGTGACTAGCAGTATTTGTCACGTTATGCCGTGTTCCTATATATATACACGAGTTTAAACATTTGTACTTCGGTTTTGTATTTAACATTTCGGAGACTAAAATTAATGTACATTACATGTGAAGATTCAGTTCGTACCTCATTCAGGGTGCGGGAGAAATAGTGAAGGACTTAAAGTTTTTAATTTCGCGCTTCTACTCTAGGATATAGCGTGCAGGTATCAGATTGAAGCGGTGACGTTCGACCTTAGTCATCGTGGTGCATCGAATGTCGGTGGGAGCGAGATTTTCCGCACCCGTCCAGACCGGTCCTGGGGCCCACCCAGCCACCTGTACAGTAGGTACCGGGTCTTTCCCGGGGTAAAGCGGCCGGAGCTTGGCGTTGACTACCCACCCCATATAGTGCCGAGGTTAAAGAAACAGTAGAGCTATACCTGTACTCCACCTGTGGGTCTTCGTGGCATGTTATAGAGTGAACTTTACCTTTACCTTTACGGTGTGGATTGTGGACCTGTTTAATCAGACGGGGTCTTCTGCAGAGATTCAGCTCGGATTTCGCCGTTAACTGAGTCAAGAGGAAACCAGTCTCCAAATGAAATCCTTCGATGGATACGACAGTGGCGTGAAGAAGGCCACCTGGTCGGCCGTCCTCAGTTCGCACAGCCGAGAAATTTTCCCGAGCTTTGGCGATCCTCGGCCGCAGTCCGAGTCGATTCGCACGTTAGCACGTTCCAGCGTTAGGCAGGCCTGACAGTTGTGTATGGCACATCTGAATTTTCGCCCATACAGATTGCAAACTATGCATTCTCTGACTAATCGGAACAAAGAGATACGCCTGCAATTTTGTGGTAAGTTTCAGTGAACGCTGACTGAAGATCCAGACCTGCCAACAGCCTTCTTATGACCGATGAGGCACATGTTCATTTACATGGAACAATTAATAAGCAGGACTTACGATACCGGCCAGCTGCAAATCCTTACGAACTCCACCAACGCCCCCTTATGACCCAAAATTTACAGTTTGGTGTGCTGTTTGGTTCAGAGAAGTTACTGGACCCTAATTCCTTGAGGATGAAGACGAACAAGCCATCACAGTTACATCGCAATTTTACACAGAGATGATGAATGAATTTCTAACCCCAAAGCTTCCACCAAACCATAACTTGTGGTTTCAACAAGATGGTGCTATGGTCCTACATGCCAGTGATTAGCATGGCTGCCCTTCGCCGTTTGTTTCCGCAGCGGGTAATTTCTCCTTTCGGTGATGTGCCATGGCCTCCTCCATCTCTGGACTTAACAGCACCTGACTTTTTTCTGTAGGGTTATTTGAAAAGTAGCGCACTGTAGACACCCTGTAGACTTAAATGCACTCAAACAAACAATACGGGACGAAATCTCCAGCATTTCGAAACAAGCACCTCGAGAGCTTCTAAATTCGTGTGCACCTGTGGATTCAGGAGGGTGGTGGCCACCCAAAAAACATTGAACACAAAAAGTGAAACAATGTAAAACACAATTTAAGCGCTGTACTAAATTGCAACGTGCTAAATTTGATAACAGTTGCTGTCAGTACAATGCTATTTGTATATATAATTAGTTCACTTAAGTTGCCACACATTTTGCTGCCACTGGACAGACCATCCGGTGAGCGCCGTATCGAGGAACTTGTCTGTTTATTGTAAGAACCATACCGAACGCCGTGGGGGAAAAACATTCTCAGATTTAGTGCTAACACCGTGGTACATATAATTACCACCAGCCTTTAATGTGTTGCTGCATTTCGTGTGTGAACTGAAATGATGAAGTCATGTCCCTTGATCGCATACTTTGCACCCGCGAATTACTGTAGAGGAGTAAATCACTACCACATGACAAACAGAACCTACTGCCCACCTGGTCCCTCGTATCGCCAGTGGCAATTATCTGGAACACTCAGGCATCAGAGCAGAATTACAAATGATCTTAATAGAAGGGCATGGGTTGAATTTACCTGTTGAGGATAGCAAGAAGTGAGAGATTTCAGGCTTCCGACGCGATATAAATGGGATATTTGCTCTTCTGGGGTGTTACGCAGCGTATATTGGTAGTTACCGACGTTTCGGGACAACCTTAAGGTCCCTTCTTCAACGTGAACCTTGAAATGGGACCGAAAACATCGGCGTGACCATTGAAGCTCCGATCGATAGGGTCCCCGAAACGTCCGTAACTACCACTGCAATCTACGTAACACTACGTGCCGGGATCGTTGAATATGGGACCAGAAGGTTGTACCGAAAAAATCTACGTTGCGTAACATCCCAGAAGAACGAAGATCTCCAGTGGTGGGCTCTTGTGAACACGGTCATGAACCTTCGTGTTCCATGACATGGGTGAACTTCCGGACCAGCTGAGGAACTAGGAACTCATCTTCTCAAGGACTCTGATTCGTGCCGTTAACTAGTTCGCAAATTTAATCCTACGCAAATGATAAACATCGGGGAGTCCCCCGCCCTGACGGCGTCGACGTGATGCGGAAGCCAGTCTATTTGTGTACATGATGTAAGGCATCCTATACATTCGGGCTGGGGGAACGGACATGAAAACCCGGCAAGATAGGCGAAGAGCGAAAATGTGAAATCCATCTCTGATGTCTAGCGCACTGCCTTCCCCACTGCTAAGACCCCTAACCAACCAACCTCCTAAATACAGCCAACTATCACGTCGTTAATGGATACATTCTAACGTTACAAAACACAGGCTTGAATCTGTCGCTTCCGCGGTACGTTGGTCCGTTGGCTGTGCAGTACCGATATTCGGCGTACTCCTCTCGCAAGACACGAGAGAACGCGAGAGCATTGGGCTCGCTAGACACTGCAGCGGGCGTGAAGTTCCTTGTGTATACCGAGCAGCGTCCTCGAATCGCGAACTGCCGGACACGTGCCATTTGCTGGATAGCTTCCAAGCAGAAAATGCGCAGTTGAGCACGTCACAATGCAAACAACTTCATCTTTAGCCGCCATATCAGGCACCTTGACCCGCGTCTTAGAGACAACGCGAAATTTCCGAGAACCAGGCGCCCATTCGAAGACCCCAGAATTAGATGCTGACTATTGTGCTTATCTTCAGGCCGTATAGGTAAATGCCTGCATGCTGCTATTAAACGGGACACTCATCTTCCACCTGAATACCTTCTTTCGACGAGGTCACGTTAGCGTATAGATCTTCAAAAAAATAATTAATCTGAAATCTACAAGTTTCATTGCAGTACAACACTTCAATGTACACTCAGCGTGTGACCTCCTCCTTTTTCTCCTCCTAATTCTACTTTTTCTTCTTCTTCTCCTCCCCTCCTCCTCCTCCTTATTCTTCTCCTCATTCTCCTTTTTTATTCTTCTCCTCCTAATCCTTATTCTCCTTCTCCCCTTCTCCTTCTTTTCCTCCTTTTCTCCTTCCTCTTCTCCTCCTCCTTCTTCTCCTAATCCTTATTTTCCTTCTCTCCTTCTCCTTCTCCTCCTCCTTTTTCTTCTTTCTTTCTTTCTTCTTCCTGCGTGCGTTAGCAACATGGATTTAACAGAAGATGGGTTACGCGCTTTATCTGGTGTCTTCTCATTTTTTGGTACTATTAATGAAAACTCGGTGGTCACTGTACTGCGCACAGTAATGTGTACAGCTGACATGCACAGTGCCAAGTTCACGGTAATAACAACAGGCGGAGACTGTTGCAGGATTGTTATAGAGTTAGCGTCAATCATAGCGGAGGGCTCTGCAGCGACTGACCGCCAAGGGTCAGAAACCAAGTATTTTTACATGTTGAATGGGTGAAGATTTTTCATACTATTAGGCGCGTTCGCAAAATTACGAAAAACGACTGTTAACTTCGTCATGTCTGTGTCTGTCTGTCCGTCCGCATGGACCAACTCGGTTGCCACTGGACAGACCCTGATCTCGGCGTATTCCTAAATTCTGCACTAGATGCAGGCTTCACTCCCCGGTTGCTTTACCCCAGGTTAAGATCAGCCGATACCCATTCGACTGGAGGCTGGGTGGGCTCCAGGGCCGGTATAGTTTCGGTGGAGAAAAGAGAAGACTCTTGGCCTTACGGGGTTTCGATCACCGTCTAAGTCGTCCAGTGCCTGGCCTAGTCACTGTGCTGACTTAGTCATAAAGCTGCTGTAACGATTCTGCGCATGGTTAGTGGTCCGACTGTAATGGCACTTGACGTACAGAAGCAAGTGTAACGTTCAGAAATCAACGAAAGACATTTTCCAATAAGATTTATATTTCGACTAGGATTTCTTTCAAAGCATGTTAAATTATTCTTATTCTTCATAGCATTCTTCTTCCTTTTTATGCCACCCCGTTGTGTTGATTGATATAATGAGGGATTTAATTACCTTCAAACATAACCAATGTCCATTATTTACTTTATATGGTCACATTCAGGCCATTAGTATGAAGTTATTAAAATAATGTGTTTTGATACAATTGTATACAGTACTTTATGAATTCTTTATTATTTGGCGACCACTAGGAAGACCCAGGTTTACATGGGACGATAATATTAAAATGGATCTTCACGAAGTGGAATGGGGGCACGAATCCAAATGATACGGCTCTGGATATGGACAGGTGACGGGCACTTGTGAATGCGGTAATGAACCTTATAGAATTCGAGGAATTTCTTGACTCACGAATTGCTCTGCTCCATGGAGTTAGTTAGTTAGTTACATTATTGGCCTGAGGATGATTATATTTGGCCGAAACATGTTGCCTGAATAAGGTACACAATACATACTAGTTTGTGTTTGACAGTCATTAAACCCTGTATTATTCTTCTTGTCTTGATGCGACTCAGTTTTGCCACGGATTAAGTGCTGTGGCTTCTGTCAACTTAACCATCACCAAGACACTTGGCAGTAAAGTCTACATGGAGGATCCGTCCAGTACAAGAGAGAGCACAGTAGCGCCAAGTAGCGTGTAGATCGTATGTGTGTGCAAGATAGCGAAATGTTTAAATTAGCCTCACTGTGTTCATATATATATAGGACAATATAAACACAGTAAATAATCTCTAAATAAAGCCCTTGGAACTGTCGAGCACACGGATGAATAGAAGAAATGCGGGGCAGGCAGCGAACCAGAAACGACTTTTCAGAATGAAGGGCACCTAAAAACGTCAGCATTTATATAACATTTTGTTTTGTAGTTTCTGCTTTTACTGCATAAGGCTTGTGGTGTTTGTGTCTTTATAGTTGTATGTAAAGTACAATACAGAACACAGGGAACTATTTCAGGGTAATAATACTTGTAAATTAACCTTTACCCTGCTAACGCGGAGAATATGGTGAGCTCCTAATTATGCCAGCAAATGGCAGATGGGATTTAATTCGGGGTTTAAAGGGTTAAAGGTAAAGGTCACACTGTGACAGGCCATGAAGACCTAGACGGGCGTAAAGCTGTAGCTATACTCTTTCTTTAACCGTGGAGCTAGATGGGGTGGGTGGTTAACGTTACGCCCCGGCCGCCTTACCCCCGGGAAAGAGACTCGGTACCCATCATACGCACAGGATAGTAGGTGGGCCCCAGGGCCAGTCTGCACGGGTACGAAAAGTCTCGAACCGTCCAGCCTGTAGCAAGTCGCTATACCGACTGAGCTATAAAACACAACTGTACTCAGCATTACAGTCATGCGCCGATTAACGACGGGGACACGTTCTGAGAAATGCGTCGTTAGGCGATTTCGTCGTTGTGCGAACGTCGTAGAGTGTACTTACACAAACCTAGATAGTATAGCCTATTACACGCCTAGGCTATATGGTATAGCCTATTGCTCCCAGGCTACAAACCTGTACAGCATGTTATTGTACTGAATACTGTAGGCAATTGTAAAACAATGGTAAGTATTATAATATATTATCATATTATAATCTTATGGGACCACCGTCGTATATGTGGTCCGTCGTTGACCGAAACGTCGTTATGCGGTGCATGACTGTTCTTTATTTGCCCACGTGCAATGGAGCAGATTGCTTGGGGACAAAAACAATTTCCGTGACTATCAAGAAGTACGTTCAGAATCTTCTTCCATTCTTGTGACGAATTTTATCCCTTTGTTGTCCCTGTCCACTCCATGAAGGCATATAGGGGGAGTAGGGGTAGGGCTCCACTCATTCTTAATCTTAGCACTAAATAGGATGAGCGGACAGCTTCACGCCCCAGCCGTTTCACCATCGGTGAAATAATCGCCTGTAAGCTTTGATTGGAAAGCTGGATGGCCCCAGACCCGGCCCGAACCTTCCAAGATGAAGGCACCCTGATGACCAACTGTGACTGTTTGCATGGCTGTGGAAAAACGGCCGTTGGGTATGGTCGCGTCCATAAGCTGCTACCGATATATTGCATCTTCCGTGTATTAATTAACTACTTATTTGGTTCCAACAAAATACACCCTGTAGCCAATGTATATACGCCGTAGTACAGTGTTTCCAAAACTGTTTGCTCGTGGGCCCCTTTTGGCTTCGGAAAATAACAACGGATCCTCACATCTTTGCTCACGGAAGTACAGTGTCCGGATTGTAGGTATCGAAAATTAAAAATTATATATATATATATATATATCAGAACTGATTTTTGATAGCTACGATTGCATACATAACAATGCAGTGCATGAATGGACCTTAATTACGATGATTAACGGACATGCCAAATAAACGCGTCGCAAATTAAAGAATTTCCGCGATTATTTAAAGAAACATTATTCTTTTAATGAAAAAACAAGTAAACTTCAAAGTAGCCATTATAGCTATGCATCCACGGATCCCTTCGGATCTGCGCAAACCTTTGCGAACCGCTGCCTTAGTATATTATATTAAACGTTCTCCACATTGTTCGGTCCTGACTGAGCCAGCGTCAGGGAGGTAGTGTACAATTCAAGGGATTATACGTGATACAGTGCGACCGAGAAATTCCAGGACTCAGAGGATGAAACTGCTGTGTACAGAGAGATCTTGTGCAACAGTTCGAGGCTTTGAAGGAGCTGACTGCTGGTTGCAGCACGACAGTGCAACCTGCCACACTTCTAATGAGACCACAAACAAGCTCAGGGACCTTCGTGGTGACTGTCTCAGCTCTATAAATATTTGGCTATTGTGTTCCCCTGATTTAAGCCGCCCAGAGTTTTTTTTTTTTTTGTGGGGTCTCTTGAAGGAAAGAACCCGTAAAGATACCCCCCCCCCCAAACGCTGAATGACCTCAAGATGGCAATTTCGCAGGCTATAAGCGATGTCATTCCTACTGTGCTGACTATTTGGCGCAGTCGTAAGGAACTGTGCTTGCAAGAGAGCGGCGGACACTTGCATAACTGGCACGAACCCTATCAGTATAGGCCTACCATATGTACGTAGACTATGTGTGTATGTCACATGACAACTGCAGTCTATTTCATATAACATATTCACAACCTTTGAGTACTGAAACTTTTAGGACACGCTGTATATCAGCATACCGTTTCATTGGAGGGTGATATGAGTCGCACTGGAGGTTCCAATGCGACTTCCGTTCATTATTTTTATCACAGGTGGGACCAGTTCTATTCAGAGTCTGTTGTAAACTGGTCGATCGTTTGTTTGTTCAGGAAAAATAATCATGGAGCTCATAAACGGGTCTGGGATTTCAGTCAACATTCCTGAGTTGATGGGGTGGTAATTATTTGGTAAAGTGTAGGGGGAAGTTTATTGTGAAAATAAGACATTATGTGTACTTGTGTGTTAGAATACAGTAAAGCAAAGGTCTGCCGATCCGGGTGGCCGCGCGGTATAAGACGTGGGTCTGCGGTACCTTGCTTGCTGGGAATGTGAGTTCGAATGAAGCCGGGGGGGGGCATGGATGTCTGTCTCTTGTGAGTGTCGTGTGTTGTCAGGTCGAGGGCTGTGCGACGGGCCGATCACTCGTCCAGAGGGGTCCTACCGCGTGTGGTGTGTCTGAGTGTGATAGAGGAACCTCCTTCAGGAGGCCTAGGCCTGCAAAGGTTGTCGAGCCATGAGAAAAGAAACAGCGTAGGTTTGGTGTGGTCATTATTTCGGATAGGCTACATTCCGTCCACGCGGCCACCATCTACTGTCCCAAGCCCCCCGAAAAGACGTGAAAATAACCTAGGCAGGTCAGTTAAAGTAAGCGCCTGCAAACGCGCCCCCGTGTTGGACGGGGAAAAATTTGCAGTGATGGCAGTCTGTCGAGGCACGATAGGCCGGTTCTCCTGCGTTCAGAGGCACCCACCCCGCTAAGTCACTACTCCCGAGTCAAGTTTAGATGCGTTACTCTCGGGTATGTGTTCAGCACGAGGGCCGTAAATGCTGGAAAGCCAACAGTGGTGGTCAATAAACTTTTAAGCTCGCCGAAGACAACACAACTCTACCGTCGGGTCTATCAGGCAGGCAGGCAGTGCATTGACTGTTTGCACTGTTCCACTCGGACATTTTGCTGTTTGAAAACACAGTTCTGACCTTCCTGCACACACCAGCTGGCAGAGAAACAAAGCCAGCAGGGAGTCACACGGAGACACTTGTTACTTCAATTCGCCAACTTGCCTTGAACTGGCTACAGAAAGTTTGATCCTGCTGCAGTGATTGCTCACGCACTGTCTCGCAGGCAACAGGAGCTTCTTAAATCACAGTGAGACAATCAGTGGCCTCCAACAGCTGCCGCCACTAAATGTCCTAATGAGATCCGGCCTAAAGAGGCTCTAAAGCGATTATTATTGTAATAATAATAATAATAATAATAATAATCGAGGTCTTCACTCTTCTGGGATGTTATGCTGCGTTGATTGGAAGTTACCGACGTTTTGGAACAACCTATCGGTCCCGTCTTCAAGCGCAAAGCAGTCCAAAATCATTGAATATCGGTCCATCCATGAAGGTGAGACCGATGGGCTGTGCCAAAAGTCGGTAACTAACTGCCAATCAACGTTGCGTAACATCTCAGGAGAGTGAAGATTATATTTACGCAGCGGCGGGAGCCTGAACCACGTTGCTACTGTTGCAAAACATTTCTATGTATTTTTATGGCGAAACGCATATGTAAATTAAAGTACATGGGACATACTTTGTAGCCTAGTTCATGTGTCTATAGTGTTCATGGCATGGAGTCTGCCAAAGTTAGTGTCGTGACGACATGGTGAACCAGAGTTTAGTGGGTAAAGCAAACAGAACTGGACAAAACAGAAGTGCAACGAGAAGCAGACACTGTTGACACAGCAGATGGATTAAACGCAGTTTCCCACCAGCAGCAAAACAGGTGACGCACTATCAGTGTTCAAACACATTGGGCCCGGTGGCCTTGTGTTCTGCATGTAGCTCACGCGTGAGCAACTCTGCACAGCCATTCGTTCGTCGTGCCAAAACTGGCTTGTAACCGACACACAGCAGTGGCATTGCGTTTGTATGGATTTGGAATGGCGCAGTTCCTACGTAGCGCATAAAATAAAGCCATGCCCATCCGTCCGTCCGCACGCTCTACAACCCGAGTAGTTGTTACGCATTCAGCAAGTCTCAACCACGAAAAACAATTTTCCTGGCTTCTTGCGATATTATCTTAAATTATGCCAAGGCCTATTCTTCCATATATTTTCCAACCTACGATCTCCAGTAGTCCTGTCTTTCGATACTCTGTGGCCAACTTATGATCTCCAGTCGTTCTGTCATTCGATACTTTGCAGCCAACTTATGATCTCCCGTCGACCTGTCATCCGATGCTTTGCAGCCAATTTATCATCTCCCGTCGACCTGTCATTCGATACTTTGCGGCCAACTTATGATCTCAAGTCGTCCTGTCATTCGATACTTTGTGGCCAACTTACGATATCCAGTCGTCCCGTCTTTCGATAATTTGCGGCCAACTTATAATATCCAGAAGTCCTGTCATTCGATACTTTGTGGCCAACTTATGATATCCAGTCGTCCCGTCTTTCGATAATTTGCGGCCAACTTATGATCTCCAGTCTTCCTGTCATTCGATACTTTGCGGCCAACGTATGATACCCAGTCGTCCCCTCATTCGATAATTTGCGGCCAACTTACGATATCCAGTCACCCTGTCATTCGATACTTTGCGGCATATGCAGTTGATGAGCTTTATTAAATAATCCAAGAGGCGAACCAGCTATCATTAACGAATTCACTGGAAGCTGTTAGTCCCATTTACTCTTTATCCATATGGACCCAGAGACCCAGATATTTACGATGTTCGAATGCAACTTTGTGTTATTATTTGAATGGAAAACACGTCTAGCTCCATGGAGCGTATCTTATTGTTATGTTCATGTATTATTATTGTTATGTATACTCTGTTCTGTATATTCTGTTTTCATCCTGCCAACTGGCATTCTTCGGCTACCCTGACTGAGGTTTTTCCGTGCTTTTCCTCAGTTGTAAGGCAAATGCCATGGTATAACTCGCAAAGAGGGGGCATGGCCCACACTCTTCCCATTTAGTTAACTGTGTTTTTCTATGTATTGTTTGTGTCGATTGTGTTGTTCTGTGTATTGTTTGAGTTTAAATGTGTACTGTACTACTGCCACTAGGTGGCTACCCAACTGCAGTTAACAAATATATCATATCACATCTAAATGCTTAGCTGCTCAAAAAAAGTCCCTCCTTTTATGCAACCAGTATGTTCAATACACTGTTTACAAGGGGCTGCCTCTGGCCCTTATTCTAAGCTGGATTAACCCAGCCAACATATTATTTTATGGCGTATTATAATATTATCTTCCCGTTTATTCGTACAATTAGATCTTCCATATTGTTACTTAGCTTCAAGTTTTCCGACATAAAGGCATTACAGGCTATACACGCGCATAATCTTGTCGCATTAGTGTCCGGGTTGCAGGCTCGAGCCTGCAACCCGGACACTACTCCAGCCTAACTGCACCTAACCTCCAACATACAGCAAACCAAGAACGATACGACCAATGTGGTAATCAACATCATAGTCGCGAGCTCCTGATGATGGGCATAGTAATGCCCGAAACATGTTGAGCCTATAAGAAGTACAATAAAATAACAAGTGGCATCTAGTTGGTTTTTTATTCTTCA
>Ga0123354_10012740_pt1 | contig 13026 bp, 9 predicted proteins | sample TergutLab28metaG_2_FD_97872 | JGI IMG/M metagenome (GOLD analysis project Ga0123354, IMG submission 97872) | Labiotermes labralis P4 segment gut microbial communities from Petit-Saut dam, French Guiana - Lab288 P4 | ecosystem: Host-associated > Arthropoda: Insects > Digestive system > Gut ...
ACCGGTAGATCAGTCGGAGCATGAAGCTGGAAAAACTTCTAGTGTGGTGCTAAGAATGAGTGAAATCTCCCTAAATATATTGAGAGCGAAATATTTAAATGGCTGAGGCTGTGGCTGTCCTAGAGAGTAGGACGGTCGAGCCTTGAGGGGAGCGTAGAGGTATTTAAATGCCGTCCTAAACGGTAGGACTCAAGAGCTGTAAAGGTTAAACTCAGGGTGCACCAATGGCCAACTTCTACATGACACAAGTAAAATTTAATACATACAATGTGGATCTTCTGCACTCCATTGCCTATTATTTTGTGTGCTCATATGTCGACTGAAATAAAACCAATCATCTATAAAAATTACAACTAGGGATCATGTTTGCTATTGTGAAATGACTGAAGACACTAGTTACAGAACTGAAGTATGACTAACTGGCTCATGTGTCTGCAACAAAGGCACAACTACTGTTGTGGAACACTGCCATTTTAATAACTCTGTAGCAGAGTTACACACCACAGAATACTCTGGTATTAACTTATCCACATTCCACTCACAAGAAAGCTAGCACAAAACTGAGACACACACACAAATACCCCAAGAGTGTCAGTTGCCTTCACCACCATTCCTGAGCAATCAGAGAAGTTCAGAAACAATGCAGTAGTCAAGCATAGCAGAAAACCTGTGCTCTGCCATAGCCAGCAAATAATCTCTTGTATAGCCTGTTCAATTCTCGTGCAAAAGATATTAACCCCTTAACTGTTCCCAATGTAATATTACACAAGACCAGGAAGATGCCATTGTGTTTTCTATACAATCCTCTTTTCAGATTTACTGCTTCAAATTCTGTCTACTTTTGTCATAGATTTTATTCAGAAGAAGAAGAATTCCAACAGCTGTGGCAATCTAGAGATGAACAGGAACTGTAAGATCAATTTCTGCCTGCTTCAAAACAGCAGTGATTAAAAATCTTTTTTTACTATCTAGCACACAATGATTTTTTATTACAGAATTTAAAGAGCCAAGGGAATTAGAATAACAGGAGAAAGTACTGCTGTCAAAATATAAACATTTGAGCATTTAGAAGCAAATGTTATAATTATTAATTTTTTGTTATCCACATTATTTTAAATTGCAATAATTGTACAAACAGAAAATAATATTGCATGAGCTAGATTTAAAACTTCTTCAGTCACTGCTTACTAAAAAATTGGCACACTGAACAGATCTCCAAACTTGGGTCAATGTAGAAAGAAGTCACTGTGCACATGAGCCCAACAGTGTGATTATACAAAATAGATGACTTATAGATCATACAAAATATGGAAGCAGTACCTTCTCTTTAACTTGTTCTGATGCTCCAGAAAGTCCTCGAATCTGCAATGTTTCAGCTGCTCTCAACAAAGCAGGAAGATTATCTTGTTCAATGTTGACTTCTCCTTTATACACAAAACAAAGGAGAGATTCAAGCTCTGTGAAATGCACATCCTGTAGAATGATCACTGGATGCTGACAAGGATTGCTCTGAAACCATGAAATAGCCAAATTAAATTAAGACATTTAACCTTAACAGACAAGCATGACAATGTTCCATTAAATACATACCCTTTTCGTCTGACAGTGGGCACTTAAAATGAACAGTGCTTCAGCTGGCAGTAGATATGATATATGACCTAAGCACTTTAAAGTATACTGAAGTAATTTAATCACACTCCTGAACACAAGCAAATTCAATGCCAGCTAGTTAATGGATTCAGCCCATACAGCCACCATCTTATCATTGCCTGAAGATGAAATGAGTACTCTGCCATATGTTAGAAGTCATAAACAGCATGAGTGTTGCATGTCAGAAATGTATTCTATTGAACAAGGAGTACTCATTTGCAGTACTTGCATGAAGTATGTATGTGTCACAAAAATATCTTGGAGAAAATTTAGTACAAAAAATCCAACATCAGCAGTGCCATGCCAAAGAACCATGACAGAACAGTGGGAAGTATCTGAATAGATAGGTTCACTGCTGGACAAAAATGAAATACAAGAACCAAGTTTTTCTTGGCTGTAGTATGGTTTACATTATGCAAAAATGCAAACAACCAAAATAACACATAATGGTCTGCCAAAAATCCTCTTATATTTCATCAGCTTCCTATACATTACCTTAAAGTCAGTGTCTCATGTACAGGGACAAGCAAACAAAATCACAGGGCCCACATTTCTTTACATGCAAATTCTGGCTAACACAAACAGTTATTCAAGGATATAACATAAGATGAGCAAGAGCAAATGTAAGACAAAACATGTTCCTTGCACAAACTGAAGGACTTTCAAAAAAGTCTTGTCAATAATTCAAGGGACAGTTTGCTCATGTGTTGAGAAATACTGTCAGAACATACAAGGTCTACTCAGAATTTTAAGGTTAGCAATGTCACACTGTTAAATGAAATAAGGTAAGTTGAACTGCAGGGAAAAACAGACTCCATATTTGTGGCAGAAAAAGGCTTCATAAGTAATAAAGCTCATGTTACAGTAGCTGTACTCAAAATTTTGATACGACCTCTCTGTATTATGAATTAGAACTGTGAATATTTTCCTATAGTAAAGAAATGGGATGCTTCAATCAAGCAGAGAACATGGAGGAAGCCAAATCATCACACTAGGTGTAGGAAAGCAGAATGGAAATCACACCATACATACAAATACTGTACAAGGAAAAGGTACCCAATTAAAAAAAAGAACTGGTTGATTACACCAACATTAAAATCAGGATGTACAAATAGGAAATATGTGAGTCAGTCCCAACACAGCAAGGACTGTAAGAGACTTAAGGATGAAAGAATCTGCTAAACAAATGCAACACCAACAGATACACAAAAACAGATTTAGTAATTACAAACTACAAATACAGCCATGATGCAAAATTTAAGTCCATTACAGCTATTATTACCAAACAGGAATTAAGGCTCTGTCAGAAGAATGTCACATGATGGCAAATTAAATTCTGATCATGACCACATACTGATACTGCCCATTTTTAACCCTTACCATGCAACCCTCCAAATTCCAATGTACCTGCTGATTGCCCAACTTATTTTTGTTTTATATCCGTATATTGAACCTGCGCAGGACAGCCTTTTCCCCTTTGTCCATGAAGAGTTACACTCAACAGGATAGGGGCATCATGTCTGACTGACAGAGGTTAAACGAATTAATGTCAAGTGATTGGTGAAAAAGAACTACTTTTACAATTGCAGATAAGTACATGAAAGAAACAAAGCTGCAGACAAAATGCATCAAATGAGTGTAGAGAAGTTACCTGAATTAAAAAATAAATCTTTGGAATCCGAATTCAGCATATTTAAACTAATCCTACCATCCAAAATGGAAGAAATTATGTACAGGTCATCAAGAAGACACAAACGTGCTGCTTGGAGGAATTAACAGGTAGGACAAGCAGTAAGCAGACAGAACGGATGAGAGAATTTGGTTCAGAGCCAGAACAGAGGAAAATGAAGCAATGTGTTTAAGTTATAAACAGGTGATACAAATTGTGAAAACAGTAACAAAATATGCACTGAAAGAGAGCCACTCAGTAAATAACAGCAACCTTCTCTTTGCCAAAAAAAAAAAAAAGCGTGAACGCTGTGTACAGTCACCTAACTTTTAAAATAATCCCTGAAGATGTCTATGGTTCTGTGACAAGAATGGAAAAGGCAAATCACCATTGGCATCACCTGACATTTTAAACGGAGCTATCTTGCACCACACGGCTACTAAAATGTCCTCTTTGTTTGCAAATAATTTCCCATGCAACAGCTGCTTCAGTTTGTGATTCAAATCATGGTCATATGAACCAAGGTCAGGAGAAAAGGGCGGTATTTTTTATATTTCTCACCCCCAATGCCACCAAACATCCCTAACAGTGTCTACTGTATAGGCCGTAGCACTATCATGTACAATGAAGCCATTTTCAACAATATCTGGATGCTTCTCCCTAACTGCATGATGTAGGTCGAACTGCAAGAAATCATTTGTAATACTCTGAATTCACAGTCTGATACTGTGGAACAGGATGACACAAACAATATTTTGGACATCATATGCCAAAATTTGCTTTGTGACTGACAGATTTCGTCAGTACTTGTGTTTCTGTGGTGACTGCAAATGATGCTAACCACAGGACTGTCACCTGAGTTCTGACTCATAGGACCCCACCCATGGTTTATCAGATGCAATTATTCAATTACTAAGTTTTCCCCTTCATAATAAAACTGTTCCAGACTGATATATGTCTCATATCACATCCACTGTTGCACTTCATTTAAATTATGTCACCCACTTGGCAGCAATCCTGTGCACTTTTAAGTCCTACTGTAAAATTTGGAGCATTGTAGACTCATAAATCCCTGTACAGTCAGGTAATCTGTTCAAAGACCAGTGCCTGTCTTCATCCATGCAATGTTCAACTATGGCTGCTGCTATGTCTGTGTCATGACAGCAAAGAGTGTCCACTGTGAAGCATGTCAGCTGCTAATACTTGTTGATTTCTGAATGCCTTTACCCACCTTGCGACATTCAATATGGTGGGGCACAATCACCCTTGGCTTCACTTAGCATTCCCATGAATTTCTGTCATGTAAAGCTTCTATTTATATGTACCAAAGGCATTCCACTTTATGGACTTTCACTTCTGAATAAGGGCGCCAACACAATTATATTTACACAGCACGTACATATGCACACATGTACATATACCCCATCTGTTGGGAACATTTACCAGTGCAAGGAATGTTCTTTCATATGTATAATACCCATTTCCAACAACGCTACATTTCTGGGCAAAAAGAATATATACCTTAGCTTACACAGTGAATCATACATTATTTCAATTAAGAGCAAAGCCAATGAAAAGAAAAAAGAACTCTATATTGTGATATTGTGAAATAAAAAGGAGAAAGAGGTATGCAATTTCAGACATACTATTAGCAGTCAAGCCAAGAGGCAGTAAGGTAAAGAAAAGTACAGCAGATTATAAGATGAGAATCTGAAAATAGTGATGCTGTAGGCAGAAGAAGAAAATCTTAACAAATATTAGAAGCTAAAGTATGCACAAGTACGTCAGAAGTTGAAGGTAGAAAAATAAAATCCAGACATAACTATGTTCGATGGAGAAACAGCTTTGAGAAAGTTAAAAAAAAAATGTGGACAGGAATAAAGAAATATCTAAAAACATGTTAAAGAGCTACACCATAAACTTGGATTCAATGGCTGAATACATAACAACATGAGAACAGTGCAAGAACTGAGAATAATAAATGAAAATGGTTTCATACATTTCAGGCTATAAGACAGGAAATGTCATCTCACAAATCACTCTTCAGCATTACAGTGCAGAGAATCTTAATGACCAGTGATTATTTAAGAACACACTGTCCCATGACACAATGCCCAGACTTTGGAAACATATTTTACAGGATCATTTGAATCAAAATACTTTCTACACACAGCACTTGAAATGTCCACTATTACTGACGTCAGTGCTAGCGTAGTGCAAATGACACACTACCAGTACCAAACCATTTAGCTCCCTTCTGCTGGTTCTTGTTCACTGTGCAGAAGCTATTCAAATACAACAATTCATAGTGCACAAATGCAAGCCACTTCAGAAACACAAAAATAAAAAGTGTAAATACATCAAAATATCAGACTGATAAGCTGTGGAGCAATGCCTAGCAACAAGTATTTGAGTTGAAGATGATAACTGAAAAAATTTAATTTCCTTATAAATTTTAAGTTTACTATAATGCACAAATTTGAAAATAATTTGGCTGTAAACCCCAGAGTGGTAACAGAACAGCTGAAAGGAAAACTGATTTTGTAAAGAGTGCTACACTACACGAGCAGTTAACCTGATGGTCATATATTGAACTTCTGTCTATACAGAACACCTTTTCCTTGAAATGAACTGTAAAAAAATATTTCCATTATGTCCTAAGACACGGTGTAAATGCAGCTGACATGTCACTGTCAGGAAGTAAAGAAAATATTAACCAGAATAATTATTCGTGCATTTCAGGACAAAAAATATTATTCATGGTAATTTCTAAAAAATGTGCATAACATGGTCCAAGGCAGAGAAAGTGAGAACTTGTAAGCATGCTGTCACTGCAACAGAGTAAAACATCCAACAATACCTGAAATACTCTTCTAAAAAATGGACTGCAAGCTGATAAAATTACTTTGTGAGCTCTAATACACTGGCCATCGCTAGCCAATGTCACATCAACAAGTCCTTCTTCTTCCCACAAATTCTCAAAACTTGTTACAATATTAGATTGGAAACTGTTCCACTTCAAGCAGATTTGTTGCCCTGACATTCTTTAAAATATGTTCTGAAAAGAAAAATAATGTTTACAGATATAATTTGAAATTAATAAGTATAACCAGAATCAGGATTAAAAATACAGATTCACAATCAAGTGCTAATTTCAAACTTACATATCTGCGTAGCATAATACCCAATAATATTTCAACAGAAAATTGTTAAAACAAACATCATTAAAAAAATGCACCCTCAATAACTGGGCCAGTGACAGAGAACAGCTCATTCTCTCCCACCCAAATGTGTAGATGCATCTTCATTTAACACCTGCAAATGTTAAACACCCTTAAGGGAGGTGGGATGCTCCTTAACATTGACAGATGTAGCCAATTACCAGCTTAGGACTAGTATATGTGGAGGAATCATTCCACTTTACAACAGCACAGAATTAACAACTAGCAACACATACTGTCAATGGCACTGAAGCTGCTCAGATACAGGAATTCTGAAAATTTTTGTGTTTGTATGTGTGTGTGTGTGTGTGCAAGCACACATGCATTTGTACGTATGTACGTATAATCATCTTTAACCTGGATGGATATTAAGCCATCTGTTTGATAAAAAAAAAAGGTGTTCCCTGTATTACAATGAACACCTATTTATCAACAAACTTATTAAGATCAATTAACATTTGACTAACAATGATTATACACAGGCAGATGTTTTGATTCACAGTCCACAAGCATGCAAATAATGCAGTGATAGGTGCATCTATAGTCTACAACTGTGTAACTTTTCAACCAATTTTAATTCTTACATGTACAACATCAAACATCTTATATTTTAATTACTAGATAAGCTAATATTTAATTGTAATTTCCAACACCCATTTATGCTACGTATTTGATGATTATACACAGTTACATCAGTGTATAATTTCCTTTGTCAATGAATTCTCCCTGTAGATGGCTAAATAAAGCCCAAACATGTGGGAGAACATACTATGAAACAATACATTGTATATGTATTACCACATGTGCAATTAATTTTATTTAAATACACAATAATATGTTTATTGCGCACAATGGGAAGCATAATTTAGAACAGACAAGAGGTTACTGAAACAAGTTGCAAGAACAAAATTATTAATAATGCAATATTGCACTTCTATGAAAACATCAGGTGTACATATGTTAATGGGAAACAAATATTTTGACCAACTGAAGGATGTAATTTCAAGCAACTCCTGTAAACTGGATGGACTTCACTGGCCTGTTTTCAAACATACTGATGACACCATACAGACACTCCCTCACTTATGTAAGGGTTCGGTTCCAAAAACCTTGATGTAACTCAAAATTTACGTACACCCCACCAGACATATAAATAATATTAATATCATCAATGTTCCAAGCAATAAGATAACTTTATGATGTTTATTCCAACAACCGCACAACAGTTCAACACAAAAATATATACAATAATACAGCAAGTCTCCTACATGTTTCAGCCTTTTTCGGCCATCAGGGTACTGAACAAAGAAAAAGAAAAATATGACATTGGCTACTTATGACATGGATGTGCAACTGCACAGTTAAAAAACAATGTTAAAATTGTACAACAATTATTAAAAAGTACAGTGCAAATTACATGTAAGCATATCATAAAATTTACAATCTGAATGCCAACAAACATATATCGTAGAATGACATCTTTGTTTTCAGGGATTTGTCCCTGTGTGTCTGTGGTTGTTTATATCAACATGGATGGGTCAAGGGTTTATGAAACCCTGGGGGTACATGTATTCCTCCACCCTGCCACCCTACTGCTCTTTCATTCCCGTAAGAAAGAATTTGGCACAAGTTAAAAAAATTTTTACATTTTTTATTGTTAATTGGTAATTAGATAAGTCAAAAACTGTATAAGCAGGAGTGTATCTGTAATTATTACGCATTCACCAGATACTCTTACGATTTCACGGATATTACGAGTACGTCCACCTTCTTCACTGACAAGCTATAACGCCAATCTGCCATCTAAGGCTTCAGTGCTTTCACTCCTCTAAGAAACCTCACACAGTGAAATGTGAACCACACCCTATGCTTTAAAAGTAATTTATCACAGACATTTGCAATATACAGACCTACAAGTCATACAGAGGTCATGGATTGCATTTATTTTCACTTGTGTACCTGTAACAGCTCTCTTTTACTAAGGGTTTGAGTAATGTACTTTTTTATCATAAACAGTCTGCTCTTGGGATCACTTTACATATTTGCAGCCTGCTAAGGCTGAGCCAGTTAGTTATCCTTTCAGAACAAAAGCCCATGTTCAAACCCAGACCAATCCATGTGAGATATGAAGTGGACAAAGAGGTAATGGGACAGGTCTTTCTCCAACTGTTTCAGTTTTCCCCTGTCAGTGTATGTCATTTGTTCATTTTGGGCCAGTGGGATTTTCAAGTGAACAGCTAGGAGTGAGGCACATATAAAGCAATACCTTGTATGCCCTGATAAAACAAAACACAAGAACCCTCTCCTTGCCACCTCACATACAGTGCAGGCCCATCCACCATCAATCATCTACTACTAATGCCCCCCCCCCCCTTACACAGTGATAATATGCTCCAAAAACACAACAGGTGATGATGTTCATGGTGGCAACAGAAAAAATTCCAAAGACATGAATGTTGTGGGACAACTTTAAAAACTCAAACTTGCACAAAGTAATCTTCCTCCAAATCATGGCCAATCCAAACATTTACGCCTTGCTGAATATACTTATATACATGAGGCCTATTTTAAAAAATAAAGCAAGAATGCATGAATCCCAGGAGCCAAATTATGCAGGTGACTGAAAATTGTTCAATGGAACCTAATATTTGTGTTTCTAAGCATGGAACGTGCTTTATGTTACCATTCTGGCACCTAAAGTTTTTAGATGGTTCCTAGATTTTGGAAAACTTGTAAACCCCTGTAATACAGCATTACAAATAGAAACTGAGACAATGATGTTTATTAATGGGATCACGATGCCCACAAAGAGAGATGATTTGTTCTGCCAAACTGTTTCCAGCACACCCCTGTCTACAAGCCACCTTAACCCTATGGCATCTAATGGCAACTTTAGTTGATGCACTGTGTGATGCTGAGAGAACTAAGCGTTCATTAAAGCCATCAGCTAAGAACGCACACAGTTACGGCTACCCATTTAAATCATCTCTTGCAGAGTACAAAGGATACGTAATTCCTGCACCAAAGGATGAATGTTATCCTTCACCTTTTCTGTCTTCCATCTTGGTATTTCTCAAGAGGTTTCTTCACTGAAAGTCAGTACGTATTCTTCGATTCAATCATCCCAGAAACATGTCCAACCTAACACAGCCTCCTAGACTTCACCATCCTAACAATACTACATAACCCATAAAAGTCATAAGATGTTCATTTAGTAATATCCTAATTGGCCACATTCCCCCTACATCTTGGTTGCAATTTTTCTTTCCTCTCATTACCCTCCTTTCAAACCTCCACAATGTATGTTTTTTCCTTGAAGTAAGAGACCACACATAACACCCACAAAAACTGGGTGGGAAGATTATAATTTTTTGTACATCTTGATCTTCAACACTTCCAGCAGAGGGGGTAATAACACTTTTTGAAATGAAGACTAATACTTCCAGAATCAATTTTGCTTTCAATTTCATCACATAAATTCACCCTTATTTCTTAGCATTGTTCCTATTATTCATAAGAGTTACCATATAGCAGTCCAAAGTCCCACAAATCATTATGTTCCTGCAAAGTGTTTGTAAGGCAAATTCACAGTACGTTGCCTGGTTGTATATTATTTCACTTGCATTTACTTCCAGACCAACCTCCTGGCATATAAGACAATTAATTTAAAATTATTCCTTACATACCAGCCTCAAAGAAAATCACAAGCATTAACCATTTCCAGTACAGTTAACTCAAAACACACATTGCCCATTTTGTGAAATCAACAAATTCCTCATTCCTTTTCTACAAACAACTTACCACAACTAAATCCCTGTCATTATATATCCTCAACAACTAGATAAAGTAGTTTCCTTGGCATAATTTACCAACTGCTATTATAGTTTATTTCTTTAACAGCTTATTCCACAACACCAATAGTAAATCATGGTGTCAGAATAGTGGATGATTGTGCAAACAGAACAGCACAGAATAAATATGATAAATAAGAATATAAAAGTAAGCGTTTTATGGCATAATTTAACTACTGCCACCTGTCAAACACACAAGTAAATAATCATTGCATATCTGTATGAAATTTAGCAGAACCAATGCAACTGGTTAGTGTTTTCGTAATAATATGTCAATGTTCTCAACAGCTCCCAGTCCGTATAATACGTTGATTTGCAAAGTTTTGAGCTACGTAATGTTAGGTATAACTCTTTGTTATGTCGGATTCAGGGGGATTTAATATGATGGTCATGAACTCAACCACGGATAATATAGGTAAACATGGACTCAAGATTTAGGTACCTTCAGGTTTAGCCTTTGTAACAAGAGGGTTAATCCACATTTACTTTACTCTTCGTACACTACATCATATGAACTATACGCTTTTAAGTAACACTGGAGATCCATGCAGTCCAGCGATCACTACACCGGCAAATGTTTACTATACTGTAATACCAAAATCAATCATAAAAACACGTTACGAAAGTCTTTGAGATTTCGCAGCATAACTTATACTTTTCTTCATCCCTCCCCGCTACTCCACACTACAATTTGAAGTTAATTGGATAAGGAATCACTTCCTTATTAACGAATTCTTTACAGCACAAATAACAACTTCCGTTTTCGACATTAAATACAGTTACTCTGTTTCTTTATACCTACACTGACTCTCTTGATATACATCAGCTCAAAAATAAAATATTTCGAACTTCACAAACTCAATGACAGCCATTCTGAACACTTCTGTAAAATACTATGAGAATAGGGTTTAGTTCACGCGTTCGATTATGTTTCGCTGTGGTGGTAAAGATCACGGATTACTACCATCGTGAGAGTCGGTGGCTACGTTCTATTACTGTGCAGATTGCTGGGCATGTTTACATGGTGCACAATTCAACGCAACCTATCTGAGACTTTTGCATTTGTATTTGTATGTGTATTTATTATGCGTTCATCAGATACCCATAGGATATTGAGTTTGTCATAGACAAAGATGAAACAGAGAGTTACAGAAAGAAATGTAAGGTAACAAAATAGGAAATACGATTATATGAAGATACACAGTTATAAAATGAGAAATGCAGTCACAAAACATGCCTTCCAATACCAGGGTTCATGTACCACTCCAATCAATCCAAACATGGTCAGAACCACCGGATATAGACTATGTCATTATAAATTACATTAGATAGAGTATAAGATTACAATATGTACATATATTGAGCTGAGCTCTTAAAATACATTAAACTTAATTATTTATATTAACAGGTACCACAAGTTGGATATATGGACTGAAATAAGAATACATTATACCAAGGCTGTTACTCCAAAAGTTCACTTTTGAGTATTGCCATTTTGTTATTGTCAAATCATTAACTGGGTATACTAAATATAATAGGTATACTAAATAAAATGATTAAAATATGGTACTCAATACAGCCGGTTCAACAATCTTAACAAGTTCAAGGCATTTTGGCCCCTTAGGGTAGTCCATTCTAGAAATTCTTCTATAGAATAGAAGGATCCAGCTAAAAGAAACGTTTTCAATGCCAGTTTGAATTTATTCACATCCCCTGAGAGTTGTTTTATTCTTATAGGTAAACAATTGTAGACCTTGATGCCTGAAAAGTTGGCCCCTTTTTGGTATTTGGTCAACCTTGCTAATGAAGGGTGTAGGTTGGTATTAGATCGTGTATTGTATGGGTGAATATCGGAGTTAAGTATGAAGTCATCCTTATTTTTGACAACAAACAGAGCGAGCGATAATATGTATTGGGAACAAAGGGGCAGAATACCCAACTCCTTGAATAGCCCACAATAGGATGTCCTGTTACTGGAATTGGTCATAACTCTGATAGCCCTCTTTTGCAACTTAAATATATTATCATTATCAGTAGAGTTCCCCCAAAATATAATACCATAAGACGTGATGGAATGAAAGTAAGCAAAGTAAATCGTCTTCAGATTTTGAGGGGTTAATGTAGGTTTTAGTATCCTGAGAATGTAGCAGGCTGAACATAGTTTGTTACATATTCGTGCAATGTGTGGGCTCCAGGATAGTGTATAGTCAAGAGTAAGCCCTAAGAAATTAATGGTTTGTGAATTTATTAATCAATTCTGACCTAGTTCAATACAATCTGGAATGTTCACAGTCGTTTTTGCTGTAAAATGGACTAGGTTAGTTTTATTTAAGCTTAATGTTAATGAGTTTTTCTGGAACCATCTGTTAACTTTTGTCAGGATGTTGGCATAGTCATCCTTGAGTCCTTCTGGGCTCCTCTGAACACAGATAATTTTTATATCATCAGCAAAAAGAGTTGGTAAGCATGTATATTTTATGGTTTCTGATGAAGTATGCCAAGGGTCCCTATATCAATGGTATTAAAGTGTTTAATCATTTACCAGAGAACATAAAAAATTTGGAATGCAGTCCGGCGAAATTTAAGAATGCTCTAAAAAATTTTTTCTATCAACACCCCTTTTATTCAGTTAAAG
>Ga0123354_10012743_pt1 | contig 13025 bp, 4 predicted proteins | sample TergutLab28metaG_2_FD_97872 | JGI IMG/M metagenome (GOLD analysis project Ga0123354, IMG submission 97872) | Labiotermes labralis P4 segment gut microbial communities from Petit-Saut dam, French Guiana - Lab288 P4 | ecosystem: Host-associated > Arthropoda: Insects > Digestive system > Gut ...
TCGGTGAGGTGTTCGGAGTGGGGGGTGGGGGGGGGGGAAGGGGGTGGTCGTTGGGTGGATTGTGTGTTGAGGGGGGGGGGTGGTAGTTGGTAGTTAGGTGGATTTTAGGGCACTTTAGCTTCATGGCTATGTGTGCCTTTCTGCAAATTAATCTGAGGCGAATGAAACTCGTATGCTTCTAAAAATTAGGGCAAAGATAGGAGTCTGAAATTAGAGGTAAAGGCAAAATGTCAAGCAAAGGACAAGATTTTAAATAAAATGCTATTCGTTGTACAGGGCTTGTCATTCTGGACTATGGGGCAGATTTATAGAAACGATATTAAAACTCCCATTTTTCCTTCGTTATATATATATATATATATATATATTACTGTTTGGAAAGTTCTATGTTAAGGCGGACAGGACTCTTCCCTTCACCATTACGACCTGACTGACTTTGAAACTTCATGGGATTGACCCTGAGTTTCTTGTTTACGTTCTTGTGAGACCAAAGGAAGTTACGAAAGATCTGTCTTTTATGATCTATTTCCAATTGAAAATGCCTTCTGTAGACATGAAACTGGAATAATGTTATCACACTACACATCCTTATATAGACTAGAGTATGGCGCAATGGATCAGTATATTTCGTACAAACGTTACATTTGTTCAACTGCAGTCTTTGATTCAACAGCACTAGCAGGCCCAACGCCTTGTGCACGCAAGCCTTTTTCCACCAAAGTGACCGTACCCGTAAGCGGTTAAATACAAACACTTCGTGGATTGACAGAACCCGAACTCAGGCAGCACTCTTCCCGAAATGTCGGTAACTATTTGTTAAACTACATAGCATCCCAGAAGGCTTTGATCTTCAGCGCTACCGCTGTGATAAGCTCGCGTCTCCACAACGACTTTCGTTTCATCTGCGCCTACTTCTCGAGAATGGGCTATTTTTTATGGGGTTTCTAAAGAACATGTGGGTCTATGTAAATGTTCTGCTGTTCACACATTCCGTCAGTTGCTTCTGGACTTCCCTGCTCTATTTCAGTAGACACTTTAAAATTTTAAAGTTCTTTATCTCCCAGAATATTGCAATCTGTCCGAAGACTTTCAGCAACCGTTTTGACAGTCATATTAATGGCATGCAGGAAATACTCGTACATCCAGTGACATATCTGCAATTTTAAGCGCAATTACAAATGATTGGGTTTGGCGGTTTCTAAATCACACACAACGACGCACCACACTCGGTAGGAATCTTCTGGACGAGTGATCAGCTCGTCGCAGAAACCTCTACCTGACAACACACAACACTCACAACAGAAAAACGTTCATGCCCCCAGTGGGATTCGAACCCACAATCCCAGTAGGCGAGCGGCCTCAGACCTACGCCTTAGACCGCGTGGCCAGTGGGACCGGCAAAGTTCTTTTGAAGCGAATTTCTCAATTATTTCTTTATTTAATATTTCTAAGCGCCAGCAACCTCTTGTCACATGCTTCTAATTTACGTTGATTTTGTAAAGAATGATTTTAGTTTTGTACATTACAACGCAATGTTTGTGCTGCAGTGAAGACCTGCGGTAGAAAACTGTAGATGGTATAGGGTGTGCCTATTCTTCCTGTTACTGGATATTAAGCTTGGTGTGAGTAACTGTATTGCCTACCTGTACGCCGAATATGAGATTCTGGCGTTCAAAGGGCCAAGCGTAATTCGAGTGTCCGAAATTGTATTTCCGTAAGTTGTAATACGTCACAGCGTTGCATCTCTGGCGATCAACTGGCACATATTTACGTAGTAGCTTTCAAAATGTTCGCTCAAATAGTAACACTTTCTGTCACTTTTAATGAGTTACATTATCATATTGTGTTTGAATAACGGTCCGTTGTGGCTCTGCAGTCACGGAAGTCCTATATCCATAATGCTAGTTGACGTGGCGGACATAATTAGGTTTGATTGTGGAAGAAACAACGCAGCGTGAACAGGGCCGCACAAATGCCTCTTCTAATCGTTACATATATTTATAAGGACGCTGTAAGTCTCTTTGTGGTGATTCTGTGTCTTCGTCACACATAAAAAAAACAGGTTAGGAAAAGAATGAATATAAGGAGGAACAAAAGACAAAAAAAGAGCAGGAAAGTAGGAGAATAAAGAGCGAGGAAAAAAGGAAACGGATTTCACTAAGAGTGGATAAATAAAGTGGATGGCGAAGAAATGAAGAAAGAAGAAGTTACATATTTAAGGAAAAGGAATGGAGAGATAGGCGGCTAAAAACGTTATTAATTTAAAATAATATAGTACGTGGAGACTGAATGTTTATGTTGGCCATCAGTCAACAACCTGACTGCTTTCTGAGAAAATCCGCCTTTTGATTCTCAGTTACTCTTATTGAATCATGCTATGAAAGATGTCACAGCCACTTCCTTCATTTTTAGCAGGCAGTTCTCGACGTGTAGTTACAACACTTTAGACCTCGACCGTAGATGGCAATTCCCGTAAGTGGCGAGATTCACGCGTCACTCTTTGAAGCTCTTACAACAAAATCTTTACTGAACTCGTAGGTAGATCGCAGGAGTTGTTAATGTATGAAAGGCAGAATTCATTGCACTCTTGCCTGGTGACTACAATTCACTGGGACGCTGCTGGCAGCTAACAGTCGGCGTTTGCCCATCTGCACAGCAGCAATGTTGTCAGAGTGTCTGTGCTGAGTTCAGCGCTCACCACACAGGTACATGGGACAGCACAGATAATGGTTCATAGGATTCTGAATTTTGGTGCTAGAGGGTGGTGAGCTGTTATCTTCATGCTCTGGTCGTTTTACCACCGGCGGAAACCCCCCTTCACGTATTTCAAAGGACACAGGGCGGGCCCTAAATTCTGTTCGAAAGTAGTGACGAACGTTTATGTCTCTTCCTTTAGTCGGTACCGAACACCAGACATCCTCCTGTAGCCAGTCGTTACAATGACTGATTGCGGAAAGAAGCACGAAAAAGCACTGCCATTTTCAAAATCGTATTTGAACCTAAGGAAAATGTTGGTGTACAATAAAGGGAAGTGCATTACTTCCGAAGGTTTTTTTTTTATTTATGAATAGCTGTACGTTGTTAGAGTAGAGGATGGGCTGAAAATGTAGCTCGTGGGTCACGAAACGCCGTACGGTTAAGAAATATCACCTACTGGAAAATGATCAACGCGGAAGGAGAAGGTTACATGGTTGGATAGAAGTGTCCCCACTGAGACTCTACGCAACTGAGTGCAGAAAAGTACGAATGCGTACCCTTGAACTGTCTCAACATTACCGGAATGCGAAAGGCGAATTAGGGCGAAATTTAGTAGAGTGTATTAAGTGAAGCAAAGAACCACAATGAGTAATTGAAATAAGGAATTAATGAATGAAAGAGGAGATAATGAATTAAGAAAACAAATATGGGAAAAGAGGTAGAAGAACAAGATAAGAAGGAAGCAGAAAGGATGAACACTTCGGATGGCGTTGTGATACAGCACAGTCAATTTGATTAAGTTTCGTCACATGAGGAGGGCAGACGACCTGGCGGATTGCATACGATGACACACTTGGCATTACATATGTTGACCCTTCGGGTTCTGCTAGCAGAAAATTGGTTTTTAAGTTTGGAATATTATTTTCATACCTGTAGCTACGAAGAATGTTCAATAAGAAAAGTTCCCTGGGTTAAAGGATTTAAAAGAACAGAGGTCGTTACACTGTCAAACGTCGCTCAGTTACCGCACTGTTGTATCGTTATTTTTGTGATATTCTCCGTCTAGTTGACGTTCAGGTGACCGTGCGTCTTGATAAATTCTTATAATAAAACCAACTAGACGCACTAATATCTCAAATTTATTTTTGGTATAAAACTCTACATGTTTCGGACATTTCCTCCGTTCATCATCAGCAGTTTTTCACTGTACACACAGCTATGGTATATGTCATACAGGTTTGCTGACAGCTTGCGACCAGGATCAGGACGGTACCGTCCTGAACCTGCTCGCAAGCTGTCAGCAAACCTGTATGACATATACCATTGTTGTGTGTACAGTGAAAAACTACTGATGATGGACAGAGGAACTATCTGAAACATGTAGAGTTTTATACCAAAAATAAATTTGAGAAATTAGTGATTCTAATTGGTTTTATTATAAGAATCCTCCGTGGAATTGATTCACTGTCTCATCTTGGCATGAGTTTAAAAATTCCTTCGCCATAGAAATCGACCTTATGCATTTCCAGCCATTTAATACAACCATTTACACTTTTCCTTTATTGTGATTTGGACAAGGCGACCTCCTCTTACGTCGCGTCGGTTTTCAGGATCAGTTCCTCCGCTCATGTTTCTTTCACATCCGTTCGTAATGTGTTGGCTCGACCAATTCTGTCAACATCACAGACGTCCGTTTGTAATTTCAGAACCATGCACTATTTTCTGTCATGTTGCGTCATTATACGCCATCATCATATCAACTGGCGGTTAATTTCGTTGAGGAAAAATGTTTCGCCCATAAAAACCGTATCGCACGACAACTTCTCTCTCCGGACCAGGTTTCCAATACCGTTGCTATTGCACGTCAGCTTTTTCCATGAATAACATCTGATTGACTGGGTGTTGCGCCATATGTTGCTTGACACCCTTTTACAAGTTCTGCCTTTCATCCTGTCGTTTCTATGTTACTACAGGTCCATAACCTCTTCCAAAACGAGTTCTCCAAACAGTGTGATCGACCGTCTTCTCGTTAAATTTCCAATATCCCCACTTGTCCGGAGGTCATCCAGAAGCTTCTTTACGTCATCTTCCTCGTCTTCCCATAACTTCCATCATTCCCTCTGTCTGTCCTTCGGTAACATGTTTTAGAAGGCAGTTCCTACGAAAGATTTGACCAACCCAGTTACCCCTTCTTCTTTTGATTGTTTGTGGCATATTCCTCACCTTCTTAACAATGTGTAGTACTTCACTTCTTATATTACCGAAAGATTAAATACGTGCGTGATGAACAGAAAGGTTACAGGCTTGGGTGGGGGTGGGGGTGGGTGGGTGGGTGCACATTCCTGGTACTTCCTAGAAATTTTATTTTGCAGTAGTTTTACGTCTGCATTACGTGTGCAATTTACTCCTTATCTTCAACTGACCATTCTGAACTACGTACGAATCCTGTACTTGAATTTTCTGACGACCATTTTTAATCCTCTCCAAGTTGCAAACGAATTTTAATGCTCAGAAGATGCAGCCATTATCACACAATATAATGCTGACTTTAATAGTTGAAGTGTGGAGTGACGTTAATTGTTTCCTATAACGTGTGGTTATTCACTGCCCGCTGTACAAGCACAAGATAAGGCGTTAGTGCTGAAAGAGACGTGGGGATGGGAAAACAGAACTTTGTTCTACCCTGAATCTTACAAAAAGTAAATGACTTGATTGTAGAATGATTGAAGAAAAGTGCTTTACGAGGGGTGGGGCGAGGTTCTATGTGGTGCAGAGTGTGGGGTCAATGGAACCGTGACACCGAAACATTTCTACGTTGATAGCGCAAGAAATATCAGGAATATTGATTTTAGTCTTCCTCGTTGCCAACAAGAATAGACGCTCCACTCCTGTCTTAAGTCAGGGCTTCATGAACTGCGTTAACAGCACGTTCAAGTCGCTTATTGCTTTTACGTTTCCAATGTGACAGGCCTATTAACTTTAGTTTAAAACTCGTTACTACCTGTCCTGGTCGAACCTGAAGCTTCGGCAGTGTGTCTTGAGACTGTATATTCTGGAACAAGCAAGGAATATAAATTCCCTTACGATCCCATTCATTATTGCTTTCACTTTTCCCACGTGTGTCACTTCTAGATTTTCATGTTAAGTTCTGCGCTTTTATCCTTTCCTCCAGCCTGGCTACTTGTATCGCCCGTTGCTTACTTCGACCTATTACTTTACTGTACGCAGATCCATATATTCTCTTCATCCCTTCCCTGTCACCTGGATTTAATATTTTACATTCTTAAGCGCATGGTTACTCCCTCAATTCTACTCGAATGATTGATTTTGCTTACAGTACACTTGTTTGTTTTGTTAATTATCTATTCATGTGTTAATTCTTCCACAATTAAAAAGACTGATGTCGTCTGGAAGTTAAGGTCGTTTAGTCCGGTAGTAATTTCTCGACACTGGAGGAATCTTCTGCCTCCGTCATGAGGGTTCCTATCTTACCTCAAGAGGAAAACATCACGTTTTTCTGCACCGGCGATGCACATCTGCGAGGCTGTGAGTCGTCGCATCTCAGGAGACAGCAATGTTTGTGTTGAGCTGTTGTGATAATCTGGTCTTGTTTTCATAGATATACTGAAATATACTTATCCCTTGGCTGCGGCAGCTGGTCGCCTACCTCACGCCCCAGAGGCTTGTTTTTCCTTCATGACTACCAGAGTCTGGAGTTCAATAACTGGGTAGTCCATGTGGGATTTTTGATTGACAAAGTGTCACTGGAACGGAATTTTGTCGGAGCCCTTTGGTTTCTCCTGCCAAATGTAAATCGGTAGATGATTCATGCCCGTATGTTACATCAGATCTATCGAAGGCTGCGATATCAAGCACGCTTGCCACACAGCTGCCGTACTGAAAATTACTTACGCCTTTCTCCTTTTCGGCTTAGTTCCTTGAGTCCGTCTCAATTTACGGTGTTTTGGCTGCCTGAATATTTAAATTTTAAACAATGGTATAATGCTTTTTTTTATTTCAACCTGTAAGAAATAACTTACGGTGATGCTAATAGTAATGTACATGTGAAAAATCATTATAATGATTTTAGTGCGATGAAAACAGCCAGTTCTGGGACTGCATGGTGCTTGGGGAGATAGCTGATATTGAAATGATTAATTTGACGTTCATAGGGCCGTGCATCGTAATATTATTTCTATAGTAAAACCAATTAGATGCACTAGTGTATCAAATTACCCTCTATAAAGCAGTCAGCAGTATCTGTCTGACAAATGCCTGTTGCTGTATGTACAGTCTTGACCTGATGATGGACGGAAAGACCGTCCGAAACACGTAGAGTGTCATTTCCAAAGTAAAATGAATTTGATACAGTGGTGCATCTTGTTGGTTTTACTAAAGAAATAAAATTTAAATGATTACTTTATTATGTAAGTTTAAAGGTAGCCTTACGGTTTGCGTACAATATTACTGCCCCCCCCCCCCAAAAAAAAAGGAAAGAAAAGAATTTATTTGCTCTTGTAAAATATTGTGTAAGAACATAATGATATTTGGTGACAATACGAACATTCTACTTTTCCGCCGACCCATGGGTTACTTGGTAGTAGCATAAACTGAAACATTATTCCCGAAACAAATAAAATACCGTGAGAAGGCAACTGTACTCTCCCTAGGGCGGAGTGGCGATCAGTCACTTTGCTGTTCTGTCCTTCCCTTCTCTGTAAGTGCGCCTTTCTGCAACGTGTCGCCAAGCGTTCCTTCTTACATTACAAGGCCCCAGTCCCTGGGGAATCCTGAATTGTCTGTGGGTAAAAGTGTGAATAAAGAAAACCCCGCTCTATATCGTATAGATTGAAATTTTGCGAATGCATACGGTAGAATTGTGGGCCGGATAGCGTAGTAGCTATAGCGACTGGCTACGGGCTGGAAGGTCCGGGGATCGAATCTTGGTGGAGGCGAGATTTTCCGCACCTGTCCAGACTGGCCCTGGGACCCACCCAGCCACCTGTACAATGGATACCGGGTCTTTCCCGGGGGTAAAGAGTAGCCGGGGCGTGACGTTGACCCCTCACCTCCTTCTAGTGCCGCGGTCGAAATAGAGTACAGCTATACTTCTCCTGCCCCTGTGGGCCGTACGGCCTGTACAGAGCCTCAGTGCCTGTACAAGAGTGCACTTTACCTTTACTTTACCTTACACGGTAGAATTTTGGAGCACGAACTCTTCCAAATTTCTGCGCGGGAGACAAGCGTTTCGAATCTCTGTCAGTAACTCGAAATCGCTTACCTTCCGCACTGAGATTTCTGTGTATTTTTATTGATTTATCCAGGTGAACACAGGTGACGTCAGAAACAGAACACGGGTAGTTCTCTTAGTCAAATATCGCCAAATGCACAGCTAATTGGACGCTATAAATCTTCCGAAGCTGAGACAGTGTGGTTAAATTGTGGAATATCAAACCATCATGATAAATTTCAGGGGTTTACAGCCGTTTGTTTGTTAGATTCGAAACTCACTCAGAGTGTTTATAACTAAAAGGTTAATCAGTCCCATTACAGGCCCCAGGTGCCCAGAGGCTTCCAGAAGTTAAGGTTCCCAGATTACATGACAATGGCCCAGAATGGTGGTAAGGCTTTCAGCCTTAAGCACCGGCCGTTTTTACCACCAGGAAATACTCCTGGTACTCATTTCTGTTAGAAGCTGAGTCGACCCCAGGGCCTTAGTGCGATCGGAAGGATTATGTCAATGTAAAATTCCAATGACACCACCTGGAATCGAACCAGCGATCTTCCGATTTGTAGCACAGCACCTTAACCACTGTGCTACCGCGGTCCCCGGGGTTTATAAATATTTGCTTCATATCTGTTTTGTCTATTGCGCATGCAAAGGGTTTGAATAGCTGGGTGGACCACACAGAATATGAACTGAATATTTGTTAGCTTCAGTTAAGTACAGCTTTTTGTGAACATGCGATTTGCAAAGGAAACAAAGTGCTGAATAATACGTTTTCTTCAGTGTAATATAATTAATCATTGTGAATTCCTTGGAAGATTGCTGGAAGTGGCCGAGACATGCAGGGAGTCTGTCCATGATAAACAAGTGATTTCATTACAGTGTAACCCACCAAGGGTTTCGCAGAACCCCCAGAGGGGTTTTAAGAGAAGTTGTGGGGTATAAAATAAACATTTTGAAATGCAATGAATAATGTCAGGTATCCCTAAAAAAGAAGCTTTGTCCGGCAGTTGGCACTACTGGATTAATCTCCGTGCGCAGCCAATTGTTTGTTTATTTTTCCTTCGGTTTTGAGTTTCCCGGATATGGAACTTATTTTATGGCTTTCCCCTTGGAAAAGGGTTGGGAAAAACAGATTTTTTTTAATAATAACGCAGTACACACTTCTCGTTACGCGGTCTCTTTGAGGGGTTTTAAGTAGCAATTTCTTCTTTACCTCAAAATGCTACGTGCCCCCACTGGGCCTCAGTAATTATAGGAAATCCGAGTTTCTATAAACATTAAAATTTTGAGAAAGTAAATAGCAGAGAGTTCGCTATCTACGGGCCCGGAGTTGTCCCGAAGTATCGAAAATTCGGACTGCACGTTTACAATTGAAATATATTTTTGCGTGATTTAACCATCATTGTTTGCGTACTTTAATATACACACTTATATCGTATAACAAGAGACGAATGCACAAAATGAACGACTAACATTTAGTGCAGTAGTGCCTGAACAAGACGTGTGCCCACAGAGATATGCACTTCTATCTCACTCTGTACCAGCATATGAACGCCCTTATCTGTAGCGTATCGGCACGGACGAAACGGAACCTCGAAGAATCGGGACTCGATTGTAGAGATTCTTCTTTATATGGTATTTATTTAATGCTGTTGTCCGTTGCTCTTCCCTCAGAATGTCCACGCTTTCCAAGTCATGATCTGGAATGAAGCGGTCTTAACCTAGGTACTCTCCAGACATTAGCCTGGAGGGACTGAGGAAAACAGCCTAAAACGTGGTGAAAATTACCCTTATGTCTGGCAAGATTCGAACCGACGACTTGCCGAACACAAGCCAGAAGCTTTACCGCTTTAGCTGAACTACTCAGTGTATGCACGGTACAGCTGTAACCCTGCAGTAGCCGCACAGTGACGTCATGAACGGCTGCTCTGTCTGTTACAGTTTCTGGCGACCTGGATGTTAAAATTATTTATCTGCTCACTGAACAGGCTGCAACAGCACGGATATATAAAAAAAACATGGACTGAAAAATGTAAAAATGTTTTTGGTTGCAGGCGAACTGTGTTTTGACATGTGCACAGCCATCATAGCACATGTTTACGGAATCATAACACCGTAATGATATGTTGTTTCTTGCTGCCTGGCTTACAAATGTACATGTTTAGTTAACATCTTTATCCATATTTACTAAAACATCTAGTGCACGGTGTCTAAAAATGTCTACTGTCCTCTAACATTATTGTAGATTACACGCATTTATATGACGGTTAATTTTCTAATATTCATATTTTAAAAAAAAATGAAGGCATTCTATACTTACGTAATGAAGCACCAAACCATGACCGACGTTTTTAAAAGTGTAGTTGTAACTCCACTGTATCGTAACGTACGTGACAGGTGAGGTACACGTGCAGACATTTGTCCGCAGGGAATGATATCCATTAGACAGGACATTGGATGGTACTCTCAGCTGGTGTTGTTACAGTAGCGAAAGGACATATCCCGCCTTGAACGGAATTTAAATTCTCCGTTAGTCTGTCAACCTAGTTATTCTGCCTAATGAGTTAATCAACTCATTATACCCCAGAACATTTTTAACCTAGTCACTATACCCGAGTCACTCGACTCACTGTACTCCAGTACAGCTTGTGACTTAGTCAATCTACCTGAGTCACTCGACTCACTGTATTCCAGTACAGCTTGTAACCTAGTCACTCTACCTGAGTCACTCAACTCACTGTTCTCCAGTACAGCTTGTGACTTAGTCACTCTACCTGAGTCACTCGACTCACTGTATTCTAGTACAGCTTGTGACTTAGTCACTCTACCTGAGTCACTCAACTCACTGTATTCCAGTACAGCTTTTGACTTAGTCACTTTACCTGAGTCACTCAACTCACTGTTCTCCAGTACAGCTTGTGACTTAGTCACTCTACCTGAGTCACTGTACTCACTGTATTCCAGTACAGCTTTTGACTTAGTCACTCTACCTGAGTCACTCGACTCACTGTACTCCAGTACATCTTGTAATTTAGTCACTCTAACTTCTGAGTTAATCGACACACTAAACTCCAGTACGGTGCGTAACCTAGTCATTGTACCTACTGAATTACTCGCCTCGCTATGTTCCAGTACGTCTTTGTTGCTCTGTGGGTCGGGATGGATTAGTTGGTATATCGACTTGCTACGAATTGGACGCTCTGGGATCGAATCCCGTTAGGGGAAAGTTTTCCACACCCGTCGAGACCGGCCCTAGGGCCTACCCGGCCTCCTGTACATGATACCGGTGCATTCCCTGGGGTAAAGCGGTCGTTGCGTGTTTTTAACCACCCACCCTCATCTAGCGCCAAAGTTAACGAAAGAGTAAATCTATATTTCTACTTGCCCTCTGTGTCTTCATGGCAGGTTAAAGGGTGAATTTTATTGCTTTACTGCACCTTAGTTTTCTTCTACTTATTGAATAGAATTGGTTTTATTTTTAGCCTCTGTTGTATTATAAGAAAGCAGTGGATTCTAGTTATGTCATTCGTGCGTGTCGGTTACCATGAACTTGTGTCTTCGGTTCGACTGACTGTCATTAAACTCGTTAAGAATATCATGGCCATACAAGGCAGTCTTTATAAAGCTGAAATCCCGGTTCTATCGCGAATGCCTGCCTTATGAGCGTCTGAAGTGGAAGCAAGAGTAGCGTCACTGGGAAGTGTACGGGTCTGAGATTTTATGTAACAAGAAATGCTAAAATGTGCTTTTTGTGAGCCATTTTGACATATTTAAGACGAATGAGTGATATTATTTGAGAGGCCTAGTAGTATAAGGTATTATGCGAGTGACATGCTAGTATATCGGAAGTAGAGTGTGAAGATTCAACTGGCTCTGGAGAGAACTAAACTTTTGTCATTACAATGGTGAACATCCGGTTTTCACAAAAACATGAATTTTTTTGCCACTTCCTTGACTGTTAGCTACTCCAAGTAAGTTCCCTTTGCATTGTGACTTGTTTAAGTGGTAATATTACTGATTTGAATTTGGGAGGTTTCTCTTTCGAATATTGGGTCTGGCACCGAATACTGACCTTCTGCTTCTCCAGGTAAATTCCGACATAATATATCAGGGCCACTTCCTCGCATCCTGTCTAATTCATTATTTACGGCCATGCAATTATTATAGTGTACATGATGGAAGCTATAGAAAGCGCAGTTAAGCAAACGGTACATAAAATGAGTCAATATATACACATGCTGCTTGACATCCCCTTCTCGGACTTATTTAGTTATAGACATAAGTATATAGCTTATCATTTTGTGTCGCAAAGTGGAGAAAAATTGTCTGATATCATTTTGTGTCGCAAAGTGGAGAAAAATTGTCTTATATCATTTTGTGTCGCAAAGTGGAGAAAAATTGTCTTATATCATTTTGTGTCGCAAAGTGGAGAAAAATTGTCTTATATCCAGTCATCACAGACAGTGGAAAATTAAGCCATGGTGAGCAAAGAGAAAGGTGCGCTGTGAAGACTCGTAACTTGAAAGTCCTTTCTTTATGTCCCCAAATTTGTGCGCCCACCCACTGACTCTTCGTTATAGGGCATGCAATGTCTCAGAGAGTTATAAAGTTTGCAACCCCCAATAAACCGAGGTATGTATGCGTTACTGGGATACGTGGTTTGGAGATAAAGCCAAGACAAGCTTCAAGCTGTTCGTCCGAGAGATACTAAACGGAATGACCCATGATGCAGGATGACTTTACCAAAGAAAATCAGCGCTTAAAACTCTCAGTGAACATGGAAAGAAAACATTTTTGTTGGCTGCGTTACATTATTTGTTCTACCGCAACAGGTATGGCGTTATTTACTTAACGTGAGGGGTAACTGACCTCCATCCCGTCTGTAGAATCAGGGTCTTATTTCCACTGTAAAGGCTACAAAAATAATAACGTAAAACTGAAGCTACTGCGAGTTATTTCGTTTATACTGCTGTTGCCCCCCCCCCCCCAACCATTTAATTACCCAATCTCATCTTTTTCTCTCCCTTTCCTTTCAAAAAGAACCTCCTTCTTTTTTTCATTTTTTTCGGTTAGCTAACATTTTTTTTTTTAAATAAAA
>Ga0123354_10012744_pt1 | contig 13025 bp, 6 predicted proteins | sample TergutLab28metaG_2_FD_97872 | JGI IMG/M metagenome (GOLD analysis project Ga0123354, IMG submission 97872) | Labiotermes labralis P4 segment gut microbial communities from Petit-Saut dam, French Guiana - Lab288 P4 | ecosystem: Host-associated > Arthropoda: Insects > Digestive system > Gut ...
AAACAACCTCTTTTTTCATGGAAATCGATAACGCGAATGCGACTGTCTGTGTAAGAATGTACAAGAGAGCCACTGTTGTCAGTCGATCCATCGTTTACAATAATCAACTCAAAATCAGGAAATGTTTGAGACAACACACTGTCAATCGCTTCCGTCAGGAATGTTTCGCCGTTATATACAGGCATTACAATCGATATAATCGGAACTTGATTCATAATAAATATTTGAAAAGTTCATTAAATATTCTTATAGAGTCAATCTCTTTACTATCTACCTGCAAAATAAACTACATTATTTTATATATGCAACTATTTTCACGATAATATTTCACAAAAAGATACATTTAACATCTATTTTAGTTTTTACTCCTTACAATTGAAAATAAAAGCCATCCATTTTGCCATCGGCTTGATTATTTCAAAAAGTTTTTTTTATTCAACTATTTTTTATTAATTTTGCCCTTAACTAATAACGATACTCTTGAAAAGATCAATATGAAAAAGAATCTAAGCGCTATCCCACTGAAGCACATCATAAAACCTCCGGATATTGATTCGGATCAAAATTTCGGTTTGTTTTATTCCGTTTACTATAAGCGATTTTACCGTTATGCCTATTATTATGTTAACAATGTGCAGACGGCGGAAGATATTACCCACGATGCCATATTGTATTATTGGGAAAACCGGAACAAACTGTCTCCCGAAACCGATGTGTTGGGATACCTGCTGCTGACTGTTAAAAATAAGTGTTTGAACTACCTGAAACATTTACAATTGGAATCGGAATATAATGCGAACTATTTAAAACTGTATGATTGGGAAATAAAAAACCGTATTATGACATTGGAGGATGAAAATTATGCTACTGTCTTTTCAAGTGATATTATCCGGATTATGACGGACTCGTTGAAAAAATTATCGAAACAGACACAGACTATTTTTATGGAAAACTTTTTTTTACAGAAGTCAAGAAAAGAAATCGCTTCCGGAATGGGCGTTTCTTTGCAAAAAATAGATTATCACATCAACAAAGCGATTAACCACCTGTACAATGAATTAAAAGATTATTTACCATTAATTGCATTTTTTCTTTATAATTTTTTCTATAATATTTAGGATTTTTAATCATCCGATTGCTCTACTTATAGAATACAAAAAGAAACCGAATGAAAGTGGACAGATCGATTCTTACCCGTTATTTTACGGGAGAATCTTCGGAAGAAGAAAAAGAACTTATTCGTTGCTGGATAGAAAATGACGCTTCCAACCGGAAGTTTTTTATACGGGAACGAATACGCTTTGACGCTTCTGTCCTTATCGATGAAAAGGATGTTTTGTCAAAACGACCGGATAAAGTAAAACGAATACTGTTAAACTTGTTGAAAGTTGCCGCTGTGGCAGCTATAATAATCGGTTCCGGTTATATTTACAGCGTTTACCGGATTAACAGACAAAATCAGCCCTTGCAACTCATTTATGTTCCTCCCGGCAGCAGAACTTCGCTGACGTTGATTGAAGGTTCTACGGTTTGGCTTAATTCAAAAACAAAAATGAAGTATCCTGGCGTTTTTACAAACGACAGGGTTGTCGAGTTGGATGGCGAAGGTTTTTTCGATATTGCAAAGGATCCCGAAAAGCCGTTCATCATAAAAGCGGGTGAATATAATCTGGAAGTATTGGGGACAAGTTTTAATGTTGAATCCTACCGCAACAGCGCTAATTTTGAAACCGCATTATTTACCGGAAGGGCGAAACTATTCAAAAATCAGCAAGCAGGCGATACCATTTATCTGAATGCCGGAGAAACGGCTACGCTGATCGGTGGCAGATTGGTCATTTCTCCCACCGATTATAATAGATACCGGTGGAAAGACGGTATTATCATGATTGAAAATAAATCGTTTGAAGAGATAATGCTCCTGTTTGAAAAATACTTTGATCTTCAAATTATTATTCGCAACGATGCGGTAAAAAAACTTGGATACTGGGGGAAATTCCGCATGGTGGACGGAATCGACCATGCTTTAAGGGTTTTACAGAATGATTTTCGTTTTACCTATACAAGAGAAGAAAATTCCAATGTTATTTATATTGATTGAATCGTATTATTAATTTAAACTTAAATGCCTATGATAATATAAAGCGCCAATTAAAAAATCGAATCGGTAACTGCGCTAACACTTACCGATTCCTAACAAGTACATGAGAAAAATATACTTATTATTAAAAAATTAAACGCAAAGATATGAACAATTTTTTATTCAAACACATTTTTAGAATTATGCGGATAACATTATTTCTATTACTGTTTTTTACCGGCATTATTTTCGCAAATAATACAAATTCACAAAATGCCCGGGTCGATTTAAACAAGCAAAATGCAAGGCTTATGGAGGTATTGGAAGATATTGAGAGCCAGACAGATTATCTTTTTGTTTCAAATGTTGATGTGAATCTGGAGCAAACGGTTTCTATCCGTACCAAGAAAAAATCCGTGCATGACGTATTGGATCAGCTTTTTGAAAAGACGGATTTAACTTACGCCATGGAGGGTGTAAATATTATCCTTTCCAAAAAGGACAACCTTGAGAATGAAACAGGCGGCGCTCAGCAAAAGCGAACGGTTTCGGGAATTATACTTAACATACAGGGTGAACCTGTGATTGGAGCTACTGTCGATGAAAAAGGAACGGAAAACGGCGCTGTAACCGGTGCTGACGGACGTTTTTCGTTGGATGTTGACAACAACGCCGTGCTGAAAGTCACTTGCATAGGATATATCGCAAAAGAAGTAGCCGTCGGCAATCAAGGCGATCTGGAAATCCGGTTATCGGAAGATACTCAGGCGCTCAATGAAATCATCGTTATCGGTTATGGAACAGCAAAAAGGAAAGACTTTACAGGGGCGGTATCTTCCGTCAAGGTGGAAGATTCGCCGATTGAGCTTGCATCGAACATGAATGCATTGGAAAACATCAAGGGAAATGTTGCCGGTTTGGATATCGGCGCTACCAATACCGCAGGCGGGCAACCCAGCATGCAAATGCGCGGTCAGAAATCCATTTCAGGCTCTAATAATCCGTTGATTGTGCTGGATGGCGTTATTTACATGGGCAATATTAATGATATAAATCCCAACGATATAGCTTCTTATGATATTTTGAAAGACGCTACCTCTGCCGCCGCTTATGGTTCCCGCTCTGCGAATGGAGTCATCATCATTACTACGAAAAAAGGAAAAACGGCAAAACCGCTCATCAGCTTGAACGTAACGGAAAGCTCTCCTAACTGGTACAATCGTCCGAAGCTTATGAATGGCGCTCAGTGGCTGGAATCTGTACAGGCTCGAAATAACAGTTCCGATTTAACCTGGTTGAAACCACAAGAAGCCGCCAACATGAATGCCGGAAAAGAAACCAACTGGTTCGACGCTTCAACGCAAACCGGATTGGTGCAGGACTACCAACTTTCCGTTTCCGGCGCGGGACAAAAGATGAACTACTACCTGTCAACCTCCTACACCGATAATAAAGGCGTCATTGTGGGCGACAACTTTAATCGCACCTCGGTTTTAGGAAAAGTAAATACGGATATAACAAACTGGTTACAGATTGAAGTCGATGCCGCTTATACAAAGTCGAATTTTTCGGATGTAAGAGCGAATATTTATCAGGCTTATGTCATGTCTCCTTATGGAGTCATGTATCGTGATGCACAGAAAAAGCTGCTGGAAAAATATCCTTATACCCAATCGGGAGTAAATCCGCTCTGGGGCGTTGACGACGGAACCTTAGACAACGCAGATTCCCGGGATAATTTCCGCCTGAATGGAAGCGCTATAATTAAATTGCCATGGATGCCTCAATTAAGTTATCGCTTAAATTATTCGGGCAATTTAGCTAAAGAGTACAGAACCAACTTCTATCACGAAACGTATTATGTAAAAGAAGGCGCTTATGACGATCCGACACGTTATTCTCCGGATACCTATCAGAGTCTGTTGTCAAATGCTAACGGTAATATTGATAACAGAAACTATTCCAGTTGGGTAGTCGATAATATTCTGAACTACAACAATACATTCGGGAAACATTCCATTGATTTGACGGCTGTGGCGACGCGCGATCTCAGTAATTACGATTATGAAAATACAACCGGAAGCGATTTTGCGGCAAACGGAAACACAACCCTTGGCATAGAAGGTTTGTCCAAGGCAACCATTCAGAAAGTTGCGCTTGATGGCTATAAACGAACCAATATCGGTTACCTGGGCAGAGCATCCTATTCGTTCGGCGACAAATATTTCCTTACCGGTTCAATCCGTCGCGACGGCGCTTCCGTTTTTGGAGTCAACCAGAAATGGGGAAATTTTGTAGCTTTCGGCGGCGCCTGGCGGATGACCGAAGAAACGTTTATGCAAAACATCAGCTACTTGAATAACCTGAAATTGAAACTGTCCTGGGGTAAAAACGGCAATCAGGGCTTGGATCCTTATGGAACGTTGTCCACAATAAGTAACGGCGCAGCCGCAAACGCCCGTTATGAATTTGGAAACAGTACGATTTTGTACGGCATGGTACCCGGAGCGCTTGGAAATTCCGATCTTGGTTGGGAATCAACCGCATCGTGGAATACAGGATTTGAATCCGTCTGGTTGAAAAATCGCATTTACTTTGACGTCGATATCTACTTTTCAAAAACGACCAACCAGATTTTCCAGCGAAATATCCCTGTAATGACCGGATTTACTACCATGAAATCTTCCATGGGACAAATCAACAACAGCGGAGTTGAATTTACGTTGAGGACCGTGAATATTGAAAACAAGGAATGGACCTGGACAACTAATTTTACTTTTTGGTTGAACCGGAACAAACTTGTTCACCTGTACGGAGATTTGGATGAAAACGGAAAAGAAAAGGATGATATAGCAAACAACCTGTTTATAGGCAAGCCATTAGGCGCCATATACGGATACGTACAAGACGGTATCGTTCAGGCAACGGACGCCGACTATATGCAAAAAAACGGCGTTCAACCCGGCGTCCCTAAATATAAAGATTTGACAGGCGAAGGAGTAATTAATTCAGACGACCGTACTATTTTAGGATATAGCGTCCCCAATTTCAAATTGAATATGAGCAATACGGTTTCTTACAAAGGGTTTGATTTGTATTTAATGCTTACCGGAACTTTCGGCGGAAACGGGTATTTTCTTAAATCGAACACGGCTGCATACATGACGAACGGTTCGGGGCTGTTCAACTCGAACAGTATTTATATTCCTTACTGGACGCCGGATAATAAAAGCAACACCTATCCTTCCGCCGTATTTACGGGCGATGGAGGTCGTTTTCAAGGCTTACAAAACAGGGCTTTTGTCAGACTGCAAGATGTTACTTTTTCCTATACATTCAATCAGCCGTGGGTTAAGAACATGAATATTCATGACTTAAAAGTATTCTTAACCGCAAAAAATCTTTTTACAATCACTAATTGGGAAGGTATTGATCCGGAAGTCGGATCGGTTATCAGGGATGGCGCCACTGCCAATTTTTATCCTGTACTTACAACTTTCTCTATCGGTGCAAATATTAGTTTCTAACTATCTAAAAATACTCGTATGAACAATATAAAAATAAAAAACAGTATCTTTCTGTTGGTATCATTACTCTTGTTTAGCTGTAACGATACGGAATTTTTAACAGAAAAGCCGAAAACATTTTATACGGTAGATAATGCGTTTTCCACCTCCTCTCAAATTGATCAAGTGGTTATCGGATGTTATAACCAGGTGCGAAGTTTAAATACGTTCGATCAGGAAAATGTTACTTATTCCGTGTTTAGCGGCGGTAGCGGAACGGATATGTATGATGTGGCGTCAATAAGGCGAGCCAATCGCTTCAATGATTACAGCATATTAACTCCGGAGAATGGAACTTTTAATGATATTTATTCCGCCTTTTACCAGTTGATAGCTAAAGCTAATACTGCTTTGTATGCGGCTGATTTGCCACAAATCATGTGGTCATCCGAAAGTGACAAAGCTTATACGACTGCGCAGGCGCGCTTTTTCCGTGCATATGCCTACCGGAATTTAGGAGAATTATTCGGCGGAGTTCCTATTGTTAAAGATATATCTACGACTCCGCATTATGATTTTGTTCGCTCATCAAGGGAGGAAACGTACCAGTTTGCAATCGACGAATTAGAAGCTATTCTTAATGATATGCCGGAAACAACCGTCACTCCGGGTCGTTTGGTGAAAGGAGCCGTTCAACATAATTTATGTCAACTTTACATCGATTTGGGCGTTGCCTTGGAAGCCGACGGCAAATCGGCAGACGCAAAATCGGCTTATGGAAAAGCCATTGATTATGGAAATCAGGTGATAGACAATTCTGTTTATTCCTTAATGACGCAACGTTTCGGAACGCGTATGAACGATAATCCCGATTATTATTATGCAAATACGGAAGCCGAACAAATTTCTTCCCGTTTATACTCCGCAGCCGGATATCCCATTCAGGCAAATGTTTACTGGGATCTTTTCCAGGAAGGAAATCAGGATTATCAATCCGGGAACAAAGAGGCAATCTGGGTAGCGCAGATCAACTATCAAGCCAACAAAGCCGAAGACGGAAGCTCAAGATTGCAATATTCGCGCGAATACGGAGCGGTTTTCCGCGATCCTGCATCTGCCCATTTGAACGGCACATTGGAAGACGTCGGAGGACGCGGTATCGCAACCGTCATTCCGACTATGTACACCCGGGATATAATCTATGATGGAAAATGGGGGGATGATATGCGAAATTCGGAAGCTGTACTCAGAAGAATTTTCCTTGGAAACGTGACAACTTCACCTTATTTCGGAAAACCCGTCCCATGGGATGTCATTTATAAAGTGGGAGATACTCAGGATGCAATCGATGCGGCAGTAACCCAATGTTTTCCGATATCCTGCAAAATAGCGACCGATAAATATACCGGTATCGCCGATGGACAGAATAGAAGTAATCTTTACCGGGATGACTATCTCATCCGTTTGCCCGAAACAATCCTCTTGCGTGCGGAAGCTAAAATGCGTTCGGGAGATAATACCGGCGCAGCAAGTGATATAAATTTGCTGAGAGCGCGAGCGCAATGCGGCTACATGGTTCAGCCATCAGACGTCAATGTAGATTTGATTTTAGATGAAAGGGCAAGGGAACTTGTTTATGAAGAACGCCGGTGGAATACGTTACTTCGTATGGGTGGCACGGTTGCAATGGATCGCATTAAGAAATATGCCTATTGGGACGATCCGCGTGTTACGATGACAAAGACTTTTAATCTTTGGCCCATTCCCCAAACTGTCATCGATACAAACAAAGATGCTAAATTAGATCAAAATCCGGGATGGGAATAAACCGGCATTATTAATCCATTGAACTTAAAAATCCCTCTTTTGTTCGTTGAAAATAAAAAGGCGGAAAGAGGAGGGATTTTTTTAATCTGCAACAATATGAAGAATTTACTATTCATCGCGTTGGGCGTGTTTTTGTTTAGTTGCAAACAACCCGAACATAAGACCATCGAATTCCGGACCGATTTTATTCCTTCCTCCAATCCGGAAGCTGATTTTAAGTCTCCGCCCGATTATGCAAAGCCTCGCGCTTATTGGTGGTGGTTGGAAGGAAATATTTCTAAAAAAGGCATCGTTCATGACCTGATGGAAATGAAAAAAACCGGTATTAAAGGCGCTATCGTGTTTGATGCAGGATCTTCTTCCTATACAAGCGTGAAAAAGACCGAACCCGGACCTGTTTTTATGAGCGAAGAATGGCAGAAAATGTTTACTTACGCTTGCTCTATCGCCGATAGCCTGAATATAGATATTAGTTTGAATATCGGTAGCGGGTGGAACGACGGCGGCCCTTGGGTAACGCCGGAGGAAACTTCAAAAAAAATCGTTTGGAGCGAACGGATTGTGCAGGGACCAACACTTCTGTCGGAGAAACTTCCAATGCCTGATAAATTACTTAAAGACGAGCGCGATGGTAGTTTTTATTATAGACCTGTCGCAGTATTGGCAATAAAAGAGACGCCAAACAGCGAACAGGTTAAACCTCTTGAAAACATGGATATTAAAGCTGTTCACTCTATAAACATTCCCACGATAGAAGGTCTTGGATTCGACTGGAATATATTCATGAAAGAAGAACCGTCTGCTGAAGGTGATTGTAATGCGTTTCTTAAAGATGTAATTGATATTAGTAATAAGGTGGATGCTGATGGGAATATAAAATGGAATGTCCCGGAAGGGAAATACATCATCATGCGCTTCGGATATACCGGCACCGGCATAACCGTATCAACCAACAGTCCCGGAGGCGGAGGATTAGCAATCGATTATTTAAGCAAAGAAGCATTTGACCTTCAATACGACCATACAGCCGGAAAACTGCTTCGGATTATCAAACAAACCGGTTCAAAAAGTTTCCGGTACCTTCACGATGACAGTTGGGAATTAGGGGCAGCGAATTGGACGCATCATTTTGACAAACTGTTTAAAGAAGCAAACGGATATAGCATCATTCCTTATTTACCCGTTTTAACAGGACGAATTATAGAAAGCCGCGAAGTATCCAACCGGTTTTTATACGATTTCCGGCGAACAATTGCCGATCTGATAGGAGCCAATCACTATAAGCGCTTTCGCGACCGGGCGCATGCTGACGGATTGGGCATCCATCCCGAAGGAGGCGGACCCCATCCCGCACCGATTGATGCTCTAAAGAATTTGGGTATTAACGATATACCTATGGGCGAGTTTTGGAACCGCGCTACAACACACAGGGTTGCTCCCGAAAGCCGCCTCTTTGTCAAACAATCGGCGTCGGCAGCGCATATATATGGAAAGACATTTGCTCAGGCAGAAGGAGCAACCAGCATCGGTCCGCATTGGGAAGAAGATTTTGCTTATCTGAAACCCACTTTCGACCGAGTGTATTGCGAAGGATTAAATCGTTTAGTCATCCACACATTCACCCATTCTCCCGAAGAGGCGGGGATTCCCGGAAATGAGTATTTTGCCGGGACGCATTTCAATCCGAATGTTACATGGTGGAAACAAGCGCCGGCATTTTTAACATGGAACAGTCGTTTATCATTGATGCTATCCCAAGGATTGTTTGTTGGAGACGCCTGTTTCTACTACGGAGATAACGTTCCCAACCAGGTTCCGTTGAAACACATAAAAGAAGGGTTGGGGGAAGGATATGACTACGATGAATGCAATACGGATGTTATTTTGAATCGGATGACAACTCGTAACGGAAAAATATATCTTCCGGATGGAATGAGTTATGAAGCGCTGGTTCTTCCGGATCGTACAGGCATAACACCCGAAGTTATTGCCAAATTGGAAGAGTTGGTTAAAGAAGGCGCTACCATCCTTGGACCCAAACCAATCACATCGGTAGGATTACGCGGAGCCGAAAACGCCGTCGCAAAGGTTAAAAAAATATCGGATGCTATGTGGGGGAAAGCGCCTGTCGCTCCTGCCGGAAAATTAAAATACGGAAAGGGTACTATTTATGTTGGGGAAAACATAAGGAATGTGCTCCTTGAAAAAGGAATACAACCCGACTTTTCTTATCAATGTAATCGACCGGAAGCGTTCATCGACTATATTCACAGAAAGGCAAACAGCGAAGACATCTATTATGTTGTCAATCGGAATGAACGTCCCGAATATTTTCACGCATCCTTTCGCGTTGAATCAAAAACGCCGGAACTGTGGAATCCCATCAATGGCGAGATAATCGACTGTCCTGTTTTTTCACTCGAGAACGGAAGAGTATCCATGCCGATGTTTTTAGAACCCTTTGGTTCTATATTGGTTGTTTTTAGAAAAGACGTAAAAACGCATTATGAACAATTATTCAGAAACGGCGAAAGTTTATTTCCCGGACTTCCGGCGGATACTTTTGCAATTGCTCCTTTCATCCCAATGAATGATGGAAACTTATTGTTTACTCAAGCAGGAGAATATTTGCTGACTTCATCCACAGGAGAAACGAAACATACAACGATAGACATTCCATCGGAAATAAGAATTAAGACTCCCTGGATTGTATCTTTTGACCCGAAATGGGGCGGACCGGAAAAAATAAGTTTCAACGAACTAACCCTCTGGAATACGAATAACAATCCCGGTATTCGCTATTATTCCGGAACAGCGGTCTATAACAATACATTTAAAATAGAACCGGAACAATATAAAAATAAACGCGTATATCTGGACTTGGGTGAGATGTATAATATTGCAGAAGTTTCTATTAATGGAAAATCAGCAGGCGTATGGTGGCAACCTCCTTTTACAGGAGACATCACCGACTTTTTAGAAAATGGAGTGAACACATTGGAAATAAAAGTAGTAAATTTATGGCCAAACCGGATTGTAGGAGATAATTTTCTCCCTGAGAACAAACGTTATACACAGACAAATGTCATTAAATTCGATAAAGATTATCCGTTACGTCCTTCAGGCTTAGCCGGTCCGGTAACTTTAAAAATATACGAAATGAAACAGTTATAATTCAATAATCGAACAGATGAAACCTCTTAATTTATATATTATCGCTTTTCTATCCTTGTTTTGCTCCTCGTTGTACGCAACAAGTAACAAACCCTATTGTCTATTGACGGATTTGGTTGAACATACGGATTATACTTGGCAGAACGGATATGTTTCGAATGTTCCTGTGTGGCAAGCCGGAAACGCCGGAGAATCGCTTCAATATGTTGAAATCGGTTCAACACGTCCCACATTCGGTTGGATTGTTCCGGGGGAAGCCAACGCAACGCATCAAATTTCTTACCGAATCATAGTCGCCGACAACAGCAAAGACGCCGCTTCGGGGAAAGGGAATATCTGGGACAGCGGAACGGTTGAAAATCGCCGGTCTTCTTCCGTGTTATATGGAGGAGAGCCTCTGCAACCAACGAAAAATTATTTTTGGCGGGTAAAAACAGTGACCGATACCGAAGGGGAAAGTGAATGGTCGGATGTGAAATCTTTTCGGACAGCGGAAAAAATGTCGGAATACGCCGCCGCCTTTTATCCACAGGTGAAAACTCAAGAACATCCGGTTAGCGTTCATAACTCAGCAACATCAACCGTATTCGCGGATTTTGGAAAAGCCGCTTTCGGACAGCTTGTTTTAACCTTAGCTTCCGATGCAGATAAGGACAGCGTCGTTGTGCATCTGGGAGAACAGGCATCCGCCGGAAAAGTGGAGAGAAATCCCGGTGGCAGCATACGCTATCAACAGTATAGCTTAGGGCTGATGAAAGGCGTTCATACCTACCGCATCCAGATAACCCCGGACAAACGGAATACAGGTCTGTCAGCGGTTTTGATTCCCGAATATATCGGCGAAGTTTTACCTTTCCGGTATTGTGAAATTGACAATTACAATAAATCCCTGACTGCTTCCGACATAGTCCGGGAATCGGTTTCTTATCCGTTCGACGATTCGGCTTCTTTTTTTGAATGCAGCAACGACACCTTGAATCAGGTATGGGAACTGTGTAAATATTCCATCAAAGCGACTTCATTTTTGGGAATTTATGTGGATGGCGACCGCGAACGCATTCCCTACGAAGCCGATGCGCTGATTACCCAACTTTCTCATTACAGCGTTGATGGGGAATACTCGATGGCGCGCCGCTCCTGCGAATACTTGCTTAAACGCCCGACATGGCCTGCGGAATGGATATTACAAGCCATCCTTATTGCGTGGAACGATTATCTGTACACCGGAGACAGCCGCTCACTGAAAACCAATTATGAGATACTGAAAGCGAGAACGCTGATGGCGCTAAGGGAAAAAAACGGACTGATAAGTACGACTACCGGTTTGCAAACTCCCGAATTTTTAGCATCCATCCGTTCCAAGGAAAAGATTCGGGACATTGTCGATTGGCCTCATACCGGTATTCTGGGATTAAACAAGGAGGAAGGCGGTGAAGACGACGGTTTTGTTTTTACGGATTATAATGCGGTAACGAATGCTTATCATTACGAAGCATTAAAATTGATGGGTGAAATTGCCGGAGCCTTAACTCTTTCGTCCGATGCCGCTTATTACAACAAGGAGGCAATGACATTTCTCAACCGGTTTAATAATGCCTTTTTTAATAAAAAGTCAGGTTATTATACGGACGGAAACGCCGTGAACCATTCGTCCTTACATGCCAACATGTTTCCGGTCGCCTTCGGAATGGCTCCTTCCGGCACGCTGAAGACAATCGTTGAATTTATGCAAAGCCGTAAAATGGCGTGTAGCGTCTATGGTTCCCAGTTTTTGCTGGACGCTTTGTATGACGCTTCCGATGCGGAATATGCTCTTTCCATGCTGACAAAAACAGACGACAGGGGATGGTATAACATGATACGCGTCGGTTCGACCATCACGCTGGAAGCCTGGGATAACAAATATAAACCCAATCAGGATTGGAATCACGCCTGGGGCGCCGCGCCTGCAAATATAATTCCAAGGAAACTCATGGGCGTTGAACCGTTAACGCCCGCCTTTGACAAGGTTTGCATTAAACCGCAATTGGCTTCATTGGCATGGGCAAAAGCCGTTATTCCTACCATAAAGGGAAAAATAAGATTGGAAATCAATAATAAAAAAGGAGAATACGATATGCTGGCGACCATTCCCGCCAATATGGACAGCGAGGTCTTCTTGCCGTTATTATCCGGTACATATGAAGTGAAAATAAATGGAAACACACAAAAGACGACCCGTGTGAAAGGCGCTCCTTTTGTTTCTTTGGGAAATTTGCCGTCAGGAACATACCGGATTGTTATGAGTTATACGCCTCAACCTTCCTACCAATATTACGTTCCCATGAGATAAAAATACAACACTTCATCGTTGATACGACATCAGGTATGTGGTATAAATTACCAACTTCTTTATTGCATATTACTTAACAAAGAATTTTTTTGTACTTTTGCACTGC
>Ga0123354_10012745_pt1 | contig 13025 bp, 12 predicted proteins | sample TergutLab28metaG_2_FD_97872 | JGI IMG/M metagenome (GOLD analysis project Ga0123354, IMG submission 97872) | Labiotermes labralis P4 segment gut microbial communities from Petit-Saut dam, French Guiana - Lab288 P4 | ecosystem: Host-associated > Arthropoda: Insects > Digestive system > Gut ...
AGAAGTGTGTGGAGTCCCAAGGGAACTACTTTGAGGGTGATTAGGTGTCCAACGCTCCAAGTAAGCCAGTTTCTTTTTCCCGGCCAAAGGTCGGATACTTTTCTAACAGACCTCGTATACAGTCATATTGTAAGTATGTCCCTTAGAATCACACAGCTTGTACAGTTCTATCCAAAAACACCTGTGTTTCTTTGGTGTATACTGTCTGAAGATGACTCTACCTTCAAAGTGCACAATTATTTCATCAACTGCTAAATGTTCGGTCAGACTGTAATATTTACCATATGAATCACTGAGCTTGTTAAATATAGCTCTCATTTTCCACAGTCAGTCGTAATCTTCATGTCTTGACAGGTTCATTTTTATTGTCACTAAAATGTATAAATCTAAGTATATGATAAAATCTGTCTTGTTTCATAGTGCTTCTGTACAAGGCTGTGAAGTACTGTTCTAGTATTGACCAGTAAACTTTCAGCATGCCCATTTGATCATGCCCCATCTGCACAATAATTACCAAAAACAAACATGTTTTCTGAACAGTCATGTCAAGCAGTTGGGACTGTCCTTGGTCCAGTGTGTCCAAGTACTGGTGAAATCTATTTCTCTGTGCCACCAACAGTTGTATAATTTCAAAAAAGAAAAGCATGAAAATGCTCAGCAGGGAAGTGTCTTTATTGATCTGGGGTGCCTCTGTTGTAGCCCACTGGGACCTCCCATAAACTTGTGGACTACAGGTACAGTGGGTCGATGGCTTGTATTGTCAGTCCGCAATGTGACGTTTGTGTCAGTAGCGTCACTTGTGTTACTGTCACTCTGAGCAGAAATGTCTTCATCTTCTGATAAACGTGCATCAGTCTGATTCCAATACCAGTTCCGTGATGTCTCAGTCAGTAAGGTTTCTTGTAGCTACACTGCTAAATGCACTTTGACCCAATTCAGCAAACACCAAACACGCCTTCTGACTGATCGTGATTCAAGTGTCTGCAATGCCTGGTCTGTCACATGTTATTGCTCTGACATGTAACAGACTCAAGTGTTGCGTTGAAGAAAGACACAAGCATGAACTTACATTTAAAAAGAGCCAGGAAAGAATACTTACAGGAGAATGAAGGACATTTGTCTCTGGTCCCATACTGCACTAAACACAAAAATGAATTTCTGTATGCATTCCTTTCCTCTCCCACTGACTGCATATGAACTCATCCCCCACAGCACCCAGATAAGCCAGCACTACCAGAAACCCAAACATCATTAAGAGATTGAAACCTAAATAACCTCTGAAGGTACAGGATGACATGTACAGTCATCTCCAAATTTTATAGCACAGGGTCTCCACTCACAAAAGGAGCTATTTGAAAAGAATAAATCTAGCAAATGAAACTCATTTATAAATTAAAAAATGGCCTTCAACTAAGCTTTGTAAAAATAGGTGGACTTTCTTCAAGCTTGTGGAACAGATAAATGGTTTCATTCTTAAACGTGTTCTTTTCAAGTTTTTATCTTTAAAAATGTATGGAATACAGTGGATATCAGAACATAAAAAAGCAGACCTTTAAAGTGAAAAGTACCAAGACTGCCAGCGGCTACTTTGGGATTTAAATCCCTCATACTCTAAAGGTTAATATCAACATATCAACAACTAAACCATTTGTCAGATTTTAATGAGATCTGATAAAGGGCAAAGTGAGTTTCATGAAAATCACCTCGGTCACAGTCGTAATTTACTTATGGACATCAACAAACTTCTACCCCTAATTCCCGTATTTCTTGACTGATGAGGGTGATACTCTGTATAATCTCCATACAATGCTGTTAAGCAATTTTTGGTTTCGTGGAAACTGGCACAGTGGAAGTCATTCTTTGTTTCAGGTCATACATGAATTTCTACCCATACTTCCCACATCTACTACCTGATATGGGTTCAATTCAGTACAAAGAGACCTGCACACAATGATGTTAAGCATTTGTGAGTTTCATGAAAATCGGCAGAGGGAAGGCAGTAGTTTTCTTACTGACGTTAATGAAATTGAATTTATGCATGTATGATGAAACTGTCTGACATTCCGAAAGTAAGGAATGCCCTGGTAAAGTCCATGTACTGCGAAATGGAGCACATCACTGGCAATCTTGCTGTCTCTTGACCATATAAGTCTCCAAAATATAACGATTTATTAAAAAGGTATTTTCTAAAATCTGATGACAATTTTCACTCATAAAGCTTTCTATTCAGAAAGACAGGGGGGAAAAAGGAAAGGAAAGAAAAAAAAGATTAATAATTGATTTTTGTCATTTGTTTTTAAGCACTTAGTACCATCTGACGATGAACAACAAATGGTTACAGTGACGAAAAAAATCTTCTGTCATATGTATGTATATGTTAAAGGTTCTTTCTAAGAATTCATTAAATGTTCATCAGTTTTGACAAAATATGGTGAAGTTATTGAACAAACACAGAAAATAAAGTGTACTGTGTACTAATGTTTTAATGTTTAGGCACATACGATTTAAATTTTACAAACATTAAACACAAAGGCAGTTCAAAAATTGTAAGATCAGACCTAAGCATCTTCGGTTAATTGTAGTATAAACCTGAAGTCTACAATTTATAAGTCAGCTCTCAGATGCTGACTTCAAACTCCACACATCAAGGTTCAGGCAGATTTGTGGTGAAATAAGAAGTAGTGAGTCTGGTCAAAGTTTAATTTATTCACCAACTGATGCACTAGTGATTTTTCTTAAAAGCAATATGAAAATTTACATTAAAACAGCTCCGACATGTTTCGGTGTTACAGTTACACCATCATCAGGGGGTGCATTGATTCGTGCTTACTAAAGTTACAGTGGTTAAAGTAGTCCATTAAAATACATCGGTGTGTGGTTAATACACACACCGATGTATTTTAATGGACTACTTTAACCACTGTAACTTTAGTAAACACGGTGTGTGGTTAATACACACACCGATGTATTTTAATGGACTACTTTAACCACTGTAACTTTAGTAAGCACGGTGTGTGGTTAATACACACACCGATGTATTTTAATGGACTACTTTAACCACTGTAACTTTAGTAAGCACGAATTAATGCACCCCCTGATGATGGTGTAACTGTAACACCGAAACATTTCGGAGCTGTTTTAATGTAAATTTTAATATTGCTTTTAAGAAAAATCACTAGTGCATCAGTTGGTGAATAAATTAAACTTTGATAATATCAAGACACATGGTACAAATGTGAAAATTAGTGAGTCTGGTTTTTATCAAGATACTTCACTTATTCCAGTCAACTGCTGCCCCTGAGATGCTGACACCCAAAACAAGCAAAAAGTCACATCAAAATTTTGCTTCTTTGTTATGGCTTCAACTGGAACATGACTACATTCTTTATAAGTATCTTTAACTCTGTATGTTTGTAATTAACAGTCTGTTCCGTTCTATGTATAATTATCAGATACAAAATAACAGCTTTGCAGTCCCAGGGTTAAGTGAATTGCATAATTACAATTACAGCATACAAAAGTTTAACATTCACAGCAGTATGGTACAACAAAGTTCCTGTGTTATTGACTTCTCCATTCTCACTCTTCATCCCACCAAGCCATCTGCTATTACCTTCATTTAGTTTGCTGACTGACATCTATGTAAACAGTTTCTCAAACACCCATTCTGGAAGATGTGTGTTTATCCAAACCATCATCTTCATTTTCACTTCCATGGGCTGATAGCGTGGGTGAGGGAAAGAGTGTATCAGTGCCATTACATACGCATCTACCACTGGAGTTTTAGGTATAGCCTGTAACATAGTATCATTTAAAGTTCTACATGAGCAGAATCAAGAAACACACGCCAATTACAATTCAAGAATTTGAATTCTTATATCTTTCTGTCTTACATGACTGAAATCTCATTATATATATATAAAGCTCTTCACACACCACTTTTAAACTTCTTTTAGATGTCAGCATAAAAGTAAATATTTGTCAAAATAACTAACTCTTTAAACCACACATTTCTCTAGCAATGACACACACCCCAGACCAAATATTTTATACGAGATCACTTTGACAGGTTCCGCTTGCATTTTGCTATCCTTTAATTTTGTCTCCAAGAACATACTTTCTTTGAATATGTGTGTGAAAATTCAAACATTGAACATATGTGTATACAAAATCTGTGTCAACAGAGTAACACATGAAATTGGAGAGTATTCAGGATAACCATGGTAGACAAAAAAAATATCTCCTGCTTTCTCTAGGTACTTTCACACCATTCACCCATAACAGTGGTGAGGTCACTCCATCAAATTGGCCTTTCAGTTTTACTAGTTTTATGTACTCACCCCCAAGGTGCTGTGATTGAGCATGTCCCTCATAACATTGTCATAGAATTCCTTGGTGTATACTTTCTGAACTGGTTCAGGTATCTGGTTCCAGAGGTCAGCAGCTTCCTTCTTCACTGTATCCTCAGTGAAGACACCTGTAGCACAAATAAATACTCAAGAGTATCCGAAACCTTTAACTTTTCCATGCCTCCAACATGCAACAAACAACTAGTGTGTCCCAGCACTAGAGCAGGGATATGTTCCTTACAATGTGTCCTTATAAAATTCCATGACATTAAACACGTTTTTCCCACTGACTCCAGTACTGTAAGTGGAGATGCACTCCCACAGAAACATTATTAGCCCAAAACTGTAATAAAAACACACTTCACATTCAACAGAAATAGTAAAACTAAGTACAAAAAAAAATTAATCGCAACTGAACTACTTGCATGTGAACTTGACGGGCGTTATCAGAATGTCTTATATACAGTGATAATCTGTCATTATGAGCATGGAGTATTGCAGGAAGGCTACTGTAATGACAGTTTAACAATACTCCATCAATTTTCATACTAGCAAGTGCATATGTATTAATTATTCTTTTATTAGGACCAGCTAAAAACCCCTCGTTTATGTTTGCCTGCTGGTGGTGCAACCTCACAGCCATAATGCTAGTTACAATTTCTCTGTCTTCTGGCTATATAGTAAAAACAAACTGACAGAAGGCAAAGGTAATGGCAGACATGTCTGTGGTCTACGCAGCCATCCATATCAGTGTTAGAATTCATTCCACAGAAGTTCAGAAGTGAAGAAAAACTATTTCCAAGACTAGATGTGATGCTACTAACCTGTTACATTGTTCTTTTTCAAATGAAGCCAACTAGGTGCACAATACTTCTTAGTATATTTATTTCAGCTTCTCTACATGTTTCGGGCAACTGTGTGCCCATCATCAGGAGAACTTGCTGTATCTGTGTGACACTGCAGACCAGACAGCCACCCACACAGAGTGAAAAATATCAGTGTCACACAGATACAGCAATTTCTCCTGATGATGGGCACACAGTTGCCCGAAACATGTAGAGAAGTTGAAATAAATATATTAAGAAGTATTGTGCACCTAGTTGGCTTCATTTAAAAAAAAAAAAGATTATACAGGGATGTACTGTCAACAAAACATAAAATTCTGTTACACTGTCTCTCAACCCATGTCAAAGTCCATACGATGATGTCTTCTTATCTTAAATGGTAAACAGTGCAGCATCACACCTCTGTGCCAACTACCTAGTTCCTTTATGTTTTTTACAGATATATGTATGTGAACAAAAACAGGAAGACGCTGGAGTAATAATGTTATCACATGGGCGTGGCCTCAACTACAAGAATTCCAGGGGAGAAGTGAACAGTTACCACAAACCATGCAGTGGCTACTACAGCTATGTAACTGTTTCTCACATACAGCTAGAAACAACATATCCTATAGTTGCCATGTTTGTTCAATGGCATAAGGACATGATGCCACATTATTTCGGTTTGCTCTGTGACATTTACAATGCACCTGGCAGGTATTCACACAATCATAACACCCGTATCATGGTTTTACATCAGTATGTTGTGTTACAACTGCCTGACATAATTCAACCACAATTTCAGTCTAGGAACCTGTTTAACTAAATCAAAAGATACTTCCTGTATACAGACACAAACAATATATTCTGATTTGTCCTCACAGCTACCATGTTGCTGAATGGTATACAGACATAATGCCATGTTAGGTCAGTTTGCTCTGTGACATTTACAATGCACCACAAAGGAATTCCCACAATTATCGAACCTGTATCATGGGTTTACACTGATATACTGTGTCACAATTTTCCAACATAATTCAACCGCAATTTGTCTTGGCACGAAGGTTCACTGGGGGCACATGGTGGCCCAGTTGGTTGAGGCATTGCGCTACAAACCGAAAGGTCACGGGTTTCATTACTGATGGTGTGAACGGAATTTTTCATTGACATAATCCATCCGGCCGCACTATGGCCCTGGGGTCAACTCAGCCTCTACCAGAAATGAGTACCAGGAATATCGCCTGGGGGTAAAGGCGGTCGGTGCGTAGAGCTGACAACCTTACCACCTTCATGTGCCGAATGTCTTGAAATCCGGGAGCCTCAACCTCCTGGAACCCTCAGGGCCTGTCCAGGAATGTAATGGGATTTCTTTTTTTTTTTTTTTACAATAGTTCACTAAAAGATACTTACTTTTATGTCCATACTGTACATAGTGAATAATAAATTGTTTATTACATACCAACATATGCACAAATAAGTACTGTAAATTGTATTAAATTACTCCGACATGTTTCGGTGTTAATACACCAAAACACATCGGAGTAATTAATTTACGGTACTTATTTGTGCATATGTTGGTATGTGATAGCAATTTACAAAAGATACTTACTTTATAACTCACCTGCTGACACTAATCATAATAAGATGCTTGTAAAAATAAGCATTTCATCCTGAATACAATGTCTATGTACACTGTATTCAGAACATACAAGTGCAAATCTGGGTATAACAAATATTTGCTGCAATGCCTCTTTGTCAGGCTACTGCCGACTCTCATCACGTACTACAGTAATACATTCTTCAATCAGAAATAAGATCAGAATAGCAACCATGCTACCAGCCACCCCCCTACAACAGTAACGCATGCCCTCTGGCCAGCTACACAGTACGCTGTATCACCACCACGTGCACACAGGTGATCTGAATTACTTACAAAATATTTTGGAAAAGAAAATATAATTCTGGTATTGCTTCATACTGTGCCTTCAAAACACTTCTAAAATTTATGTATCCCAAATCTCCGTTACGAGCAAAGTTTATGATCAAGTTTTATAATTTCCAAATGGAACAACATCTGTAACCTGTATATCCAGAGTGCAGACACACACCACATGGATAATCTCTCAAAATCAGAAGTTCATTATCATAAAATATATTACACAATTTTGGAGACATTTAAATGTTTTTCCTTACCACTGACAAGGCTACCAGGCTCAATAATTGAAACACGGATTCCCCAGCGTTTCACCTCAAACCTCAGACAATCTGACAAAGCCTGTATGCCATACTTCGTAATGCCATAGATGGATCTGTTGGGCAAACTGAAGCGGGACAGTGCACTGGACAAGTTCACTATTCTGCCTGTAAGAAGAATCAACAGGAAATTCATTTAAAACACTCTTTTATTATATTAATGCCTGATGTCTGCAATGTCAGTCATCTGCAACGATTTCCTTTTCAAACCACTTACGAAAATGTTTTCACGAAAGACATTTCCCAAAACAAAACACTCTATCAAACAACCAAAGAGTTATTTAAGAAACCTACAAAATTTCAGTCTAGTACTACAAAGTTCAGATTTTATGTTATAGCAGTGGAGAATATAAAGATTATGATCTTCTGAGATATGACATCCTGTAGTTTGGTTACAAATTTGAAGTGACTATGAAGATGGAATCTGCACATTCCTCTGAAATGTTGATACCCCAGTGCCCAACTACACAGTGTTATATTCCAGAAGACAATGAGCATCAGCAGTAAGTTTTATTTAATAATACAAAAGCTGTAAACCTTTAGAGTCCCGCAGAAGGGGTAGAAAAGCACGAATTATACGCACTGCACCCCACATGTTAACATCCATGACCTTCTTGCATATGCCGATGGGCACCCACTCTACGTACCCAAATGAATTCAGCCCTGCATTGTTTACCACAGCCCACAGTCCTGAAAGCAGAACAGTGCAACTGTAAACACACACTGCAGATCATCCACATCACAGAATCTTAATTCCTTCTTTTAATACAATGAAACCTGGACGTAATGGGAACCTGTCTTTGGCAGAAAACTTTTACATTCGCAGGGATCTGGGGTCCTACGAATCCGAACTTCAAGTACCTGCATTAAACAGAACTTGCTTGCAATATAACAAATTTTGGTCCCTTGCAGTTCCAATAAAAGCAGGTTCCACTGTACAAAGCAACTATGAAAGATATTTCTGTAGACATCAAGCAACTAAAAAAGATAGGAAGAATGTTGATGAAATTGTCTAAAAACAAGTAAATAAATGTCAGATTTGAGTTTTGAATAATGGTTGACCAACTAGATGACACTTGCTTTATTATATATTGCTCCACAAGTGTCATCTAGTTGGTCAACCATTATTCAAATATCAAGATGATGCATGGTCCAATACGCATAAGAGTCAGATTTGAGCTTCTCATGACTGGTTAATATGCTGCCGCCACCGCCACCCCCGCCAACAACATGTCAATAATTATCCAACAAGATGCAACAATACACAGTTTATTTATATCTCCAAACTGCTATACATGTTTTGGGTGGTATCTCCACCCATCATCAGGAGCATGTAGAGCAGTTTGCAGATATAAATAAACTGTACATTGTTGCATCTTGTTGGATAATTAGTGAGACATATTATGCAATGCACGGACCATTGAACATAAAACTACTACAATGACGACAACGATGACAACAAGTGGAAAGTAAAAACCATAAACCTTCTCATTATTAGAGTACAAGTCATTCATACAAATACCTTGAGGTGGAATATGCCTGCTGACATATTCTACAGCAGCTGCAACTTGTTCATCTGATGTCACATCCATCTGTATCACATGAAGCCTTTTCAGATTTAGTTCTCTCAGCTCCTGTGCACCTCCCGCCTGCGACCTCAAGCACCCCGCAAACACCACTGCCCCCTGTAATAACAATACCACTAATTTCTAGATGGATTTGACATGGATCTGATATGATAAATCTACACTAAAAACTGTAACACAAATTTAATATTTGTGAGATTGGTAATTACGAGCTTCCTGCCTTAATTTTCAGGGCAGTCCAAGAAGAACTGAACTACCCTGAAGATGGAGGCAGCAAGCTCCTCTTCAAAACTTTAAAAAATTACCCATCAATACAACTCATATCCCAGACAGCTATAATCTTCATCAACAATGCTGTCAGAGCCTCAAATAACTCTTACATTAAACACACTTAATATCTTCCCAGATTCTTAACAGATGATTCACTGTACAGAAAGTTCGCAAATTATATAAAATATAGACCTCATTAAGTTCAATAACTTTTACTCAAAACACTGTTCATTAAGGTTAAAAGTTAATGAGAAACATGGAAAAGTTTTTTTTTTGTGCTGAGAGCAGTATGTGTACTAGTTCAGGTTTGCAAGAAGAGGTTCGTATCTGCTGTAAAACTAACTGCAAAATACAAGCCTCCTCATGAAACCAGGACAGCTCAGTTGTCACAGTGATTAATCTACAGACCAGATAACCAATGATTGAGGGTTCAGTTAACTAAAGCAATAACACTAGCTGTACAGCCCACCCAGCCTTCTTTTTAACAGGCTCTTTACCTGGGGCTAAACTCACTGCAACATGAAGCTGACTATTCACTTTCATCCAACGCACAGATTAAGAATGCATGGAACTATACATAAACTGTACCATATGCCCTACACAGGGGCAACTTTACTTTCATTTCACACATCTACTCTTGGAAATGCATTCTTTGTTACTGCACATACTTCAATGGTGTTCTTACTCATATAATGAACAAAAAATAACACAGACTGCATTCTGAAAGAATGTATGATTCACTGTATTATATTCTTTGCACTTTGCCAATTATATGATGCCTGAAGGACTACACACCATTTCCATTTAAGAGCATGCACACACACACACACACACACAAAGTCAGCCTTTGAAATGTTGTAGACCTTTCATGTAAACTGATATAAACAGACAATGGAAATTATCCAAAGCATACAGCAATATTTGAAGACAGATGATGCTGTAACAACAATAATCCAAAATGGCCAAGAGTTTAGGCTAAAAGCATTCACCATGACAGAAGTATCATGGAAAATTAAGAGTATTCAGCCTGTCAGTACACGTGCAATTCAGATGTCACACATAACATTCTGAAATTATAAATGAGGCATTCTTTTTTTTTTTTAGTTAATTCTATTTATATGTTCCTCTCCCTACATGAGCAAAGCAAATGCTATTTGTACATACTGCAACGTATTCCTACCATTTTCTCTAGCCGAAGTGCCAATTCATATCCAAATCCTGAGTCACAGCCAGTAATCAGCACAGATTTTCCATTTAGTGACACCTGTAACGCATATCACATTGCTTCACCAACCAATGAATATCATGTGGACACACATTATTGTCAAGAAATGAACTATACAAAACAGATTCATTTGATAAACTCCACTCTCACATAAAATATTTAAGTCATATAGGCCTGATTTCAGAATAGAGTTTCAAATGAATAAGAACATGCAACTATCACATTCTTATTGTTAAGTGCACGTAGTTTTCCTCAGCTACTACATACGACTCCATCATTATAGGCCAAAAATCATTTCCAAGTTTCAATAGATTCCATGGCACATCACTTAAAACCTATTTCAAACATCACTCCCTGGTCAATGGATGAAACATGGTAGCCCACAACATTGGCCACCCAGATCTCCAAACCTCAACACACTCAACCTTCATCTATGAGACGGTATGAGAGATTTAGTGTACCAGCACAAAGTATAGGCAGCAGATGAAATGTGTTGCATTTTGTATGTTGCAATCTGTGTGAAAGACAGGCCTAATAAACAGTATGGGCTACTTGCTGCATGTGCCAGGTGTTTTAAGGCTTGAGGTGGTCATTTTAAACATTTTATTTTACATTCAGCAGTAAATGTTTGCCTATTCCAGTCTTTTTGTACGTTCATGTTTTCATCATGCCAACTAGCAATCTTCAGCTACCCTGAATGAGGTTTCTCTGTGCTTTTTCCTCTGTTGTAAGGCAAATGCCAGGGTATAACTCGCAAAGACGGGGAACGGCCCGCACTCTTCCCAATTAGTTAATTGTGTTGTTCTATGTATTGTTTGTGTCGATTGTGTTGTTCTACATAATGTTTGTGTGTACATGTGTACTGTACTACTGCCACAGGGTGTCAACCCAATTGCAGCTAACAAATATATTGAAAACATAACAATAATTTGGTAACCCTAGAGAAGGAGACCTATGTTTTCATATGACATTCCAGACTAGGTACGAGTAATGGAATAAGACCCTGACATTAAGATCAAGCCATGAATCACACTGTATATTCATCTGTAGCGACATAAAAAACAACAGATCCAGTTGCAGTACAGGAGCATTAACGTACAGCGACATATTCTAAATATCTCAACAGTAACACGGATTACATACTGTTAGTAAGTTCTGTAATACTACCCACTACACTCTGAGCCCTGCTACTGCCACAGTGCTCTTATTTAATCAAAAGCACTGATGATCGGGACTCAAAAAATCCATCTGTCTACGCATCCATTCAGAGAGAAAAATGAAGGACAACAAGTGAAAATGACTTTGAACTTATTCATTAATATCCCCCCCACCCCCCACCTTTTTCTCCACAGATATGAAACAAAAAACCTGAATAACAAATAACTCAGAATACACATCTTATGCACTATACAACAAAGTATTTTTTTGTTATGTTTATTCCTTTATTTACTTCTCATACAATCTATAAATCCATTAGAGGCTGAAAAACCTATTGGATACAGAATAAGTCAATCCCCAAGTAACCAATATACACACAGCAATCAACATGCGAGCAAATTAAAAATGGACTTTAACGACCACGGTTCTAAGTTCATCACTGATTATGCTGAATTGCAATATTTTTATATAAACATCAATGTAAATAGATATAAATTAAATCACAAAATGCAAACATACAAAACAGATAGTTGAATAAAGAGAGATCAACTTGATGTCACTTGCTTTATTATTTCATTATTTACTGCTCAACATGTTTCGGATGTTAATACATCCAAAACATGTTGAGCAGTAAATAATGAAACAATAAAGCAAGTGACATCAAGTTGGTCTCTCTTTATTCAACTATCAAGATGATGCACGGTCCAATAAACATAAGATACAAAACAGAGAAAGTGTGTAACGAAATTTGTGCATAACATGATTCAAACCAGTCAGTGCTAAATATATTAAAATTAAAAAAATCAGTTTAAAAGGATGCAGTGGTATGCAATGCAATGCAATGATGTGGGTTGGTACAATTACTCTTGTGAAAAAATGTCTGGCAGGTAAAATTTTTGTCAGACTTTCGACTAAGCATCTGTTAAGCCCTCTTCATGACAGACAATCAATTATGTCCTACATTCTTACCTTAAGTGAGTCACGGTAAAATGCGAATGCCATTCCCAGCAACATGCCAGTACAGAACACGGCAGGTGGACTAATCTTCTGCAAGCCTGGAAGTGTAACTGCGTTCTTCACAAGAATAATGATGAATGTAGAACCAAGCCCAACCTGTATCCCTCTCAACACAGCCCGGTACATCCCATCCAGAGAGAAATCCATTGTAACAAAAGCAGGTACTCAGCCGCCTGAACCTGAAGTGAACAAAAAAAAAAAGAGTGCTTTAGTCATGAGTTGTACGGTTTGCAATGCGGTTCAGCTGAGGCATCCATTCTTCTTGGATATGACATGGTGTCACTAAGTAACTGGCTCCCAAAACTGTGACACAACATACTGTACGGTTTGCAATGCGGTTCAG
>Ga0123354_10012746_pt1 | contig 13024 bp, 5 predicted proteins | sample TergutLab28metaG_2_FD_97872 | JGI IMG/M metagenome (GOLD analysis project Ga0123354, IMG submission 97872) | Labiotermes labralis P4 segment gut microbial communities from Petit-Saut dam, French Guiana - Lab288 P4 | ecosystem: Host-associated > Arthropoda: Insects > Digestive system > Gut ...
AAAAAAACAAAGGTGGTATATTACAATCCCTTTTTTAAAAAAACCTTTTCGGGTTGGGGGTTTTTGTTTATTTTTTTTTTTGGCCTGGGGCTGGGGGGGGGGGGGAGACGTATATCATTCTTAAGTACCCGTTAGCATTTCCTAAGCAGTTAACGAGTTAATTAGCAATGCCTATTTCCTTGCCTCTTAACATATTATTTAAGTGTACCGACGATGGAAAATTATAAAGGTAAAATAAAGGTAAAGCAGTCCCGTTACAGGAATGGAGTGGCCCAGAGGGTTCCCAGATTACATGACAGCGGCACAGCATGGTGGTAGGGTTGTCAGCCTTACGCACCGGCCGCCTTTACCCCCAGGAAATGCTTCTGGAACTCATTTCTGTTAGAGGCTGAGTCGACTCCAGGTCCGTAGTGCGATCAGAGGGATTTTATGTCAATGAAAAATCCACTGACACCAGCTGGGATCGAACCAGAGATCTTCCGATTTGTATCACAGCACCTTAACCACTGTGCTACCGCGGTCCCCCATGAAAAATTATACTTTTATGAGTGTAAATGCAGGCACGGATAGTGGAAGTGGATTTTGTCGCTTAATAAATCTTTCTTCATATGCTGGAAAACCTCTTCCATTAACGTATGTCATATTTTTGGAATCAAGATATGTATTACTTTTTAGTTTTAGGAACAATATTCCAAATAAACTTCATTAAAATATTTGTTATTTTATAAATAAACTAAAAAGTTTTCCCTTGTATACAATCATCTAATTTACCTTCGACCCCTTACGGGTCTTGTCCCTGTACGCCGTGTAGTTACTATCCTGTGAATGGTGCCTGTCACTCCTACACGAGTCATAATTTGAATAAAACGCACGTACATTACATTCTAATTCATTGTTATGAGCGCCTTCAGCGTCTGTGGTAACTACATGCAACACCATGTTTACATTTAGAAACTTGTGCGTTATTCCCACAAATTTCGCGTATTTTTGAGGAAAAGTAGTGGTTATTTCTCTAAACAGCATTAACTATTACATACATAAAACAGACATTATAATCATCACCATTATCATCTAGCTAACTTGGAGTTGGCCCACTTGCTGACCCGTTCCGGTCTCACACATCCAGAAGTCTCTCTAATGGTATCACCTGGTTCCTTCTGTCTTGGTCTGTAGTTTTTGTATTCTCAGGAATCAATTACGAGCCAGCATAAAAATGAAGGCTGATATTATTTCTTGTGGGGAACAAACTGAAATTTTATACGTTACATCGATTCGTTTTAGTCGTTGAAAGGTAAAATAAAATAATTAGTTGATAATTTATTGTCATATGGTTTCGATTCCTTTGAATTTTATAATTCGTCCATATATTACATGCATAACGAAAAATGAAGTATTTCTACGTACACAAGTTTCAAATTGTGCACAGTGTCCATGAGTCCTTAAATTGAAATTCAATTTATTACCCCGGAATTTGATTGTTGGACATGTTGCCATTAATAGACCTAAGCCATACAAACTGACATTCCAATCAAGATTTTTAATGAAGCTGGCTTTTGCGTAAAGAACATGCCAGAACCTCGAGATAATTATTTTTTTATGTTTTGTTGACCGTGCATCGTGATATATCCGTACAATATGAACCAACAGTATGCACTATTTACTATCAAGTTATTTCAATAATTAACCTCTACATGTTTCGAGCAGCCTTACTGCTCATCATCAGGAGGTATTACTCTGTATATACAGCAATTGGTATATGGCATGCGTTTATGTTTACTGGCTGCTAGCAGTAATACTTCCTGATGATGAGCAGTAAGCCTGCTCGAAACGTGTAGAGGTTAATTACTGAAATAAATTGAGAGTAAATAGTGCATACTGTTGGATCTTACTGTACGGTTGCTTATTTTCCTTTGTTTTAACGTACATCCAATGTTACCACATCAATATTGCGTTTTCTGAATATGAGATGTGTTCCACCTTCTTAGGCCCATAATTATTTGTCGAAGCAAATATTATGATTTTGTGCTGAGAGATATAATTTGACGCATCGAAGGTTGCAAGCATTTTGAAAGAGATCACCTTGCTGTGTGTTTCTCTTTACTTAATCTTTTTAAAGTTTTGATTAATTTTTACTTAACTTATTACGGTCCTTATACCGTCAGAGCACTTTCGAATGCCATACTCTTCTTTTTTGACATTGCTGTAACAACATGATAGACACGTGAAAATGTGAAGCGTGATAAACATTAACACCTCTTTCGTTAAGCTCCTTAGAACTGTTGTTGTTGTTGTAGACTGTCAACATGATGGCCTTCCAAACTTTCATTAATATTAGGGTGTTTGGTTTCTAACTGCTGCATCTTTGTAGCTGAACTTGATAAATTAGTTACGGAGATAGACTGTAAACATGTAAGTGTGGTTTGTTGTCTGTAAGTCAGTAAATATAAGAAGGGATGCTGAAAAGTAACGACTCTCTTTTTTAAAGAGAAAAAACAAATGCGAGTAGAAACTGAACTGCATTCGATTCCTGATACTTTCCCGCAGCAGGAGGCCAAATTTTATATTTGTGCCGCTTGAAGGCTCACGATTGTACTAGTAAGCATTGCGGACTGCAACAAGAGCAGGGTATGGTAGTGAATATGCAGCAGTGAGCAGTGACAGAGTTTCTGACGGAAGAAACCGTGCCTCCAAACGACGGCCATAGGCAGATGGAAGTTGTTTATGAAACAGACTGTCACAATAATCACCAGTGTCGAAAGAATTCAAGACTGCAATGTCTGCTGGTAAGGTCATGCTCATAATCGTTTGGGACATCAAAGGCAGTAGTGAGTTTTGGGTTCATGCCTAATGGCACAGCCATTATATCTGACTGGTATTGTCGAACACAAAGAAATCGTAAAACAAAACTTCGAAGACCTAGTTCTCAAGTCGAACATCTCCTTCAACATGAAAATGCTCGAATGCACTTAAGTGTTGGTACAACTGTACAGATTCGATGCTTTGGATTCAGCGTCTTGAATCACTAGGCCATATAACACCAACTTGGCGTCGTCTGGATTTCGTCTCTTTCCTAAGCTGAATGAACATGCTAGAGGACGCCAATGCGCGTGGTAGATTAAGGCAAGACAGAGGTTAGGTTGCCGCACCGCCGTCAATAGGCACAGTTTTGTCGTGACGGAATTGTGGCAATACTTTGGCGTTGGAGAAAGTGTATAGATACAACAATGGCAACTGAATGAAGAAATAACTGTACAGAGGTAAAACATAAATGTCAAGAGATTTGTCTCTTTATGCTTTATTCGTATGTATATATATATATATATATATTTATTTATTTATCCTTTTCCATATAAAAATTACGAGACTTTACATTCAGCGCAACCTCTTACAACCTCTGAGATACGGATATGACGCGAGACCTTCTGTGCAAACAAATTAACGCATTCGCAATGTGTGCGTAAGTAATTAGTTCTTTACAAAACAAAACTGAGATAGAGTTATAAAGCTAAAACTTATGATTGACTGTACGTTTATACAATTGGATTGAAGGCTTCGTTAGTTCTGTTGGAAAATCTTTTGGATATTTTTTTATATCACGAAACCTCTGCAGTGGGTTTCAAATGTTCGAATAAATTTTTAAGGAAAGCAAAATTACTTAATGTCTGTAAAAAATTTACATTGAATAAAATACAGACCGAAACGTTCTGTCATCCCCTAGCTTATTAACCTATTGAAGTATTTACAATGAATGATTGATTTGTGTCGGATTTAAATCGTGGTCTGCTGTTCACTAAAAGTCCTGTATATTGACCGTTACATAACAACGCTCTTTGAGAATTAAATAAACATTTCAGCTGAAAGAAACAAGGCAATATTTTTGGTTGCGTTTTGTTCTAATGAAAGGGTCTTTTTCCCCGTCGAGTGAGAGATCCGATATTTATTCCATTACCTTGTGTAAACTTTTATTTTATGGAGAGTTACGCGTTGATATACAGCCAATGGTAAATTTAACGTACTAGACCTTTCCAGGGACCAATATAAAGAAAACAAAAACGGACGTATGCAGACGTTATGAGTAGCATACTTTATACGTGCACCCTAGCAGGCAATTAGGTATTTGCCAGTTGTTAGGAACACTGAAATGGGTAACCGTTGAGGCGGCACATAAAATGTACACAAAGGAATAAAGGCAACCAAGGCAAACTTCTGGACACACAGACCGTACTGCCCGGAAGATAAAGAATCGTGTGCTCCTGTTTGGATGTTTCATATTAAGATCAAACATATCCACTCAAACATTTTAAATAAAACTACGTAGCATATTACATCCAGCGTACTGTTTTACTTCCTTTTTTTCCCCATTCTGTTTTCATGTTCAATGTTTTGTTTGTTATAAGTAAATTGAGTGCATTTTTCCGGCTTTTATCGGAGATATTTACTGCAAAAGAATCGTTTTTCCTTTAATCCATTTTCCCTTCTCACGTCACACTCTAGCGGGGTAATGTAGAGAAATCATGAATTCCATTTTCACCCCAATATTTAGCTCCCCTCTTTCAGTATGTAAAGATTTATCTTGTAAAAATGAGGCCTAAGAATTGTATTGGACGTAAGTCATACAGTGTCCTGATAGCCAAGACTAAGAGGAATTTGTGGTGAATTCTTTTTCAGTATTTATCGATTCCCTTTAAAAGGAGTATATTTCTGTAATTTGCTAACACGCTGGATTTTGTGGGCCTACTCTGTAGGTAAAAAAAACAAGAAGTCATAAGGACGTAGAGTTCCGTGTATTGTGGAGGGTTCTTCAAATTTCCTGGGGGTAGCTTATATAGAAAGCACTTCACTACAGTCATAAAACAAATCGTCTGCCAAAGTCAGTTTAAACTTCCAACACACACCCACACGCACACACACACACACACACACACACACACACACAAGTGAACAATATGTAGGCCTGCACTCAGAGGCCGAAGGGCCCATGGAAATCACTAGGGTTCTCTAACCTTGAAAGAGACTGTTCTCCGCTTGTGTAATACTAGTTAATGTTTTCGTTTTTTTTAGCATGCTTTGAATTAACGAGTGTTTTCCGCTTTTTCATTTTCGTGGTGGGCTCGGATTTACGTCAGTCGGGGATTATGTTCCAGCGAAACGGAAAGTTTAAATCCTATGTTTATTGGACCGTGCTTCATCTTGATAGTTGAATAAAGAGAGACCAACTTGATGTCACTTGTTTTTTTATTTCATTATTTAATGCTCAACATGTTTCGGATGTATTAACATCCGAAACATGTTGAGCATTAAATAATGAAATAAAGAAGCAAGTGACATCAAGTTGGTCTCTCTTTATTCAACTGGAAAGTTTAAACTAACCAGAATATTATTAAGCCGTTGCTGTGTCCCCTTCTACCGTGTTGACATTTACTGGATTTTAAGGGGTTTCTTGGCGCCTTGTATATTCTTTTTTAAACGGAATGATTGGTTTGAAATATTCGTCAATTCTTGAGAATTTTAAGCCCTTGCAACGAAATAATACATTAGTGGTGAACTAAATTTATTATAGACGAAAAGTACGGAGACCGCGTTTTTAACTTGGTTTTGTTATTGTCAGAATTAGGAGGTTATTTATAGTTCCAATGTCAGAAATGTTCGTCACTTCTAGTCCAGAATTTTAACAGGTCTTTTTGTTTTTAGGAGCTGTTTATTTAAAATTTCAAACCCCAAGTTTAAAGGCGGTAAGACTCTTTGACTGAGAGATAAAAGTATTTCAGACCCCTACCTCCACAGCACCAGACACACGTATGCGAAAATTTCCACAATTTAAAAATGATTAAAACCCTCGATCAGAGTATTTGAAGAGAATCTTAGACCCAGAGGAAACCGGAACTATTCTTTTCCTAACAGTAGCTGTGTTTGCTACTCTGAGTTAAAATTCTTAAATCAAATTTAAATAATTCTGATAATACTATATTTCGACGACCTTCAATTATGTCTTGGACTTTTCCATTTCCGTAGGTTTACTAAGCCCCAACTTCACCGCGGGTTGGCATGAGTTATTCTTCGGATGGAAATGAAAAGGATGCTTCCTAAGCTGTTGGATCCGCTAGCTAAACCTAGTCTGTGTCCTTTAACGTAATGACCCTGAATGGCCTGTTCAGTCTATTCGACATCTTTAAGTTAATCCAGTTATCCAGGGAATCTGCAGTTTTATAAATTCTTTATTACATATGTTATTAAAACTAACATCTTCTAATACTGGTAAGGAGCACTGGAATGTATTGTCCTTCCTTATTTTTGTGATACACAATATTCTATAATAAAAGCCAACAAGATGCACTATTTCTCAAATTTATTTTGATAAAGAACTTCACATGTTTCCGACAGGTCTACTGTCCATCATCAGGAGTTTAACACTGTATTTGTGACATATTTGTTAACTGCAATTGGGTTTTCACCGGTTGGCAGTATTACTGTACACATTTACACACAGACAATACATAGAACAACACAAATAACAACATAACAACACAAATAACAACTTATTTGGAGGAGTGTGGGCCGTGCCCCGTCTTTGCGAATTTTACCATGGCATTTGCCTTACAACTGAGGAAAAAGCACGGAAAAACCTCAGTCAGGGTAATAGGCATTTGCCATGCTAGTTACGTTGACTGTCTGCTAGCGAGGTCAGGATGGACCTCGTTAGCAGACAGTCAACATAACTAGCATGACAAATATATATTGCTGTGTGTACAGTGTTGAGACTGCTGATGATGGACAGTACATCTGTCCGAAACATGTAGAAATAGTGCATCTCGTTGGCTTTTATTATAAGAATATATCACGATGCACGGTCCTCTGAATGTCAAACAGTAAATCTTGCAAGAGTATTCCCTTTTCAGCAGTTCTTTAAAACTCCACAAACACCCTTCGATCCGGTTGCTTATCTGAAACCAAATAAGCGTGAAATGTGTTGTTATTTACTTTACTACAGAACAGTTACTAAATAATTAATATAATTATAAGTCCATTTATATGGTTATCTTACGAAGTACGATCTGGGTATTATAACCTCGTTAGAAGGATTTTGCTGTAGTGTATTGTGGTAGGGTGGAAATCGGAGACAAAGCGGATGAAAACAGAAAAAGCTGAATCTCTCCCGCAAACTCGGGTGTTACTGCTGTGTAGGATTGTTTTGACGGGCGTCACGACCAGGTGTCATTCCAGGTATGAACCAATTAGAAGAGCTTGTCACTGCGTCAAAACTCTTCAGGATGGGGGGACCTGCGTAGTGACAGCCCCACTTAGTGTAATAATAGCTGTGGTAGCAAGGGACGTAACGAGTACATATGCACAGCTGAATGTAGCCAATCTGGCGACGGAGCAATTGAATGCGACAGGAAATTGAAGAAATTGTTTATAGATGGGTGACACTTGTTTTATGTCGCTGTTTGTTCTAGGGATGAAGCTTCAATTCAGGGTGAAATATACTTAATGAAAGAGGGAAGGTTGAGAGATTTTTAATAATAATTGGTGACCTTTCATTTAAGTAGGGAACACGTTCACTGAATTTTGTGGGTTGTTTGACCGTGCATCTTCATCGTGAAATGCACGGCACCATCCGCACCGTACACACGACCTACGCAGCGGCTCTCAGGCCCACCACCCTTCTACAAACTCGGTGCAGAAAACCGTATGCTGCAACTCAACCTCTAGTGCTCCTGATGATGGGCGTATGCGCCCGAAACATGTCGAGCTAAGGACATATCAATAAATTACGGTGTTGCATCAGGTTGGTATTTCACATTATTTCACGTTCACTGAATTTTGCTTGCTTCTGAAACATATGAGTCCCAGTACCTTTGTACATAGCTACAAGTTCCAAGTGAACCGTTTTATCTCCATTTTTTTTTTATAAAAACCCCTATCCCGTATACATATCTATGCACAATATATAGTCCTAAACATGAGTTTTTGGGAGGAAATAGCTGAGAAGATTACCTTCGATGCAAAATAGAAAGAGAATATATAATGGGGAGCGATGTAATGTGTAGCTGCTTTTCATCTAACATTAAGAAACTCTTGCAATGAAGTCAAGGAAATTGACGAGATATGTAAGACGCATGTGTGAGATGTGAGGCAGGGTACATAGAACTAAGAAACTTTGGTGCAGCAAGTAGATAGGAGGATAAAGGTTCAAACAAAAGGAGTATCACAGTGTGTACTGGATTTAGCTGGCTCAGAAACAATGACAATCTTATATAAACAAGGTAATAAAACTTGGTTCTAAAGGACACGGAATGCCTTGATTAACTGTGAGACCCTTGCCTTACCAAGAAGTACTCAGGGCCACGAAGTTAGTTAATTAGCTAGAAGCAGGTACTGAGCAATGTGGACCGCACGCAGCACGCAACCAGGGACTCTGTCACGCTTCTGTCGTTGGACTCCACCGGGGCGTGTTTCAGTAAGCTTTGTTACAATGTAACAACAGGGAACTGAGCCACATAATCCCATGGGGGCCGGGTTGTAAACTTAGCAGCTTATATTTCCACATCACCTGCTTTGTTCTTGCAACAGTGATTTAAGAACAACAAATTTTAAGATGAGTTTATCCACAGAAAACAAGCGAGTGTTTATAGGCCTGTACTTATATGAGATTTCGCAAAGCTTGCACGCAGGACAAAAGGACGTCAATCGTTATGCTTCTATTTCTGAAGTAATTAATACAATAATCTACTAAATGACTTGCGATAAAACCACATAACTGGAATATGCGATTTGTACTGTAGCCATAAGGACAAGTAGCCTTAATACTGCAAAGTCTATAAATAGGCCTACGTTAAATTGACAATCAAAAGGGTGGTCGATTTTTTACGAAATTAAGAGGAAAGAAATAAAGTTAAACGCATACTAAAATAGACAAAGCATCAAGTGCAACTTTGCCTCATATCCATGGTTTCCTCCCTGTTACTGACTGCCAGAAGATGACACTCACTTCTTATTTTCGTAAATACTCACATGTGAATATTTTGTTTGAAATTTACCCAATAGCAGATTTATGATACTGGAGCCACAAAAGTTACTTTCTATCTCTTGTGAATTTTTTCTCGGATATCCGTTTTAATCTGCTTTCAACATTTGGTTAAAAATTAAGCGCGTTAGGGAACTGTAATTGATTTAACAGTATTTAATACACTTAAAATTGTTTAACAATTGCGTGTCACTTATGGTAAAAGACGTCATATCATGTAATTAAATTTGAAGATTTAGTTTCCTTGTATAGATGAACTGGTAGACTGCAACAGTGAACGATGTAACGACAGTTTTCATCTCCATATTATGAATTTCAGTGCCACGATGTTGCAGAATATCTCACAGAGTTCCTAATTTCTCGCCTACTTTCTTGGCGATTAAGACGATGTGCTGTGTCAGAGAATGGAATTAAAGCGCAATGTGAGAAAGTACACTAAAACTGCATGTAGAAATTTTTAATTTTATTGACGGTTTCTCCATTTCGTTCAATCAGAAAGAACTGTGTTTATGTCTGGATATGTATCTAAAGACGTTGGTGCTTATTCGTTCACAACGAATCATTTGATTGGAAGTAGGCTGAAGACCTGCTTGCTGTTCTGAGAGGCACAGCTAGTCAAATTGCGGACTGCATAACAATTAATTTGAGATGATTCAACTTCACAACTGGGAGCTTCAGAATTTATTAAGAATAGCAACAAGATTGCGTAAGGTGGGGAATTATTTATTAGCAGTTTGCTAGTTATTTATTTTTTGACAGCACCCAATCCCGTTGTGTGTTGAGTCAAAACACAACAATATATTCAATATTGTAAAGTTCGCTACATGTTTCGATTACAAGTAACCATCATCGGGCAGACATTTCAGTACATGGACATGACATGTTCAGTGCTTACAGTATGGGATCCCAAATGTAAACAATATGGGATCCTATATTGTAAGCACTGAACATGTCATGTTCATGTCCTGAAAGGGATCTCATACTGTAAACACTGAACATGCCATGTCCATGTAATGAAATGTCTCCCTGATGATGGTTACTTGTAACCGAAACATGTAGCAACCTTACATTATTGAATATATTGTTGTGTTTTGACTGAACGGTATTTTAGTTAGTTAGCTGACAAGATGATCTGAACCATGGAGGAATTTATTCAGCAGATACAGAGATAGCGAAGTATCGAATCATACATTTACCAATGACGATTTTATTTCATAACTGAAATTTTAATCTGTATTCTGTTACTTAAAAGAACATTTTTCGGTGTAATACTGCACACTAATGAAAGTCCGTTTTAAGTGTCTGCCCGATTTTATTAACATTGATTTTTAGGTGGTGCAGCGTGTCGTTTGAACAGTGGCTTTGGTTTGTGTATTTTTGTGTGTGTCTAGTTGCAGACCCAGTGGGATCGATGTGTTTATTGCGATGTGCCTCGTAGCGAAAGATAAATATGGAGCCCCATTATTGATACAAACTAGGCCCTCTGCGATTATAAATCATCTCCTCCCTTTCTAACTCACGCTCATTCCGCTGCTGATCACAACTGCCTGTTCCTCCCTTTTTTCATGAACCAGAGCCATATGCTGCCTAACTTGAGGGAAATGAGTGTTGAGTATTTATAACAGAGATTAAAAGTCTTAGATTTCGCAGTTCTTAAGATATAATCATTGTGCTCTGTCCAAATAATCTAAAACAATTTAAAGAGATAGCGCAAAAAAAGTTATATTTAGTAGTAACTACTAATAAAAGTAGAGAAATCTTGACACTCGGCAGTTGTATTTCTGCTCATAATTTTTGCGTTATACAACGTACACAATACCGTTTACGATATTTTCTTATAATAAAACCAACAAGAAGCACTAATTTCTCAAATTTATTTTTGGAATAAAACTCTACATGTTTCGGACAGTATTTCTGTCCATCATCAGGAGTCTAGCGCTGTACACACAGCAATACATACAGGTTATGCTGACTGCTTGCTAACGAGCAGTCAGCATAACCTGTATGACATATAACTATTGCTGTATGTACAGTGCTAGGCTCATGATGATGGACAGAAATACTGTCCGAAACATGTAGATTTCTATTCAAAAAATAAATTTGAGAAATTGGTGCATCTCTTTGGTTTTATTATAAGAGTATATCACGATGTACGGTCCTCTGAATGTCAAATTTACGATATTATTCCATATAATGAACAAAATTTACAGAATATATAAGGACTTTTAAATGTGCTGGATTTTGACTTTCAAGTAACAGCAATATTTTTATTTGTAAATTGTTTTTTATTGTGCATTTCTCTACACAATATACACATGGACACATGTTTAGTAATATGTACTACATATAACGTGTCGCCACACATCTTTATTGGTGCAGAAGTGGGTAGACTCACAGACATGTGGCTAACAGTTTGTACTTTTTCAATTTCTTGGCCTGCATGACGTAATGTATGCCAGTGAACTGTATCACTTATTTTAAAGGTAAGGGTTTTTAACGTGGAACATTTTAAACTAGACCCTGGATGAATTCTGTGGAACAGACTACATGTGTGGAGAGGAAGGCGTTTTAGAAGCCAATTGTCGTTCAATAAGTTAAGAAATATTTCGGTTTTGTTTGAACCCGAATTTGTACAACAACTGCATTGGACTATATTGTCATTCTGATAGACCAAGTTCACTGTCAGCTACGTCAGTTTTCATAGTAACCTGCTATGAACGCCTAAACTAAAACTATTTCAGAAAGTCATAATAAACCAGACGGTTTTACTCCAAATATTTTCGCGAATATTTCTACAGGTTTGTAAACACAGTTTAAGTTAAACTTGTAACAACGAATGAGCCGACTGTTATAAATGTTACTGCAAATTTTGTTACTGTGCAATTAACCACCTTTGTGGAGACTTGGCCACTTGTTTGCCTCTTTTGCTACCATTCTAGGTTATTCATAGACTGTGCTCTGGAAGACGTAGATCATGAACCCCTGCTGACATAGACAACATAAAAATCCTTTTTGCGGTTTTCCTGCAGACCACACTTACGTACTTTTTGAAACCTAAATTATATCAACATTGCATATCGCCACCGACATAACACCTCAGTAACCTGACCCAGCATTTAAAACGTTTTCCCTATGTATTGCTAAACTCTACTCGTTTGTTCACCAGTAAAATGTGTGTATTTTCTTACATAAGAATGTTACACCATATTCGTCTTTTCATCTCTCATTATTATTTGCAGTTACTAAAGGAAGGAAAATGTATGAGGAGCTTTGTGACCTGAAAAAACTTTACACATTATTCTTAGAGTGAGTACGTGAAGACTGAGATTGATGGGGAACAAAATAAATAGTTTGGAGATGAGGGACGTAAAGAAGAGTAATCGGTGAAGCTTAAGAAAATTGGCCACCTTGAAGATCTATGAGTATGTTGCACAGTAATATGATATACGACCATTTACTCTGTCAGTAAAAGTTTTTTTTTCATAAAAAATTTCTTGATACAGAATGTTGTTCAAAACATAACTCAAGTATACTGGAGGATATGTTTTATTAAACTTTTTACTTAGTAACAGAAGCTGAACTAACACAATGGATATGGCTTCTCCGAGAAAAGGCAATATATCTTGACCTATTCAAGAAATTCTCAGCATTTTGCGGAAATTGACTGGATATTACCGTGTACAAGAGAACCTGTAATTTGTCACAATCCTGAGCCAAATAAATGCACTCCAAATCCCAATCACACAACTTTAAGATACACTTCAATTCTTTTCTCACATCTAGGCCTACGTCTTGGTAGTAGGCTGTATTTTTTTTCCCCCACCAACATCCTGTAAGCATTTAATCAGCACACCAACTAAAGCACATTCATAAAATTTTTACATTAAAACATTTAAAATCGCTCCAACATGTTTCGATCCTAAGATCATCTTCAGAGAGCTAAACTGTTCCTTGCTAAAGTCACATTTTTAAAAACACTCACTGATTAATTTTCTTATA
>Ga0123354_10012747_pt1 | contig 13024 bp, 6 predicted proteins | sample TergutLab28metaG_2_FD_97872 | JGI IMG/M metagenome (GOLD analysis project Ga0123354, IMG submission 97872) | Labiotermes labralis P4 segment gut microbial communities from Petit-Saut dam, French Guiana - Lab288 P4 | ecosystem: Host-associated > Arthropoda: Insects > Digestive system > Gut ...
AAGAATGATCTCCTGATGATGAGCTTCTAGAAAGCTCGAAACATGTAGAGAGTGAATGACGACTACCCATGAAAATAAAGGATAGTCTACAAGTGACATCGTGTTGGTTATTTTAAAGAAAAGGTTTGGGGAAACTTGCAACAGATCAATAACTTTATGTTATGAAGTATTATTACGGAGATGAAATAAAGGATTTTTAAATTTGCTGGGGACGTAACTTGTGTCAGTGAGATGGAAGGCGCGTACTGAATTTTAGTCGAGACATAAAAATTACGAGACGATGTTAAAAGGATGTTAAATTAATGTTTTATGAATTAGCTCACCTTTCATGAAGAAAATGTCTTGACGTACAAAAAGGAGATGTAAAAGACTGTCGAAATACTGTGTCTTCCTTGCGACAAGACATAAAACATTTAAAGATATAAAGCTCAGTTTGAACAAGTCTAACGCTTTCCGCGACGTTAAAGCAACTCTGCCCTTGATACACAGACTTCCTGAACGTATCTAGAACGATGCGGTCAACAGCGATTATTTCCGCATACATGGAATAAGATCAAGGAGAACATTTTGAAGCAGGGAGTAGTTAGAGGGAGACTATTTATATTTACACGAAGTGTAGGAAAAGAAAATTTGCCGCTTTGAAAGTCCATAATATGGCCGGTTGTCCCTCCGACAAAAGTAGGCTGAACATGAAGTAATGGTAAGTGGACAGTTTGTGAATAAGCAGCAGGAAAAAGAATTTGAGCTTTCGGAATGGATTATTGGAGGCTTAAACTTAATTAAGATGTTTGTCTTTGTAATGGACAAGAAGTGTCTTTTCTGTAAGGTAGAAACGCAATTTTTTTATGTATTTAGATTAATATCAGTGTTCGAAGTCCATTCTAACTTACAGTCTCCGCTCTGCCGCTTGTCCTCGTGACTGGCGACCCAATCACCCAGTAAAGCTGTACAAAGTTCCAGAAGAACGGAGACGTTATGTGCACAACGGCGAAAGACTACAATCTTCATTCGAATAGCTTCGTTTCCACACCACTCCTAACCAGAAGGACGAGCGGGCGAAGCCTCGGAACACTCTAACCACGTGATGTTCTTTCAACCACCCCCGAAAGGAAAGTGTCTCTCATTTCTCTCCTGCTTTTTTTTCCGTCCTCTCTACTGCACGTTTCTCCCTCTTTCTCTCTCTATCTCCCCAGCTATTCCGCTCTCTATTTAATTCCATCGAAGTTCCATCTTCTTATTCGTCTTAATACAAATTTTATCAGAAGGACAAGCGGGTGAAGCATGGGCAAACTGTAATGCAGCAATGTTATTTAGAATATTGAATAGCGCCAGAAGAGAAAGTGATTTCAGGTTTTTCTTTTTAGACATAGGAGGTTTATAACCGTGTCTGCATTGAATGAAAATCCAACGTCTTCAGAGTGTTAACCTGAAAAATTATGAAGTGTCACAGAGATAAACACTGGCGATAGGCCTGTTGGTAGTAATCGGACAGTTAAAAGCTGAAAGGCTATTGTCATGCCCAACGAACTGTTAGAAATTGAGGCAGCAGCTAACCACCGATGTATATAAACTGATATTAAGAAACTTTTGAAATTTTGAATATACCCGAAGATAAGGTACGAATTTCAGTTCCAAGTAAATATAAAAAAGAAATGCTACTGAACACGTTTCGTAATTACAAAGCTAAAGTTGGCAAAACTGATACATCAAATATTACATAAAAGTGCACTTTTATGTAATGGATTTTCCAGCGTGTCACTCGGATACAATGTCTGTCTCATAGAAGTACTCAGAAAGACACTGGGGTGTTATAAATCGCCTTCGTTATTGTTTGTTGGACAGCTCCCTGCTGAAATTTGTTTCAGGACAAAATGGGCATTATCGTTATCAAAGGAATACATGCTAACAGTTTACACGAATCAGGGTAGTTCGAAGGTTACTACCAAACACACATATTGATTAAGACGTACGTAGGGTAGGAAAACTTGTTAAGGCTACAGACACACCAAATCAGGCAAGTCAAGACAAGAAAGAACTGCAGGCAACATCAGACTCATCGCCTCGTATAAGTCATCGTGAAAGTGCATTCGATTGTGCCAATTGCAACACAGACACCTTTGGTTATGTCCCAGCATTGCAAGAAAGACACAGTTCCTTGTGTTTACAACTATTTTGTATTTGATTCATGTATCGCGCCGTGTTTTCTTGATGCAAATAAATAAGCAAATCTGAAGTCTAATTTCACACATTGTGTGATAAAAAATACAGTGTCAAAATACTTTTATTCATGGGTATAAATTTTATTACATATTTCTATCAAAATGTTACTCATTACTAAGTAGATTCCACATACTTGGCACTTCCAAATATTCTGAATAGAAATTTTTATATGTCCAATCCACAATACAACAATATTTAAATTAAAATATTACGTTCTGGTCTGCTTCTAATTTCTGCAGTGATTTGACACAGTAAGCCGCTTTGTTCACCAACATAATTACAATAATAATAATAATAATACATTAACCTGTATCTGTAAGAAATGCAAAATATAAAATGGCAAAAACAATTCAGGCAGGACAAGACAAACAACTCAATTAAGATTACAGTCAGTACATGGTACTGTGTTGCAACTGTACGGTCCGGCATATTAGTGGTTAAGCATACAGTTGTTGTATGCAGCATAATTATGCTAACACCCGCACAGCTGTGTGAATAAGCAGGAAGGAGCAAGCTACTAACTCACGAATTCAATGAAGAAGATTTCTTCTTGAGACGTTAACAAGAGCAGTTCCTGAAGTGGCAACATTTTTAAAAAATGGTAAGAAACCCCACATTTTATTGCTGCTTGTATAACGGCAGCCGTTTCAATATTATCTTCCCATCTAAGGCTGTACTTAAAGTGATACATGTTTCGCATCTGGTACCAAATTTAACGGAAAATATTTTAAAACTTGTTCGAGAAAGTAATTTCATTGTCAGTACTCCACAATATTGTCACTACATTTCTAATGCAACAATGTTACGTTGGCAACAGTAAATTAAAAACACATAAACAGAAGGCCTATTGAAGACTCTCACATCCCGTCTCCATCTCATTATCTTCCCAAACCTTTCAGAAAATATCCCTTTTCTTAACCCTTTTATTCCTAACAATGGCGGCACGCGGTGGTGCAGTTGGTTCAGGCAACTGTGCTACAAATTTGAAGGGAGCCATCCCGTTGTGTACCGTCAATTATTTATTATATTAGTACCGTCAATACACAACATATGCAAAGACCAGATGTATTAGTACAACTCGGTTGTATCTGGCGACATGTTTCAGTCGTTAACCGACCATCCTGAGGCCAATGAATAGCATTGTTAAGGTACATTCAAATAGTTTGTCCAATGGGATCCCATTTTTTACATTAGTTTATGTTTCCAGTTTTAATGTAAACAATGGGATCCCATTGGACAAACTATTTGACTAACCTTAATAATACTATTCCTTGGCCTGAGGATGGCCGGTTAACGGCAGAAACATGTCGCCAGATATAACCCAGTTGTACTAACACATCTGCCGTTGCATATGTTGTGTATTGACGGCACTAATATAATAAACAATTGTGTTACAAGCTGGAAGGTCGCGGGTTCGATTCCAAATGGTGTCACTGGAAGTTTTCATTGACATAATCCTTCCAGCCGCACTATGGCCTTGGGGTCGCCTCTGCCTCTAACAGAAATAAATACAAGCGACATCTCCTGGGGTAAATGTGGCCGACGCGTAGGGATGACAACCTTACCACCTTCAAGCATCGAATGTCCAGAAATCTGGGATCCTCAGGCTCTTGGGACCACCAGGCCTGTACAGGGATTGCTTTACCATTTCGTAATCCCGGTAAACATTTCTTCTGGCCACGGATAAGATTGTGTGTCTGGCAGTGGCTCAGAAAGGACGGCGCAAGACCCATTACCCTCCGGTTAACACTAGTCCGCCCTTGTCCGGTCCTGGACCTCTTTATGTTGTTGGGTCGCGGCCACTGAAGTCTGATATCAGAGTTCCAGCAGACTGGAATTGATTTGACTTCACCCATTTGGTGTGTCCCAACGTTAAATCCATTTCTTTCAAACAAGTGTAATCGACGAAATTTCAAAAGGAAAATAGTAATAATAATAATAATACAAAGTGGAAATAACAAAAATAAGTACAATTTGCTACACAAAGTTTGCAGGATTAATCGCAGCCAAGGACAGTCCGCAAAGACTTACCAATTTTCAGATAATTAAGCGTGATTTAAAATGAGAATTATAAGTCAAAGAAAAAAAACTGTGGTAAAAACGCCGCGAGAGCCGCTGCGATGTAATTTGATATTTTAAAATATCATTACACAAATTATATTCGTTAGATATATTTATAAATTAAAAAGTAATGATGTAAAACAAATACAACAAAATACAAGATGAATGTCAAAATGTTTGAATTATGCTGCATGAACACTTAAATGTGGTACAGTACACACGTGGGGTATGGAAGTGTAAAACAGAGCTGCAGAGCCATTCTTACTCTGCATACAATATAAAGGGGAGCCAACATAAATATTGGAAACTGCTGAAATGAGCGTATGGAGAAAGACGAGTACTGCCCACGTGACGTGCAGTGAGGTACCCATTAAATAGGATAGACAGTGACTGCACGAATGGCAGATTGGAACAACCTGTAGCATGGATTGGAAGAGATAATAGCCCTTCAGGGGGGAAAATCGTGGCCAACTGCAGAAATCGTGGCGGGATACACACCGTGTGGGAAATAAAATCATGGTATGAAATGGGGCCTTAAAACGCAGGAGAGCAGTTTAAAATGTTTCCTTATAGTTAACAATACAGCCGACACCAACTTAACACACGTGATTCACTTCAAGTCACGGCCATCTACGCACAACAAAACGTACAAGCTCTATCGGTTGAATTTGGAACCGGATCGTGTTTCGAACCCATCCGGCCGTCATCAGGAGGCTCCATTCGATATTTTAGTAACAACTTCAAAAATAAGAGCATTCATTTACTTGAAGACATTTCATTATTCAGAAAACCCCAGCTTTTAAAACAAGACCACAAACACTGCATAACTGAAGTACATCAGCCCTCCGTAGACTGGCAGCACATATAGTTTCCCAGACTTCACAATATATATGCTGCGACCTGCGCTGACGATAAATAGTGCCAGACTGTTAGAATCTCACACAATCAGTCAGATATACCTGTGGGTTCTAATCAGCCTCAAACATGCAGAGTCAAGCCGTGAACAGTTTGTAAAGAGTCTCATGTACTTCATAAGACGGAGAAGCAATCATTCTGTGATTTAAGTGATATGACTTACGCATTTTGTAGAAATAAAACAACGGCACGACAAGTTCCCACAAACCCACTGCGAATAATTAAGCGGATATTATTGGATTTCACACAAACTCTTGTGCGCACACAGGCTATTAATCCTAATTAATCCAAATCAACTCCCCATTGAGCAGGCAGCGATGGACCAACCTTCCCTCTCTCTTGATCTCTGGAGTGTCACGAGTGTTTGTGCTGGTGATGAGTCATTACACGCCACACTAAATTATTCATCACGATGATGGTGATGATAATGATGACGATGATGATCGTAATGAATCGATCCGACTGCAGCACATAAATGTTGCATTCCTACAACCTGCAAGAACACACATTCAGTCTCCGTACTAAATCGATGCTTCGTATATAATAGGCTGATACCCTATTAACTGTAAGCAGCACAGTTAGATGAAACCACTCAACATGCATATGTTAGCTCCATTTAAATATTATCGTCCATGTACTTCTAAATCATTCAGGTCTCCTTCTCTTCGGAGTTAGAGATCACAAATTTGTATACGCACATTTTTCATTGCCCCACGCGTGCTATGTGTACCGCCGATCTCATCTGCCCACTGTAACACTGTAATACAATTCGGTGAACGTTGAAAATTACGAGGCTACCCATAATGCACTTCTCTCCTGTTGATCTCTCCGGTAAAGGTAAAGGGATCCCGTTACAGGCCTGGTGTGCCCCAAAGGGTGGGTAGAGGTATAGCTCTACTCTTCAATGAACGCGGCACTAGAAAGGGGTGAGTGATCAGCAGCACGCCCCGGCCGCACTTTACCCCCGGGAAAGACCCGGTACCCATTTTACAGGAGGCTGGGTGGGCCCCAGGACCAGTCTGGACGGGCGGAAAATCTCGTCCGTACCGGGATTCGATCCCGGACCCTCCAGCCCGTAGTCAGTCGCTATACTGACCGAGCTACCCTGCCCACGTTGCTCTCTCCGGTCCAAATCATTAATCACTACTTAACAAACTCCCTGAGTGTGAAACACCAATTTTCAAGCCCACGCGAAAAGACAAGTGACATTATTAACTGCTCTTAGCTGCAGCTGAGCAGTCTGTCTGCTTCCGTACTTCAGACAGCAGGTTCTGAGATGAACTGCAGCTAGCAATGCCCAAATTTAATCTGCTGTTTATTTGTTTGTGGGTTTAATATTGATTCGTTAATAATGTTCCAAAATATTAAAATTTGGTACCATATTTTCTATGTTAAATAGTTATCTCTGTAATGTATATCTGCCATGTAATCTTCCCTGCCCTTATAAAAGTATGAACCAACCACTAGTGTTTTCAGCCAAGTTATTCTAATGACAGAATTGTGCATGTGTGAAAAGTTGGATTTCCTGTACGACTGTCAGTTGAAATATCAACTAAAATGATCCCTTCCTCAGGAAAAGTAACTGGAGAGGGTCTCAGCCGTTAGATGTAATATCACTCAGTGGCGTACCCAGGAATTTTGTCCGGGGGGGAGGGTTCACAAATTCAGTTGAGGACAGAGGACAGAGAAATTGGGGATCTGGGGGAAGTACCTCCCTAGTCAGGGGTTCTGGAGGCAGCTGTTATTTGGTAAAAAAATTTCATTTCATATAGTAAAATTTTCTTAATTTTTGGTACTTCAAGACTATTTATGATGACAACCAATTTATTTGTCATTGCTAATGTAAAACAATTGCGAATCTATGTAGTTTTAAAATTTTACTGCCCTTTTCCGAACATCTTGGGGTGTTGGCGTCCTAAATTGAGCAATTTTTAACAGTTTTCACAATCGGGTTGAGTTTGGAGGGCCTTCGGAATTTCGGAGGGGGGGGGGGTTTGAACACCCCCAACGCCCTCCCCCCTCGGTACGCCACTGACATCACCCGATCGTCCCCTGACGTGGCTCAATGCTCAATAGCCGCTGCATTCGACGCAATTAAAAAGTCAAATTTGCTCAGTACATTCTCAAGCAAAGCTTCGCTCCTACTCGTCTTCGGTGTTACATGCAGGTGAGTGCAGTTGATATAATGGCGTTAAATAACGGATGAAACACTCAAACGTCTAATGAATTGTTAATAAAAGTGATCGGCAGTTCCGCCGAATGCAGCCTGTGTATTTACAACATTACTCACGTACACAAAGTTTCGGCTGTCGCCCTTCAACCCTACATTGACTCCGTTTTGAGACAAATTTTGAAAAAAAAAATTTCGTCTGTGGTACAATTTTTTTCAGTTCACAGTCACATTAATCTTTATGTCAAATTTCACAGGAATTAAAAGAAAAATAAAGGAATAAACTTCATATTGACTGTTTGACTCGACGCTAGTAAAACATTATGCATTACGGAGGAACGTCTTTCGAATTTTGGTGAGTAGATCCTTTAACTGAAGCCACGCGATCAGCTTCATGATCTACAGTGTAAGACGTGATAGAAAGAAGGTAGTTAGTATAGAATTTAAAAATATGAATAATGTAAATAATATAGCTTTACGACGTGGAAGTTTGGAGTTTATTTTGAGAAAATTCTGGGTGGATTATAACAGGGCAGCCCTTGAATAACATTGCTATAATAAATGCCCTCAGCTTCTAAGCTAATGTAGTAGAACCCCGTTTTCCGCATTAATTGGGGCAACGAGCCATCCGGATATGCAGATAGTTCGAATAATTCGATTTTTGTTTGAAAATAGGTTACATTGGCAGTTTTAATTTCGGCTGTTACTATTTACAGTATGTACCTGCGTCTAAGCCTTTCAACCACGCCTGATCTGCAGTTCTAGAAGCCATAACACTGTACTGTACTTCATCCGATAACCGGTAATTTCAAGGCACGTTAATTTTGTAGAATTCTAGACAAATTTACCCGCAGGACCAAGCCGATCCGGATAATTGGTGACCCGGATAACCAGCGTCCGGACAAGTGGAGTTCTACTGTACTTCATACTACATGCCATATGAATGGTAACTGACAATTGTCAGATAAAACAATGAACTTTTTCCTGCTTTCCATTACTATTTTTTCTCTTGCTGACATCCCAAAACATAGATCAGTTCTCACGGTGTCACACTTAGTCACGCCATTGAAGTTAAATGTTTCACACGTACACTTCGAAAATGGCTAAGGATGAGCTGCAGTTTATGTAAAGAACACCAATCGTTGACTGCACATTCACTGAAAGAAACTTGCTGTCAGCATATGGAGTAACAAATAATGGTGGGGACTGTACACTGAATAAAAAATATTACCTCTAATTTCGTAAAATAAATAAAGTATTATTTGTATTAGACTTTTTAAATTAACATGCAAATGAGACTTTTCAGTTACACAAAAATATTACATTTTCATTTCAAATTACTGAAAAGCTATCACACCTAAACCTGTTGACCAGAGACAGTTTTGAGAAACTAAGAGTCACAGCACCTCGCCCTTTGCCACTTTTACAAACCAAAGATTGTCCTATTCTAAAGTGCCCCATAGAGCTTTATTTATTCAAATCAACCCGTTTTGTAGCTGACAGTTATATTATAGTGCATCAAATGAGAGGTGCGTTGCTGATAAATGAAGGCAGTGCAGTCACCCGAATTGAAATACTTTCCCAGCATTTCTGCGGAAGGAATGAGGAAAAACACGAAAAAGTCAGGATATCCCGCTTCTGGGTCGAGGTTCGATCCGTATGCCTCCTGAAAAAGAAGGATTATTGTCTACTCGACCACCATTTTGCACAGTAAGCCGAATGTTAATTCAAGCGGGTAAAAATAAGGTAATAACTTTTTTGGTTAAATGATGTATAAAGACTTAATGAAAGAGCAGAAGTGTCGGAAAATAAGAAATGAATTGTATTCATTGTATTTCATATAATTTACTTCAATTGAGTAAGAACGACAGTCTGCTTCTAAAATTTGTGACTTATACTTCTAAACAACCACAGAAGAACTCCATTTATCCGGACGCTGGTTATTCGGATCGGCTTGGCCCTTCTGGTAAACCTTTTCTTGATGCAACTATACTACATCTTTTTATGGCCTAAATATTCCCCTATTTGGCAAATAGAAGCCGGGAATTATGTTAATGTTTTATTTGTAAGTAAATAAATATATAGCATGAAACAACTATTTATAGAAACCTTTTTTCCGCTTCAAACTGCCAGATTAACCTATTTTCAAAGAAAAATATCCAGTTATCCGGATTTTCTGCATTTCCGAATAACTCGCCGTCCCAATTAAACCGGATAAATGGAGTTCTACCGGAAGTTAGAATTAAATATAACTGTGTACCAGGGGTCTCCAACTGCCACATTGTAATATGCGGCTCGCCTCCACACTTGAAAATTGTGTATGTACTATAAACATTCGCAATAATTCAGGCGGTTAGATATAACACTTCCTGTTTTTTTCCAAGTGCGGCAAGCGAACCTGCCCACGATAAGGGGGGGGAGGCCCCTTTCCATCAAACATTTGGAGGCCCATGCTTTATACAGCATCAGATGGCTCGGAACTGTACTTCCGTGACTCAGAGGAATCTCCCGAAACTTCCGGTTCAGCAATTCTTTCCGTCGGTATCACGCTTGGAACCATGATCTCTGAAATATGCACGTGCTACTGAGAGGTTCAAGACTTAGCCTGGTAAATGTGTCTCTTGTTTTGTGAAAATCAAGTTCTTTGCGAAATAAATGGCGCAGACGACACGAGCAGCGTATGCAGCATGTCCTCCACGTTAATTATGTCCGGAACACTTTCTCGCCTGGCCCTCTCTGTATTTTGTACCGTCTTTCTGTCTTAATTAATGTCCGCAGACTGATTTTTAGCTAACGTCTCTCATATTGATAATTTATTGTGGGGCCTAACATACTATCTACACAAATATTTTAATATGTTGTAAGACTGATAGATATTAGAAAGTCAGCTGTTTGTTCCTTTTCACATATTGACACAATGGCTATTTGAAAAATAATTTTAACGAAAAAATCCAAAGCTTTCTTTCCAGCATAACGCATTTTTTGATAATTTTTATTTCCTCAATAATGTATTATTACTTTATATTAATTTAAAACAACTTTTTTTTTGTGTAATGCGTGAATAAAAATACACACAAACAAACAAAAGACACACATGTCATTTATCCAGGAAGGTTGAGATTGGATACATTTGTATCTATTCACAGTACTCGAACTTGCTCTACCAACACATTTTCGAGGCCGTACTGAAGATCTTCGCTGTCATCACTCACATACACACTAAATATGTATCACAATACGTCAGCACCAGGTTCTGAATTTGACAGGAAACCCCAGCATATGAATATGAGCAACAGCATGCAGACGACTTGCAACAGCGCTCCTCCTCACACCTATGGACAGATACTTAATCCACTTGTTGCCAAGACATACCCACCAGACATCCCAGGCTTCTCCGTTCTACGGAGTTAAAGAAACTGGGTACCTAAGAAATTAAATATATATATATATATATATGATCACGTACATTCTTCCAAGTAAGCGCCAAAGATGTGGTTTTTTTCCTAACTCTTCAGCTTTCTTGCTAGCCTTCCGCAAGAAGTCCATGTGGTCATGTAGGGTGACAGTGCCATTCCGCACAATACAGTGAACGTAGTATCCTGTCACCGTATCGTCGTGTGACGTTTTTGTTTTCGGCCATGCGGTGACATCACGGAGTACTGTCCACTTGGAGGGATTTAGCTGGTGTCCGTAAGTATTACGACAGCTATCCTGTGACGTGGCCTTTGCCATAGTTCTGAGGTGGCAGTGCGCGGTGTGAATCTGTGCACTGGAGTGTCGATATGTTACACTGGACACACACCCTCGTGATCTCTGTGTTGATGCCGTGTTGTCGTGCCTGCGTGGTTGTAAGGCCGTTATGATCCTGTACCACGGAGATCTCGTCTCGTCAGACAGCGGGGTGCAGGCGATGTTTCCCCAAATGGTTGCCCACTAGGCATGTAGATATCTGACATGGATTCGAATCAACGGCAAAACTTACACAAAAGGTCGCAGATGTAAATATGGTTTGGAGGGATGGGCCCTTCCGGTGGCGGAAAATATATATTGGGAGGATTGCCCGGTGCGATGGTCCTGTTCCATAGTTATATCCACTCTGCTGTAAGCGTCGCATCTCGCTAGAGAAGTCGGATGCACCGATATTAAGGAACAGGTGATGCACTTGGCTGTGACATCCAGCCCTCCTTGCCACGGCGATAATCATACAGTCGATAGTGGCACCCAACAGATACTGCCGCTCCATAAGAACCAGGCCGTGGCACTGTTCATGGGACGCAGCTGTTCGTCTGGTATTGGCAGGACTTCTGTGTGGTACCGCAGTCGCGAGAACTGGAAGATGCTGACGTAACGGACGCGCTGCAGAAGGTGCAGGTCACGTAGGCGTGCTGAGCACCGTGAGAGTCAGGTGTATGTGTGACAAGACAGGACCACGTGCACCGGGTCTTATCTGCGATAGTCGCATGGAATCTGATGCCCAAAATTGTCGTTTCTGTGCCGTAAGGAATGCCCATAGAATCATCTCAGTGTTCATCTGCCCAGTGATGGGGCTTTGGATTTGGCAAGGTTGAGACTGGCAGCTGCAGCACGTTGGTATCAAATGCATGGCGGTCCTGTCTGCCTCTACGTCAGCCGGCGACGCCAGAATGATCGTGATATCGTCCGCATAGGCAAAGACGGATAAATTTGAAGACGTGGGTGTTGTCTTCAGTCCTTGCAAACCTTCAGCCAATCTGGTCAATAGTGGGTTGAGTTCTATAGCATACAGTATCATCCTTAGCAATTCGCGGCTGAAGGGCGACATGAGTGTCATTTCTTCTTCTGGCCCTGTGCCATATACGCTGCAGTTTGTTGTTCCTTTCAACAGTTCTGCAGCATCTCTTTTTCCTGACAATTGCAAGAAATGTCGTTGAGCGAAAACTGCCTCCTCTGTAGGATGATTTCCGATCAGAAGTTGTATTCTTTTCAGTTTCATTCAATCACTACACTCAACGAAAAAGTTTTCGTGTCTTCCCCTACTTTAACTAGTGGATAGCACATGTTCCTTATTTCGAGGGAGTGTTAGAGACTCACACGTCCGTTTCTGTGAGACCGAGATCTTTATCCAACCAATAAAAATATCTGTGGAAAAAAAATTCTGATTTCGCAGACAGTGTTTCCACAGTCTAATAAAATCCCATCTAAATCTCTGAAAAGTGACACTAATGGATTTTCAACACCTGCACTACATTCTGACATACCAAATTTACCCAGTGCATGACTGCACTTTTCGACTTTTGTTGCATTTTTATCACATAAACATTTTCAAAGCTCCCGGCGCTTGATAAACGAACGTGAACTTAATTTTGAAAAAAATTAACACCCTTGCAAATTGACAAAAAGTGCAAATAATAATGCTATATATATATATTTATTTATTTTAACATGGTCAGTCCTGTCATACTCCCACGTTGACGTTCACGGACTGCCACCAGATGGCAGGAAACGACACTACATTGAACGGTGGAGTTTCATGAATCGCCACAATATGGAGGAGATGATTAAACTAAACTAAACTCCGTGGCCTTAGTCCGCACGCGAACTATACCGACAGAGCGGCCGCCGCCGGTCGGCGAAGTTAGTGCCAACTTTTGCGGATAGAGGGGTGTCACGTGGTCAGCG
>Ga0123354_10012748_pt1 | contig 13023 bp, 5 predicted proteins | sample TergutLab28metaG_2_FD_97872 | JGI IMG/M metagenome (GOLD analysis project Ga0123354, IMG submission 97872) | Labiotermes labralis P4 segment gut microbial communities from Petit-Saut dam, French Guiana - Lab288 P4 | ecosystem: Host-associated > Arthropoda: Insects > Digestive system > Gut ...
TAATATTTATAATTTATTATTCATCAGACTCACCGTCATCACTCATAACTGAATCGTTATCTGTCACCCAGTCACTATCATCTTTATCTTCAACATCGTCCTCCCATAGGTGCGGATTAGATCCGCGAACTAACTTTTTTTTTATTTAAGAAATCGGCAAAAACTAGTGCGGATTAGATTTGGGTGCGGATTAGATTCGAGAATGTACAATATGTTATGAGTCCTGTCTTACGTACAAATGATTGGACTTGTAACATAATCTGTAAGAATGTGTCTTTTGTACAGAAGATTGGACTCGTTCCATAATCTGTAAGAAGCGAGATCTCTCTTCTTCTTCTGTTTTTGAAAGTGCTGTCTGCCTCCATAAGGTAAAATACACTGATTATTAAACTCACCTGGATGCAACCATTTAGTGGAGCAATGTTTATCTGCTGTTGTAGACGTTCCACAAAAAACAATTGACCGAGTCTAATGCACGTGGCGTAATTAACGTTGTAAATTTTGTGTGCAGCTGTATTGCGTTTACAAAGAATCAATACCAACTTGTTGCAGTATATCATTTATTTGTTGGTTCTCTGACATGTTTCTGTCTGACTTCATAGGCCGTCTTCAGGGAGGCTTCCGTAATATGCGTGGTGATTGTTTCGTCATAACCATTACAGATTTCACCTACGATTAGAATGGGTGTTGTTGTAGTAGATCATGGTTAAAATACAGTAAGTTGCGATAAATACAATATGTGATACAGTATGAAATTGTAAAATGTATATGTTGTGTCCGAACATCTGATTTGATCTTTCTTGCTTATTCATAGTGCGTGCGCTACACATGGATCATCTGATTTCGTAACTTACGACATACGAAGAAAGACTGAATCAAATGTTTGGATGCAGTGTATAAATTTTACAATTTTATACTAATATCAGGCCCAGTATATGACAATGAAAAAGAAAATTGCAGGATATTAACCAATTAAGAAATTTATGCAAGTGTTAAAAAAACCTACTGTAATCGAGACAATAAGGTTAGGTTAGGTTAGGTTAGGTTGGTTTGTGCATGTACAGAGGATGGAAGGAAATAGAATTCCCGAAAGGGTATTGTATACGAATTTCGGAACAACAGGATTGAGAGGTAGACCAAGAAATAGATGGCAAGATTAGTTGAGAGAGGATGGAAGAATAGTTGGTGGAAAAGGGTGGCAGGAAAAAGTACATAACAGAGAGGAGTGGAAGAAGCTCCTGAGGACAGCAAGGAATAGTCGCATTCTGCACACGCCGGTGGAATGAATACTGTACTGCCTACTGTAAAGGTAAAACAGTCCCATTACAGGCCCAAGGTGCCCAGAGGGTTTCAGGAAGTTAAGGTTCCCAGATTACCTGGCAATGGCCGAGGTTGGTGGTAAGGTTGTCAGCCTTACACACCGGCCGCTTTTACCCCCAGGAAATACTACTGGTGCTCATTTCTGTTAGAAGCTGAGTCAACCCCAGGGCCATAGTGTGATCAGAAGGATCATATCAATGAAAAATTGCGATGACACCATCTGGAATCAAACCAGCAACCTTCCAATTTGTAGTGGAGCACCTTAACCACTGTGCTACTGCGGTCCCCACTGAATACTGTACTTATTGTAACTTACTGTATTTTAACTGTAGGCTACTACAACTTTGATTTTATTGGTATGTGAAAACCTGTTAACTGTTAAGTTGAAGCAAACACTGCACACATTAGAGACATCTCCCTGAAGATGGACTTATTAAGTTAGGCAGAAATATGTTGGAGAACTAGCCAGCATATAAATAATCCAGTACAGCAAATTGGTATTGATTCTTTGTGAACATGTCACTTCAGTAACACACTATTACATTCTTGTTGCTGCGTCGTGCATATTGTTGAATTATTTAATTAGTTTACCAACTGATGCACATACATAAAACCTTTTCACATTAAAACACTAAAATTGCTCTGACATGTTTCGATCCAAGAATCATCCTCGCAGAGCTACACTTTCCTTGCTAAAGTCACTTTTAAAAACTAGTTACTGATTGCTTTCGTTATGTAATCCTGGTTCTGTGGCAGCATGTCTTGTTGTGTAAGGGTATGTTGCTAAGAGTGCCCAACTACAGGTGTGCGTCCTGTGCTTTGCTGCGTGATACTGGCCAGTATCACTCAGCAAAGCACAGGAAGCACACTCACATTCTGGCACTCTTAGCAACATATCCTTACACAACAAGACGTGCTGCCACAGAATCAGGATTACATAACGAAAGAAATCGGTAACTAGTTTTTAAACGTGACTTTAGCAAGGAAAGTGCAGCTCCGCGAGGATAATGCTTGGATCGAAACATTTCAGAGCAATTTTAGTGTTTTAATGAGAAAAAGTTTTATGTATGTGCATCAGTTGGTATACCATTAAATAACACCTTTACATATTTGACATTTGTCATTTACCACCTGCACCTTTTTATTACCGTTCCACAGGCCCTTCGAGCGAACAGTTACCTTGCACAAAGATAGTGTTGGACACATTGGGTTTCAATTCAAGAATGGGAAAATAACTGGCCTTGTCAAGGATTCATCAGCAGCCCGCAACGGCCTGCTGACTGATCACCACCTACTGGAAGTGAATGGGCAGAACGTCGTCGGCATCAAGGACAAGGATATCACAGCTGTGATTGCAGAAGGAGGGCCCATTATTACAGTCACTGTTGTACCCTCCTTCATATATGAGCACATGATCAAGAAGTGAGTAGTACGAACATATGCTTTAGTAACATAGTGTATTAACGTGTTCACTAGATTGCACCATTGGAACCTGAGCACGATGAATCCAGTGTGCCTTCCCACACCTTTTACCTTTAAGGCCTGTTGTAATGTTATCCACCCACTTACAGCTTTCAAATGACCAGGTTAAAACGTAAAAAGGTAAAGTGATCCCGTTACAGGCCCTGTGTGGCCCAGAGGGTGGTTAGAGGTATAGCTCTACTCCTCCATGACCATGGCACTAGAAGGGGGTGAGTGGTCAGCAGCATGCCCTGGCCGCACTTTACCCCCGGGAAAGACCTGGTACCCATTTTACGGGAGGCTGGGTGGGCCCCAGGGCCGGTCTGGACAGGTGCGGAAAATCTTGCCCCCCACCGGGATTCGATCCCCAGACCGTTCAGCCCATTGCAAGTCGCTATACTGATTACGCTACCATTAAAATACATCGGTGTGTGGTTAATACAGTGGTGGTGTGGCTGCATATATTGGGTCTGTAATGAATAACAACGTGTCAAATAGTGTGATAATTGAATTTTCAAAACGTAATGAATTGTATCGAAATTGGCTGGACTTACCCTTTAATGGACTATGTTAACAACTGTAAGTTTAGTAATCACAAATTAATGCGCTCCCTGATGATGGTGTAACTGTAACACCGAAACATGCCGGAGCTGTTTTAATGTAAATTTTAATATTGTTTTTTGAGACAACTCACTGGTGCATCAGTTGGTGAATAAATAAAACTTTAATAATATCAAGATGCACGGTACAAATGTGGAAATTATTTTAATTGTAAATTGTATTACTAACAGCTGCATTTGAAATACTTGTGTAACTTGGCAAGGTATTGATTACAAGCTCCCTGAGGATGACACGATAGTGTCAAAACATGTAGCAGTGTGATAATTTGTGAAATAATTGTGTGCATTTGTTGGTCACAGTGCAAAATAAAAAATTATCCATACTCCTTTTCTCAGGGCTTACCCTCCGATTAGGCCACACCATGCAGAGCTGTCTGTTGCAGGAATCGCCTTATAGGGCATTACAGTAGTCTTAGATTTATGAAGCATCATCCACATTTGGAGATACATTGTATGAGGTATTTGTTTTTCTTTTCCAGGATGGCCTCAAGTCTTCTCAAGGGGTCCATGGATCATTCAATACCAACTGTGTAATAACTGATTTGTTATGACCTGTAAGAAGATCCTGTTTGGAAAAGTATATTCAGATGCGCGGGGAACGCGAACGCATATTCAGTTATGTTTCTCCTATTCTGTGAAAGCAGTCACAATATAGTTATATATATATATATATATATTATTATGTGATGATCTTAATATTTTATAATAAATGTGTGTATATATATATACAGGTTGGTCCACAGGGAGCTGAAAGTTTTGAGAAAAAAAAAAGCACTTGAACAAGTAACCAGAATTTGTATTGTTATGGTAGAACATGTTTCACACATATTTGGGATTACAGTGCTCTAGTGACACTAGAGAACATTGGTAACTCCTGTACATAAAACCACTTGGTGCACAGTTTATTCAGACTGTCTGGTATACATACCAGACATCTTCCACACGTAATAACCAGTACCATTTGTCGCATAAACGCTGTTTCTCCCGATGATGGGCCAATAGTCACCCGAAACACGTAGAGATTGACAAAGGTAAATATGTTAAGAATGAACTGTGCACCAAGCTGGTTTTATTTGCAAAATTATGCAGAGATGCACGGTCAACAGAACATAAAACACATTGGTAACGTTTGTGTGTAATGTTATGTGCTTACTCTTCCTACACAGCTGTATGTGTCTTGAAAGCAGTAAGGTTCACTGCCTCCAGTTGGCCCAACACCACATCTGACAACAGCTCTCTCTGTGCTGTGCTCATTCTTATGGTTGTCTTGGATTTGTGTTGGACCTGTACCAAGTTGGTTTTATTTACAAAATTATGCAGAGATGCATGGCCAACAGAACATAAAAAACATGGGTAATGTTTGTGCGTAATGTTCTGTGCTTACTGTTCCTACACAGCTATATGTGTCTTGAAAGCAGTAAGGTTCACTGCCTCCAGTTGGCCCAACACCATGTCCGACAACAGCTCTCTCTCTGCTGTGATCATTCTTATGTTTGTCTTGGATTTGTGTTGGACCTGTAGCAGAAATTTTGTGTGTGCACCAGTTGAAAGATGGGCCTCATCCTACTATCTCCATCGTGCTGAATGAGTTTATGCACAGTGTGCAGTTGTAGGGTTGGAGTGGGAGGTTTCCGTGTAGGGTTTCATTGACCCCTTCTCCTGACATGTTCATTGTTAGGCCATGTGTCACACAGAACTCCAACAGAGTGGACAACTTGAACACGTCACTTGCATGCAACACGTTATGCAGTAATCTTTCCAGTCTGTGTGTGCCTGGCTTTTTTTTCCTGTCCTGTAGAGATGCGGTTTTGCACTGGTGCTTCACCCACACACGAATTTTCTTCTGTTCTGACACTTGTCGTTGGCTGCTGTTACCAAATTCACACATACATGCTCACTGCATAGCCAAGACTGAGTTGGATTCAATGCTGTATGGACTGGTGCTCTGTTTAGAACTAAATTCAAGGCTGACATGCATGTACGCATGCGTTCTACCCTACCGGGCTCTCTAGTTGTGTACCCAACATAGCCAGTTTAAAATTGTCAGCTTCCCATGGACCTTCTTGTATGTGTTTATATATATACACACACACATACACACTTGCACATGAAGACATAGTGTCTAGGATGATGTGACAGGATTTGAAGTAAATGTTGTGAGAGAGGAATAGCAGTATTGATTCTAAAATAGACTGCTTTAGGATAGTGTTGAGAGAATCGCCTTGTTAATTGATTGGAATCCATCCCATTGTGTCTAATCAACATTCACATAGATACAATTTATTCTAACACAGTATTTTTAATGTGATTTCCAAACACTGCGTGTTTCAGTCAAAAACGATCTTCATCAGGCATTCTAAAAAAACATTAAAAATTGAGGTCAAAATTTGTTTTTGGAGAGATGTGTCAAATATTGCGACGTGGGGGTATATGTTACAATAATGCTGTGGTTTTTGATTTCGTGGAAGAATGCATGTTGATAACTGTTTCCATTCGAAACAGTAATCAACAGGCAGCATTACAAACTGCAGATGAAGAAGAAGAAGAAGAAAAGAAGAGAGGATGAGGAAGAAGAGAAGACACACACAATACTACTACTACTACTACTAGTACTACTACTACTACTCCTCTTCTTCCTCTTCCTTCTCTTTTCTTCTTCGTCTTCGTCGACGTCTTCTCCTCTTCCTTCTCTTCTTCCTCCTCCTCTTCTTCTTCTTCATCATCTTCTTTTCTTCTTCTTCTTCTTCTTCTTCTTCTTCAAATGTGTCAAATATTACGACATGTGGTATATGTTACCATAATGCTGTGGTTTTTGATTTCGTGGAAGAATGCATGTTGATTACTGTTTCCATTCGAAACACGTGTGAAAGTAACGATAAAAATGTTACGTTACATTGAATAATCTGTGTCTATGTAATGTTAATGTTTAATGATGGCCTCTTATATATCCTTTAACAAGGGCTACAAAATTGGTTAAACATGTGGTCGACTCTCGATTACCCTCTGTGATTAAAAGCAGATATGCCTCATATAATCCACTGCTTTGTTTATGAAACAGTCTGCCATGTAAACAAATATTAGATTTGCTAATTATTAATAATACCTGGAAAGTTGTCTCACTCTCTATATAGCTTTCCGAAAGATGTTTTACAAAGAACTGGTCTTGTTTACTAATTTACCCCAGTGTCAATTTTATTGTTCAAACTGCATGGTAACACTTTGTATACAATCTACACGATCATCCTTTGTAACTATACTGTCCCAACATGCTCAGTCGGGTAGGAGAACCTCTTACAGGAAGACGGGTGTGGTTCACCGAATCACACTAATTTTAGTGATTTTCTTTTTTACTTATGTTCTGTTTATTCAGTTTATTCTTGATATAAAATAATGGAGCGCTATATCCGGTAAAACAACTAGATAATTTCTAGGAAACTGAAACAGTCACTTCTCTGTACTCCCACTTATACCACACTCATACACGACTGCTTTCGCACTGTATTGCTAGCATCTGTTAACTGCTCCCAACCGTTTCGTTGTTTAAATCTCTCTCTCTCCCATATGCCCCTCCTAACTATAACTGACGGTTCTAAATGTATGTTGACAGATCAAACCCAAAACGTACACTCTGAACCGTCCGTAACTGACGCCAGCAAACCTAAGAAACAAATATATCAAAAATGTTCGGCTGCAACATCCTCTGGCACCATTCGGTTACAACCACTGTGAATGTAATCACATGCTCTCAGAGTTGAATGGTCCTGCAGTGATGTTGCAAGAGTACAAGGTGACCAGCATTTGTTTACAAAGCACTGGATATTGTAAATGCACAGTAAAGCACAGAATGTTAAAAAAAAACTGTAATTCTGACTGTAGGTAGTATTGAACTACAATGTCAACACAAAGAAATGAAGCAAGCAAAATATAAATTTTGCAGCCATCCCACACTGAAGATAATCTGCATACAGATAATTGAGAGTGTTCTGCAGGTGTTTTTTTTTTTTTGCATATACTGTCACACCCAGCAGTGTAATATTACAAGGGATAGAAGTTAGTCATTAATTTTGATGTAACTGGATCGCCGTCGTCGCTTCGCTCCTCTCGTTCGTCGCCGTCCGTTTCAGCACATTAGATTATATGTCGATAAGCTTTCGTTACTCTACAAGTTGTTGCTAGTCTGGTACTGTATACCATACTGTATTATGTGGGGCAGTCCTCAGAGTTTGTTCAGGAGTGATCACAAATTTAATTTTAAGCATGTGAGAAGGAATGACTGGCAGGAGAATCAAATACCCTTATCAGTGTGTTACAGCACACGTCTTAATTGCAGGGAAACCTTTTAGATTATGTCTGGAACCTTCAGCAGGATTGTTACAGCATTTTGTGCTGCTGTTGTGAGACCACAGGTATTAGTGCCACCACTGGTAGGACTGATAGTGTCCGAGTCTTCGCTTTTCCTTCATGCTTCCATTGTCTTTCAACCTCTACTGCCCCAAATACTTAATTATCAATATAGGTTATCTTGTAATTAACGTTACTAATATTTAGTGGAAGAAAATAGCTTAGATCTGTAAAAATCAGAACAGTTCCTGACGATAGCAAATTCCGCAGGATGACCGAAGAATTACATGTTTCTGAGAAAAGCGTTCTAGGGAAAAGGAAAGCAGATTTTAAATTGGCACGAAAAGTAACTAACGTCCGGCAAGTCATTTAACGTTAAAAGTACGGGAAGTCGTCGATGTCAAGTTCACCTCTTGTGTGTGAATTCTATAAAATTGCCGTGAATGCCAGAGTATCGCAGAAATTTAAAACATGTTAAATATTGCACCATTTTCTTATTTTTGACAGTCTGTGTGGTAATGTGGTTCTCCCTTTGCGTGACTTCTGATGTGTTTTTTTTTTTTTATTTGTTGATTGGTTGAAGGCGCAAAGTTGAATTAAGGTCTGTGCATTAGATGTACTTTGTGTAATATCTGTACCTATAGATGGTACAGGATTACCACAGAGAGCTTAACCCTTTTTTGTCATACATTGTGCCCCATTTAGATGGTACAGGATTACCACCGAGAGCTTAACCGTTTGTTGGCATACATTGTGCCCCATTTAGATGGTATAGGATTACCACCGAGAGCTTAACTGTTTGTTGGCATACATTGTGTCCCATTTAGATGGTACATGATTACCACCGAGAGCTTAACCCTTTGTTGGCATACATTGTGCCCCATTTTTTTATATTCATACTTCTTAGGTTTAATACAACTTTGTGTTTTCGTATGTGCCATTGTATTTCTGTTTTGATAGGTGAAACGTTTTGAGACTGATGGTTTTGTATTTTTCACTAATAGATTCTCATACAGAGTGATAAATGGTCACATCAGTTATAAAATTTTATGTAAACAGGGGTGCTGATAAGTCCTTAGCCCGATCAGGAAGGAAACAAGCTACATTCCCTGCATTTTATGGAACTTGGAAGTTTGTTACCACATTCACGAGAGTCCGCCACCTGTCCCTACCCTAGCCAAATCAATCCATTCCTCTGCCCATCACACTTTTGACAGGCGCAGTTTGTTTCCTTCCTGGTCAGGCTAAGGACTTGCAGCACCCCATAGCTGGAATTCTCATACAGAGTGTTAAGTGGTCAGATTGTCATTTGTAAAATTTCATGTAAGCAGCCCATATGTAACTTTATATTTCAAGAAAAGCTAATACAAGTATGTAAACAACTGTTGGGTAAATATGTGAGTACCATAACCTTGCATAAAAAGGAATTCAACATCACTCCAATTATTGCTTTAATGAGAGTGTATTCTAGCCTGCAGTAGGGAAGGTAGCAGCCATGATACTTATTACTGGCAACACTGTTTGTATTTTTTAATGTTAAGAATTGTGTAAAGTTTTATTTCAGTGCTGTCTGTGTCATATTCTTAACCCATAAAACCTCTCGCATCACAAGTATGCAAAAGATGTTAAGAACTGTACAAACTACTACTACTACTACTACTACTACTACTACTACTACTACTACTACTACTACTACCACCACCACTACCACTGCTACCACTACTACTGCTTCTCCTCCCCCTCTTCCTTTCTTCTTCTTCTCCTCCTCGTTCTTCACCTTCTTCTTCTCCTCCTCCTCCTCCTCCTCCTCCTCCTTGAACTGAACTTCTTTAATGTTTGAAAGTTATGGCCTTCTCAACGACATCTTTCCATTTCCCTCAATCCTGGACACAGGTTATCCAATTTTTAACCTTCATTTGGCAAATGTCCTGTTTGACGTTATCCTCCCATCAGTACTTGGGTCTTCCTTGTGATATTTTGGTTAGAGGATTCCATTTAATTATCTTCGTGACTGTTCTGGTATCTGGCATTCTCTTTACACAACCAAACCAGCTTAGTCTTTGGGCTTCAATATGATTGACTGTATTTTTATGTTTTATCAGTTTATCTAATTCTTCGTTAGTTTTAATCCTCCACATTTGATTTTCTTTCGTAGGCCCAAGAACTGTACAAACACATCAAAGAATTTTGACAGAGTTGCATGTATATGTAACAGACGCTTACAGATTGAACATTTGAAAGTATCAGCTCTGGCAATAAAACAGCAGGTGAGTTTGGAATTGAATTTTTACCGGATGCATGTGGGATGTTTCTGTACATAGTCAAAAACAAAAGGGCTGATTTCCATTCATGTTCTTACCCAGTGGGTATTGAGGGGATAAAGTTCCTAGAGTGCAAAGCTCACCCCTTCCCTCCATTCAAGACAGAATAGATAAGAGCTGTCTTCCACTTCCCATATACGAGTGTGAGTCAAATGAAATCCTTAAATATTTTTTACCATGTAATTTATTGAATACTTTATGGAACTGCAGAACCAGAACATCATGGACGATATGATGTGCTGATCCATGAACCAGATGTGCGGCTAGTTAATTCACTGTTACGCAGCCATTTTCCTTCATGATGGCTTACAACTGCTGCAATGTCCTCTGGTGTCACTTCTCGGTGTGCCTGACCAAGTCGAGGAGAGTCTGTTACAGAACTAATGCCGTTCATGAGCTTCCTAGTCCACCTGTACACTTGCTGTAGTGACAGACATGCATAACCGTACTGATCTTCCATTCATTGATGAATTTTGATGGGTTTCACCCCTTCACTACTTAAAAAGACGGATGACAGAACGGTGTTCTTCTTTGGTGCATGTTGCAAGCGGGGCCGCCACCTTTACACTACTACTGCACCGTTGTGATGCGTTCCTGCATTATGCTGCCACCTGTCGGCTGCTTTTCAGACCGTGAGTATTTTTGTCAACTTACAAGACAGTCGAGCTGTGTTTTGAATTTTTTATCGCACTTTTAAGGTTTTTGTTTGTCTCTCCCACATATATGATCATGGTGTCATATTAGACACTTGACGGTAACATGTTTTTAAAAGGAGAAATCAAGAAAAACTTGTAAGGAGCAAAAGTTTTTTAAAGAATCTGATGTAGGTGTATGGAATGTACTTGGGCAGGTTACAGAGTTTTAATACGTGGGCTCACCAGTTTCCAATAACATAAAGTTCTAGCTAATTTGTGAGATTTGAGCCTCTTATAGCAGTGTAGATGGAGATGAAATCCTTCTGACCTTTTATGCCATGTGGACTGCTAGAGAGTTACATGCCTTCTGATGGAACATCATGCTTCCAGTTTTCTCAGGCAAGCAGGTAAAAAAATTGACCCTTCTTGTCTGCTTATGCAGAGTCATAGGCAAATATTTTAAAACTAACGTGGTTTAAAGTCCCAGTCAGTATTTTCTTAGTGTTAGAAGAGTGTCATACTCGTATTAATTAATGTACCACTGTCAGTGACTGGGCCGGGCCGGTACTTTAATTGTTCAGTCACATGCAGCTGAACATAGTTAGGTGAATGTTAAGACAAAATTTCTTGTAAATAAAGCCAACAATTTTTCTTATTATGTTTATTTCTTTTCTGTACATCTTTCTGGTGACTGTGCCCATCATCAGGAGAAACAGCTGTGTTTATGCGACACTTGGTACTTATTCTGTATGGATGACAAGTACCAAGTGTCGCATAAACATAGTTACTTCTGATGATGGGCACATAGTCACCTGAAACATGAAGAGAAAAGAAATTAACATACTAAGAAAAATTGTGCACCAATTTGGCTTTATTTACAATATTATACAGAGATGCAAGGAGGTCAACAAAATATAAACATTCATTTTAATAATATCCCTGGTATGCAGGGTGGAGTTTCATTCCACCCTATTTACCAGACAGTCATCCATACAGAATTTCTCCTGATGATGGGCACATAGTCACCTGAAACATGTAGAGGTAAGAAACATTTTAAGAAAAATTTGTGCACCAAGTTGGCTTTATTTACATGATTATACAGAGATGCACGGTCAACAAAACATAAGATACGAAAAATTTTGTTTGGGAAAGTCATTTTCAGATTAGATTCTTTTGAATCAGTTTATATAAGTCCTGTTACTTTAAAAAAAAGTGCAGAAATGATGCCTTCTACTTGAGGGCTATGGTCAGCGTCTGGTAGAAGGTATCGTGTCTGTGAAATTGTAGAGAGTTTTGTATGTTGGAATGATTCATTCCAAAATTACGGGAGGCGTTCTCATTCGAAGCACGAATTTTGGCTTCGTTGTATTCGTTTATAAATCCGCATGAATCAGGGTGACTTCCAACAGAAGAAATTATAGGAACGAACTGTTCGAGATCTTTACCGAAATTGTCAGTGTATTATAATTGTGGTTAATATTGGTCGCAGCTAACATACAACTTACATGAAGGCTTCACTGCATTAGTATTCTCGCCGTGATTGGTCTTCATAATTTCCTGATGAGCAGAACTGATCAACCCTGAGTTGGTTCATGCATCTCGGATCGGACGCCGCATTCAACTCTGGTGCGTTTTGATCACCGGAAACCACCAGTGTGTTACTTTCCTTTTCTGCAGTGGGAGTTTACATTCCAACAACATTAGGTGCATGTTAACCCTTATCCTGCTAACGTGGAGAATATGGTGAGCTCCTAATAATGCCGGCAGATGGGATTTAATTTGGTGTTTAAAGGGTTAAAATGTCCTTCAACCCTTATCCTGCTAACGTGTAGAATATGGTGAGCTAATAATGCCAGCAGATGGCAGATGGGATTTAATTTGGTGTTTAAAGGGTTAAAATGTCCTTTAACCCTTACCCTGCTAACGTGGAGAATATGGTGAGCTCCTAATAATGCCAGCAGATGGCAGATGGGATTTAATTCGATGTTTAAAGGGTTAATCCTTGTAACTTCGTAACTGTCATTTTGTCAGTACATCAATAACTACAAACACACACAATGTAAATATGAAACAAATAGTCTGTCAGCACCACATCTCATTCGATACATTGGGTCTTGTGTTCCTTTCATACTGTCACATTTTCAAACAAACCTTCAAATTAAACACTTCATTTAACCCTTTAAAGACGAAGTGCAGACTGCATTATTTAAAGCCCCAGTCCGTACCGCGCTGTAAACACTTTTCATCTGGGTTATAAAAACCAATCAGTTTATGCTGTAAGTGGCACAAGTCGCTGTTTGTTCTCAGATAAATACAAAACACATA
>Ga0123354_10012750_pt1 | contig 13023 bp, 7 predicted proteins | sample TergutLab28metaG_2_FD_97872 | JGI IMG/M metagenome (GOLD analysis project Ga0123354, IMG submission 97872) | Labiotermes labralis P4 segment gut microbial communities from Petit-Saut dam, French Guiana - Lab288 P4 | ecosystem: Host-associated > Arthropoda: Insects > Digestive system > Gut ...
AATATTATGGTATGAAATACGAGGATATTTCATTAACATAATAGTTTTAAAGCCCCATCCCACACCTGGCCTATAAGGATAATATTATGGTATGAAATACGAGGATATTTCATTAACATAATATGGATCGTAAAAATGAAAAATGCCGGTCATAAGACGTTGATCTGCTCAAGGTTTTTATAGAGCAGATATGAAACCTCAAAGTTACGAACTCAAATTTTGAGACGTTACAACGGCAGCACACCCTTAATCAAAATCCTTGATGCACGCATTGAAATTAGGGAAGCATCCCAGAATGTGGTTCTGTGTGTCACATTAGAAACATTTTATTATTTACGTGAAATTTCCATTTTAGTAGCCTCTTTCATTCGTGTGCTTACACATTAGATAAAACTTGATGCTGCTGCGTTCAGTCACGGTGTAATAGTTTGCGGCTGGTATTCGGGGTAATTCCACCTAGTTGGAATTTTCTGGTTTCCATGAGTCATTCCATGACAAGTGGTCTGACACTAACTGCCGTCACTGCTTTCTGCCATTTCAAAGTTATTTATTCCCTGCATTTTGAATCACTATATACCTTTAAGTACCAACTGCATGCACTTACATTATGAGATGCAATAGTCGCTTTACTCCGACATGTTTCGGCATAACCATGCCATCATCAAGGATTACTTGTCAAGTTTAAACCAATCAACAATAAAAGGGAATACACTTATGTGTTTAATATCTTTATATATAAAACTATGTATCAGAAAATTTACATTTTTTGTCTACATACAAGATGGTTTTAGCAGCAGTATGTACAGATGACTGTGACGTTTTACTCTTAATGTTTCTAAACTTGGCATGTACTCCCTGATGATAGCACGGTTATGCCGAAACACGTAGCAGTAAAGTGACTGTTGTATCACATATGTTAAATGCATTCAGTTGGTACTTAAATGAAAATGGTGCGTCCTTCTGTGTCTCTTCCAGTTTATCTTTCGCAGTTACTCCGCAAAATTATACAGTGTGACCTGTGTTGGTATTTATTACACCGCAGTATCGATCCGTTAATGTTAGGTCACATCTGGAACTTGAATAGCCATATAAAGATTTTTCTTTTCTCGTGTAATTGCATTAAAATTTCTCCAGGTAGAGAAACACGATCTCAAGGTCTTATCTGCTTAGAATGACAGTCTGTAGGGCCTGACTTTGGAAAGTCGTCCACTGTCTTCTTCTTCTCCTTTCATCCCAATTGATTTATAACCTAACGGTGTAACATAGGACTTAATGTGGTTTAGCAGTATGTTTTTTCATGGAGCAACACCCCCTAGTGTGGCAGGGCCTCCTCATTGTCGAGGCTGCACGAACACATTCAGACACACGACGCTCGGTAGGACTCCTCTGGACGAGTGATCAGCCCGACGCAGAGACCTCTACCAGACAACACACAACACTCACAAGAGACAGATACCCAAGCCCTCAGCGGGATTCGAACCCTTAATCCCAACGAGCGAGCGTCCGCAGATTCACACCTTAGATCGCACGGTCACCGGTATCAGTTTGCAGCGAAATATTCTGTAGGGCTTATATATGCACCACAGCTTTCATATATCAGGGAACAACTAGTGGCTATCATTTTTCATGTAATGAGATTAAGCTGTAAAAAGTTTTCAAACGCTACTTCGACGTGTAAGCACCCCTTTGAAACAAAGATTATGGATAGGTAATTATTAGTTCTTGTAATTTAACATTATGTATGGTGTTATTAACACAATCCACTTGTTAATTTCTTTAGAATTTGTCCCTTAAAACAGTTTCGTTAAAATATGATACCATCTGCATTAGCTTCAGGAAACAGTGTGATTTTTGTTTAGGTTTTGTGTGTTTTCTCATAATAAAGAACGTTTATTTTAATTACTCAATTATTATACCAACTACTGCACATATATAAAATTTACACATTAAAGCATTAAAACATTAAAAACGCACCGACATATTTCGGTCCTAGGACCATCATCAGGGAGCTATATCGTCCTTGCTAAATTCACACTATAAAAAGTCACATTAATTTCGCTGTACCAGTTGGGTATTGTGGCAGCATGCCGTGTTGTGTAACGTTATGTTGCGAAGAGTGCCCTGCAACGGATGCGCATACAGAATGCACATCCGTAGCAAGGCACTCTCCGCAACATAACATTACACAACACGGCATGCTGCCACAATACCCAACCGGTACAGCGAAATTAATGTGACTTTAGCAAGGACGATATAGCTCCCTGATGATGGTCCTAGGACCTAAACATGTCGGAGCGTTTTTAATATTTTAATGTTTTTATGTGCAAATTTTATAAATTTCACATATGTGCAGTGGTTGGTGTAATAATTGAGTAACTCAACAACATGCACGGTGTAACAACGAAAATAAAAAGAAAATTTATGGTAGTTATTATTAGTGAAGGTAAAGTCCCCCCTAGAACAGGCCACGAAGGTCCAGTGGGAGAGTAGCGGTATAGCTCTACCGTTTCTTTAACCTCGGCGCTTGATAGATGTGGTTGGGTGGTTAACGCCACGCCCCAGCCGCTTTACCCCCGGTACCCTTTGTATAGGAGGCTGGGTGGGCCTCAGTACCGATCTGGACGGGTGCAGAAAATCTCGCTTCCACAAGAATTCGATCCCCGGACCGTCTATCCCGTAACGAAGTCAGTTATTGTTAATATTATTACTAACAACCTCAACTGGTTGGTTTTTAAAATGGTTAGGTAGTGTTTCCTGTGGGGTTGGACAATCTGCAGCAATTTTGCTGTTTTGCTGTCCGTGCATCTCAGTATACTTATCTTAGTAATTAACCAACTTCATGTAAAAAATTTTGTTTTACAGTAAGTTTATTTCATGCCTCTGCATGTTTCGAGCACATGTGTTCATCATCAGGAGGTCAAAATTGCATTACACAGCCTCTGGTATCATCACACTGAAACAAGTGAGTGGTCTAAAATTACTAAAATACAATTCTATAAATATGAACATTTTACTACTATTTGCTCATATTTATGGAATTGTATTTTAGTAATTTTAGACCACTCAGATTTTTCAGTGTGATGATACCAGAGGCTGTGTAATGCAATTTTGACCTCCTGATGATGAGCACATGTGTTCGAAACATGTAGAGGCATGAATTAAACTTACTGTAAAACAAACTTTTGTGCATCAAGTTGGTTAATTACAAAGATAAATAAAAATCTGCAATAAATTAAGATGAATACAATGCTTCAAAGTTCAATTAATGTTTCTTGAAACTCATTAGCTTTGTAGCTCATTAAGTTTGAGAGTTCTCTTGTATTCATTGTACGATATACAGACCTGTGTTTATACATAGATAAGTAGAGATAATGGCGCACGTATTTATTAAACTTCAATATATAAGAAAAGGAAACAAATGGGGCAGAAGTGATAACATTAAGAACTTAGAAAGCTGGATATACAAGTATACGATTAGAAAACACAACAAAAAATTAAATCCATGACAATCGTAATGTGACGTTTATGAAAACATCGGGTGGAACTACGTAGATAGAACTGCTGAAGGTGAATGGCTAAGAATTTCGGGAAATTACAGAATGCAAGGAGTAGGGTAGCAATAAGGCTTCGGAGACCCTGAAAGAGTATTTTAAGGCCGTTAGAGACCTAAAGTTGCCTAACCTTTATTAATAAAGGGATAATTACAATCAGCGGATTGAACAGACCTCAGATTTTTTTCTGATATACACATATTACTGAAATATTCACGCATATGCAGCGCATAAAGTGTCCGGTTGAGTATTGTCCATATCCGCTGTACTCTCCATTGCATCACTTAATGTGTGAATCTCATGTAAAAAAAAGTAGAAGTAAAAGGTAAAGTAATCTCATTACAGGCTCTGAGGGTTCCAAAAATTTGAGGCTCCCTGATTTAAAGATTTCATGACGGTGGTAATGTCAGCCCTACTCATCGGCCGCCTTTACGCCCTAGGAATTATTCCTGGTACTTATTTCTGTTGGGGACCGCGGTAGCACACTGGTTAAGGTGCTGTGCTACAAATCGGAAGGTCGCTGGTTCGATTCCAGTTGGTGTCACTGGAATTTTTCATTGACATAATCCTTCCGATCGCATTATGGACCCGGGGTAGACTCAGCCTCTAACAGAAATGAGTACCAGGAGTATTTCCTGGGGGTAAAGGCGGCCGGTGGGTAAGGCTGACAACCTACCACCATCCAGTGCCGTTGTCACGAAATCTGGGAACCTTAACTTCGTGGAACCCTCTGGGCCCCTCCGGGCCTGTAACGGGACTGTTTTACCTTTACCTTACTCATTTCTCAACTCCAGGGCCATAGCGTGGCCGGACGGTTTATGTCAATAAAAAATTCCAATGACAATGGCTTGTAGCCCAGTGCCTCAACCAAATGCGCCACCGCTTGCCTCCCGTGAATCTCATGTTCGTCTTCATATGGTACGCATTTTATGTAGCAATTTCCAATGTCCTTATCAGGCTATTGTAGAAAGTTTGATCTGTGGTTGGACTGTTATACCGGGAAGCACATTAGTTTCTTCCGGTAACTGCACTTACGTCTTGTATCAACCATGGCAGAAGGATATCAGACTACTTTGATTAGATTTTAAGAAGCAAAATTCTTTTAAAAGTACCAAACATTTCAGTCCATCTTTTATAAACAAGAAGCATGTAGTAGACTCTGTTCATGTAACCAGTGAGTCGGGAAGAAAATAAAGATGTAATAAATAAAGACCGAGAGAAGACAGGAAGGAAGAAAACAAGAAACCACGAAGAGTGAAAACGAAGAGGGAGATAATGAATTGAAAGGAAATTGTACCACAGGAACTGTGCGGTTATGCGAACTCCAATAAAAGTAACGCCAATTTAGACTGTTAAGGAAAGTTACGACATATTTATTTAAACACAAAAAGAACATCAAATACCCGAGGTTTGTTTGACCGTGCATCTTCCTCATGAAATAATTAGAAATGCCATCTTGATGCAACAAGGTAATTTTATTGATGTATTCTTAGCTCTACATGTTTCGGGTACATACGGCCGTCATCAGGAGAATTAGATGTTGAGTTGCAGCATTTGGTTTTCTGCACCGAGTTTATGATGGGTGTTGGTCTTGAGAGCCGCTGCGTGGGTCGTGTGTACGGTGCGGATAGTGCACGGCACCATCCGCACCGTACACACGACCCACGCAGCAGCTCTCAAGACCACCACCCATCCAAAAACTCGGTGCAGAAAACCAAATGCTGCAACTCAACATCTAATGCTCCTGATGACGGGCGTGTTTACCCGAAACATGTCGAACTAATAATACATCAATAAAATTATCTTGTTGCATCAAGTTGGCATTTCAAATTAACATCAAATACATATATATATATGTACATACGTTTGTGTTTGTGTGTGTTTGTGTGTGTGTGTATAACTTGTTTCGAGTTAAAAGAGTATTTGAAATGCATTAGAGATGTTGGCTTTTGGTTCTGAAAGCATATTGTGTTATACGAGAATGAATTTCAGCTTCTGAGACAGTGAGAGTGGAACTCAGAACATATCTTGGGAAACAGAATGAGCTACTTTAAAAAAAATGCATTGCTTCGGCAGCAAGAGAGAGAGAGAGCGCCGTGTGTTGCGGCAGCTTCTCTAACACGCCTGTGTAGCATGTAAGCTGCACGATTTGGTACAGGCTTTGGTACTTTGTTCAGACTTACAGATCTGAAAGGAGAGAATGGAGACTTACAGTGGTTTTAATGGGTACGTTGATACTGGCTTTCACCTCAAGGTCACTGCTTTATTTTCCGTTACTTCATTGTACGACCTTAGTGGGGAAGGTCCCCCCCCCCTTCCCCTACCACCACTATTTCTGTTTTGTTAATATCACTAATCAACCGACGTAATAAGAATTGGCAATAATAAAATAAAAGTGTTATTTTCGCATCGTAACCTGACAGCAGTACAGTGCAGTGTTACTTGCGACGAATGTGGATGGCTCTGAAGCGCATTATCTGTACAGTATGCGAATATCCATTGTATGCTTTTTTTTTTACAATAATGTAAAATGGATGAATACCGACAAACTATATTACCGCAAGTTTCACCTCCGAAATTTCACGGAATATTTTGATTAAATTTGGTAATCCTGGCTTCCCTAAAATTTATGGGTCTTGTCTAATTTTTGTTCATGCCGGCCATTACGAATTCTCACTTATTTTCGGTGAAAATCGCGGTTCATTTATTTTCTAGTAATCTGCCCGTGTGTCATATAATGATTACATCGTCATATAATGTCAAACCCATAAATATTTAAAGGTTTGTTGTAAATGTCCTTCTGTGTGGCTAGCAACAAATACAAAAGGGGTCGCGTGTTTCTTGAATCTGTGAAGTGAGATAATTGTATTTTCCAGCGAATTTGTGTGAATCTCAAGCAAATGGTCATTTAGACCAGGGTTCGCGTACCTGGTGTACGCGGAAAGATTTCCTTTGCACGTGGCCTTCACTGGTGTCCCATTATTTTTATTTTGCCCGACCAGCGTCCCTTTATTGTGAAGAATATGTATATGTACACATATCCACCTGCGCAAATATTGTGAACGAATTACCGTTGCAACCAAATGATTAGGCAAATCAGGAGCAGTGAGAATTTTTTACTGGATATATAACTTTGAGCCGTCGGCCTGGCGATGACTGGACGAATACGTGACATTGGACAAGACGTTTTACAATCCTCTCTTCAAACAGAAAATAGTAGATACTGCAGCTACGCCCTCATTTTCTTCCTTATCGCATTCCTCGAGGAAGCCTTTATTAGAAATTTAATAATTAACTCTAAAGGTAAAGTGATCCCGTTACAGGCCCGGTGTGGCCCAGAAGGTGGGTAGAGATATAGCTCTACTCTTCCATGACCGCGGCACTAGAAAGTGGTGAGTGGTCAGCAGCACGCCCCGGCCGCACTTTACCCCCGGGAAAGACACGGTACCCATTGTACAGGAGGATGGGTGGGCCCCAGGGCCGGTCTGGATGGGCGGAAAACCTCGTCCCCACCGGGATTCGATCCCAGACCGTCCAGCCCGTAGTCAGTCGCTGTACTGACTGAGCTACCCGGCCCACCAATAATTAACTATGCGTTAATTATATAATTATAATATGCATTGATTATAATAATGCATTAGTTAATAATAATTATGGAATGCTTCAAGACCTCATTTCGCTCTTTAAAATTCCCATGGTCACGCGAAAGGATTGCTTAGAAATTTTTAGACAATTTGGGCACTCTCCGTCAAAACGTCTCACCAGCCATGGTTTAGAAGAATGATATATGCGAAACGACACGAAGAATTCGCCTGTAAAATGTACTTGCCTCATGTTATTACACGTTCTCATTCTTCCTCTAACTAGCTTGACGTTCTGCTCTGTCACCGCGCAGCCCCTATCTCAAATTACACGCCCATGTGAGATAACTAGTTCATGTTAGAAGACAGGAACATGACGGTAACTCCACTTTATTCCGCCTTCTTCACATATAGTAGAGTTTCTCCGCGTGCTACGTACCCTTCTGCCCTGAAGTCTGATGCAGTTGATCCCTGCGAATCTCTTCATAGCCAACGCCATGTAAACCTCAAATCTGCTATTTTTCTTTCGTTTCTACCGTGCAGCAATAGGAAGAAAATTGTCAGCTGAGTTGTGACACAGTGTCCATTTCTTAATACAACGGCTATTCTGAGAAGTTTTGTGCCTCCACCTTCAGTGTCTTGGGTAGAACAGAGATATTCTTTGTTTTCTACAATAAAAAAATACTTTCGAACTTAAAGGGTCATTATCAGAATATTCTTATAAAAATATAGGTGGATGGATGGATGGACAGCTGCAAGTAGGTGGGTAGGTGTGTAGGTAGCTATGTGATAGATTTTTGTAAGAATGGCCTGTTAAGTGTCGAAACGTGTAGCTTTTATTGTTATAAAAATTGTTTTTCCATAAATCAAGTTGTATTGGACTGCTTGTTTTTAACTGAAAAACAACAACTCTACACTCAACGGAACGTTAAGCATGAAGATTCTTCTTATGCCCGTTTTCCGTTCAGGGTTTTCCCGTTAGTTGAAAATCTATGGTTATCTGACATTAAAAGCCATCTGTATGAAGGCTTGACTTTACCCATTGTCATGAATGAACAAATACTGTGGAAAATAAGTGAGATCGAAACTGTAGTCAACACTGACGTACTTAGGGTGTGTAAGTTAACCTTTTGGTGCCGGAATTATTTTTTTAATTTTAGCACACCCTGTATATAAAATGTGAAAAATACAGGAACCAAATACGTTAGAATTATGAAACAAACTGCATTTTGAAGAGAAAAAACAGAGAGTATATACCGTGTTTAAAATATTCAGTACCTATATTTGTTGAATAAATATATAAAATGCAACCTTAGAGGTCAGCGGTGCGGTACGACCACTATAGTTGACATTAGGCGTCAAAAGGTTAATATAGTACAGAGTAATATAAATATGATTTGCTGTGCGGGGGAGCCACGAATTAATAAGAAAAACATTTTATCGTTGTTGTACTTTTACATCACTCTTCTTCCTTTTCTTATCCTGGAACCTACATTCCGACGGCCTGTTGCATTAGTATTACGTATTCCAAAAACTACAAAGGCAACAAGCAGTACTTCTAAGTAAGAAATAAAGTAAGGGCAAATATCCTACCGTTACCGGCATCAGACATATTGGTGGGCGATAAGACTTCGGTCTTGTGTTCTGGAGGTAAGAAGGACAAAGGTCACTGTAATATATTCTGAGAGTACACCAACGAGATGCGACTTTTCTCAATTTATTTATTTCTGTAAGACGCTCTACGTGTTTCAGTTTCCCCATCCATCATCAGGAGCTCAAAACTGCACATACAGCGTCAGGCATTTGTCAGACCGTTACTGCTACCTGCTGCTAGTAGCAGGTAGCAGTAACGGTCTGACAAATGCCTGACGCTGTATGTGCAGTTTTGAGCTCCTGATGATGGACGGAAAACCCGTCTGAAATATGTAGAGCGTCTTACAGAAATAAATAAATTGAGAAAAGTCGCATCTCGTTGGTTGTACTCTGAGAATATATTAGCGATGCACGGACATATGAATGTTAAAGTCAATCTGCAACATACCGTGAAGGCACTGAGGGCGAGTAGAAATACAGTTTTACCCATACACAAATTCGACGCTACCCCCCAACCTTATTACCCCCGGTAAAGAGAACCGGTAACCATTTTACAGGAGGCTTGGTGGGCCTCGGGAACCGTCTGGACCGATACGGAAAATCTCTCCCTCACCGGAGTTCGCATCCCATTTGGTTCAGCCCTTAACGAATAGCAGTATGAACTGAGCTAGCCCAGCCATCGGTATTCTTGAATATCCGTTTTGAATCTTGGTTGGTTAGAGGTACTTTGATTGGACCAGTTTGTGGTCCTCCTCAGGACTAACGCCAGAACAAGAAACTGGTCTCGACCATCGTCATCCCTTCCAAATTCTTACTTACTTAATGTTCACAAAGATTCTTCCATCTAACAGGAAGATATGATATCTGCTTTTGAAAAAGTGGTTTAAAATTAACTTGAGGATCATACATGGAGAAATGTTGTGGCTGTTGTCATATTACTTGGTCGTGACAGTTTAATAGGACACGTCTGACCCTGTCTGAGGGTCTCGCGCCTTCATGTGGTGAGCCTATTAAATTGCTCTGTCCGTCCAAATCTGCAAGCTTGCAGTAACTCCGGAACTGCTGAAGGGATTTCAATTTAAATTAGTGTGGAGTGTTAAATAACACTGCCAGTCCACTCCAGATGGGGTTAATATGAGACAAAAGTAATGGACATCTCTCCTGAAGATCTGCGTTCTTTTCCTCGTGCATCTCCAACTTATCTCGAGCGTAACTCGCTAATTGCATATCATAGTAAAAAATATTGGGATTGAACGTTTTAAGCCTTGCTGGCACGAGAAACAGTTACACAAAATGACCGAACTCTCCGGAATTTTACTCTGCATTTGATTGTGGGCCGGGTAGCTCAGTCGGTATAGCGACTGACTACGGGCTGGACGGTCCGGAATCGAATCCCGGTGAGGACGAGATTTTCCGCCCGTCCAGACCGGCCCTGTGGCCCACCCAGCCTCCTGTAAAATGCGTACCAGGTCTTTCCCGGGGGTAAGTGCGGCCGGGGCGTGCTGTTGACCACTCACTCCCTTCTAGTGCCGCGGTCATGGAAGAGTAGAGCTATACCTCTAAACACCCTCTTGGCCACACCGGGCCTGTAACGGGAAAACTTTACCTTTACCGTTACTTGCATTTGTTTGTGTGTTCCTGCTCTCGGTGCTAGAGCCATATGCGGGTTTCGGCGCACCCTGTCGTAGAATTATTATCTGTGCTAGCTGCAGGACTTTGGAATAAGATGTAACATCTTTTCAATCCTAGACAGGACGGCAAGATTCTTTGGTGTTCCCGGGATGTACCTACAAGTCGCAAGGGTACCGACAACACCCTACTCTCCTGCTGCATACCAGCTAATAGAAAAGACAGGCAATATACACGTAATATTGAGGCGCGTTCTTTCAACCATTGTTACAGTGACAAAGCAATAAGTATTACATATAGTGAGTGTGTGTCTGTATCCTTAGTTATCCAGCATGCAATGCGCATGCGTCGTATTTTTATTTGTGGCCTGCCCCGTTCTACGAAACATTTTCCACATTATCTCACAAACGCCACAATTTTCGGAAGAAAAAAATATTAAATAAGAAAATATGTTTTGATTTCCTCTACAATTTTTTTCTCTGAAACGTTTCTCATTCTAAGAAGAATTCAGCGAGATATAATCGAAAATGTTAATTGATATTCGTTAAAAGTACGCGTTATTCTTGTCCGATTTTAATGAAACTTGAATTTTGTCGACATTATCCGAACAGTATTCAAATATCAAATTGTACCATGCGGACATACCTGACGAAGCCAATAGACGCTTTTCGCAGTTTTGCGAAAAGCGCCTAAAAATTGCGCACTGTGTTGAAAGTTTTGAGTACTGAAGTGGTAACTGCTTCTTTCACGTATCCACTTGTGGGGTATGAGGGAAATGACGAAAAATGCCGGCCAGTATAGCAGGCTTTCGGGAAGAAATTTAAACCCATAACACACGAATATAAAGCACAAGCGATGCACTCCCCATGGTGTGGTTCGTTGTTTAAAAAATAAATCCGAACTGTTATAAAACATTTAGTGTGACTGTTATTTACACAAAAGTGTAAAAATTCTATCCCTGCTACGTGTTTGGTTGGTAATATCGCCATCATTAGGGAATTTCGAATTATATAAAACGTGTTAAAATATGGTACATTTAGAGAAGAAATATACATTCGTACGGTAGTGACATCCGCAGCTGTGTTCATGCGATGTCACATGCACTCAAAACCACTACAGTAGTGTGTGCGTAATTAATGGTTTATCTATATGGTAGAGCTCTTGCAGGATTCATAGCGGCGTACCAACATTTAGAGTTTGTCTTAATGCGTAATGGACCTGTGGCTGCCTTGCGTGATGTAATTATTAGTTTAGGAGTTGACTTCAGCGAATCAAGTAATTGCGAGTCCTGAATAGGAGGCTGGCTGGACCCCAGAGCCAGTCAGGAGATTTTGAGGAAAAAGAGGGCTTCTTCCCCCTGACAGGCGTCGAATTACACTTTCTCGTTTGTCCAGCCCGTACCGTAGTCACTATATCGATTACCGTGTGCGCCGTTCTGTTGAAGAAAGGTCAGAATATTTTTTAAGAGTTTGAAAGTAAGTATTCATTATGGCCTTGAAGTACGGAAATTGAGTTAGTGGGGAAGTTATGCCTGGGTCGTTCCTATGCGGCTTCTCTTCGCAGTGTATCTGCAAGCAGCGGCTCACTGTGATATAGCATGCAAGATCTTTACTATAAAGCAAGGTTTCAGACGTGAGGCACACTCGCCTGGTAATATATTACTAGGTATTTCAGAAATTTCTGTGGTGTCGTATTCTGATGCACGGTGTCGAGGTTATCATGGACACTTCAGGACGTTAAATCGAAGGTGACATGGTGTCTGCATTGTCTCTGTGATTTATTTTTAATTCCACAGCATACGTTAAACGCATTCTGACGATGTATATCCTTTTATTAGGCTTGCAGACAGTGTATTGCAGCTTTAGATCGCTTGTGCTTTATATTCGCGTGTTTATGGATTTAAATTTCTTCCCGAAAGCCTGCTATACTGTCCGGCATTTTTCGTCATTTCCCTCATACCCACACGTGGATTCGTAAAAGAAGCAGATACAACTTCAGAACTCAAAACTATCAATACCTTCTTGGTTTCTTGATTCCATATCCATGCTACAACAAACGCTAGCCAATAAAACGTATTTCTACAAAGTACTACTTGCTATGCAAGGGCTAACTCACTACAGGCCTGGACAGGCCCATAGGGGCTGCCTAAAAATTTAGGCTCCCAGAATTTCTAGGCAGCACAGGAAGGAGGCAAGGTTGTCAGCCCTGTGCACCGGCCGCCTTTACCGCCCAGGAGGTGCCCCTGGTACTCCTAGGGCCACAGTGGGGCCGAAAGTTGAAGTCAATAAAAAAAAAGACCCCATCGGGATTCGAGCCCGCGACTTTCCGGCTTTTAGCGCAATGCTGCAACCAACTTCGCCACCGCGTACTCCCATTTGAAGAAGCAAGTTTTAAGTATGCACGTGCTTGATTCGTAATAAACATCAGATTTCCTTCTACCTAGAGTCACTATATCTAGGATTAACAGTATGTTCACGAATATGGCCATTTCAGGTATTTTTCTTTTACGTTTTGCTGACCGTGCATCTCAGTATATTTATCTCAGAAATTAACCAACTTGATGCACAAAATTTTGTTTTACAATAAGTTTATTTCATGCCTCTACATGTTTCGAGCACATGTGCTCATCATCAGGAGGTCAAAATTGCATTACACAGCCTCTGGTATCA